>Ga0255768_10002849_pt1 | contig 17334 bp, 22 predicted proteins | sample 071ome_33_FD_179983 | JGI IMG/M metagenome (GOLD analysis project Ga0255768, IMG submission 179983) | Coastal salt marsh microbial communities from the Groves Creek Marsh, Skidaway Island, Georgia - 071412AT metaG (version 2) | ecosystem: Environmental > Aquatic > Marine > Intertidal zone >...
TTACAGTTGTAACGAGTTGCACGGTGATAAAAAAGATTGGGGCTATGACCCAGTAGAGAGAGGAGATGCAGATGAGTAACCACTACAACGAGATGAGAGCAGAGCAGATCGCAGATCAGATAGATAAGATGACTGATGCAGAGGTGATGGATCAGGTACTAGAGACCAGCACATGGCGCAGTCTTGAAGGGTGGGATGAGATGGTAAGGGACAACAGCTATCGAGAACACCTACTAACCATGAGACTAGGAGCAGACACCTATGAAAGTTGATCCTGATATTGTCAAGGCGTACCACCTGATTAAACAAGCAGAGTTTAGACAACTGTCTCCAAGAGAGGGAGAGTTCATCTTAAAACATTACCCATTCAGGAGGCACGTAGAAGCCATAGAATCAACGCAATCTGAACCTGAATACCTACCTACCGAGGAGAAAGACGATGCGATGTAGAGCTTGTAATACAGTCCTGAGTGACTATGAAGCAACAGTTAAGACAGCAGACACAGAGGAGTATCTTGATCTGTGTCGCACCTGTATGTCTAGGTTAGACGATGAGCTACCTATCATTGACAGACCAGACCTAGTGCATGCTTATGATGAGACAATAAATTATGATACTGATTACTCTAATTCTGGTATCGAGGTGTCTTTCGATGAGATATATTCCGACAGGGAATAAGTGATTATCCTTAGTACATTTTAATGATTATCATTAGGGTATATTCTATTGACAAGTGTTATAATACTTATTAGTTATCTAATAAGATAATTATAATAATAATCTTATAAGAGGTCTTATGAGTACAGCAATCAAAACGCACCAACCATGTGATGATTGTGGTTCTAGCGATGCTCTGTCTTACTACGAGGATCACACCTATTGCTTCAGTTGTCACACAAGAAACAGTAACCACCAACAAGAGAGAAGGATAATGATTACTAAACCAAAAGATAACGACTGGTATAGTCAGTATCAAAACTTGTCTGATGCTAGTGGCATGAAGGATCGAGGGATCACGAGTGCTACGTGCAAGGCATACGGAGTAGTAGAGGATGATCTGTTTTACTGGTTTCCATATCACGATACGTCTACCAATGGTGATGTCTGTGCTATCAAGAAACGTAGCAAGCACGAGAAGAAGTTTCATATCGTAGGTCAATGGGAAGATGCTAAGCCCCTGTTCGGTATGACACAGTTCAGCGATGGTGGTAAGTACGTCACCATTACAGAGGGAGAAGCGGATTGTCTAGCTGTGTACCAGATGCTAGGTTCTAAGTTCCCTGTTGTCTCAATCAAATCAGGGGCAGGCAGTGCTATGTCTAACGTCAAGGATAACTATGAGTGGCTGGATTCGTTCGAGCATATCGTAGTGTGCATGGACAATGACGAGCAAGGTAAGGAAGCGGCACAGCAGATAGCTAATGTGTTCGGATCAAAGGTAAAGATATTCAAGTCAACGTCTGAGTATAAGGATGGTTGTGATTATCTCAAGGCTGGTCAGCAAAAGCTATTCATGGACAAGTGGTGGCAGTCAGAGAAGTATGTACCTGATGGTATCATTGATGGGTCTACGCTATGGGAAGAAGTCAGCAAGCCAATCGAGAAGTCAATGGTGAACTACCCCTACGCTGGACTCAACAAGCTAACCTATGGTATCAGAGAGGCGGAGCTGGTCACGATCACAGCAGGGTCAGGACTAGGTAAGTCACAGTTCTTACGTGAAGTGGTATGGCATGTGCTTAACAACACGCAGGACAACATTGGTCTTATGTTCCTAGAGGAATCAACACGCAAGACAGCACGATCACTGATGTCACTAGCCGCTAACAAACCACTACACTTACCGGACGTACCGTATACTGAGGATGAACTGATCGAGTCGTTTGATCTCACACTAGGCACTGGTAGGATATACCTTTTCGATCACTTTGGATCTACTGATATCGAGAACATCATAAGCAGGGTCAGGTATCTAGCCAAAGGGTTAGGATGTAAGTATATATTCCTAGACCACGTCAGTATTGTGGTCAGCGCACAGCAGTCAGGCGATGAACGTAAAGCTATTGATGAGATAATGACTAGGCTACGTATGCTAGTTCAGGAAACAGACATAGCTCTGTTCGTGGTGTCTCATCTCAAGAGACCTGATGGTAACAAGGGTCACGAAGAAGGTGCGGCTACTAGTCTGTCACAGCTACGTGGTTCAGGTTCTATCGGTCAGCTATCTGATATCGTACTGTCTCTTGAACGTAACGGTCAGGCAGAAGATCCTATCGAGAGACACACAACCAACGTGCGTGTGTTGAAGAATAGATTTAGTGGGTTGACTGGACCAGCATGTCGCTTGCTTTATGATCTGGAATGTGGTAGAATGATTGAACGTAAAGATGAAGGAGACTTATGATTACTATTGAACCAACAAAAGAATCTATTGATGAAGCTAAAAAATTAGCTAAAGAAATGGGTAAACTAAACAATAGTATTACTGATGGTAAAGGAAATATAGCAGGATTCTTAGGAGAAGTATTAGCAAGGAAGTTGTTAAACGCTACTCAAAGTAACACTTATAATTATGATATAATTTTAAGTGATGGTAAAACAGTAGATGTAAAAACAAAACGAACTAATCATAAACCTAAAGACTATTATGATTGTAGCGTAGCTGCTTTAAATACAAAACAAAAGTGTGACTATTATGCTTTCATGCGTGTTATGAATGATTATTCTAAAGCATGGTTCATAGGGTTAATACCAAAGGAAACTTATCTTAACTCTTCCTCGTTTATGAAGAAGGGAGACATAGATAAAGATAATAACTTTACAGTTAGAAGTGATTGTTACAACATGAGCATCAACAAAGTTGGTACTCACTCCGAACATGAAGAGTATGTTTAACTATGAGGCAAATAGTAATTGACATCGAGACCAACAGCGTATCGAGTAGGATCTGGTGCGCTGTTACTAAAGACTTAGACACTAACGAGGTGAATGTATGGACTCAAGCAGAAAAATTACAAAGCTATCTGGAAGAACCAAGTACGTTGATTGGTCACAACATAATCGGATTCGATGCGCCAGTGTTAAGGAGGCTATGGAATTTGAATACAACGAAGCACCAACTACGAGATACACTAGTCATCTCAAGGTTGTTAAACCCAGTGAGAGAAGGCGGGCATTCGTTAAAGTCATGGGGTCTAAGACTAGGAAAACAAAAGGAAGAGTTCAATAACTTTGATGGAGGATTAACAGATGAGATGGTTGGATACTGCAAACAGGATGTTGAAGTCACTGCTTCACTATACAAAAGTCTTAGCGATGGTCTACTGGTATGGGATCGGAGCGTTGATCTCGAACACAGGGTTGCCGAGATTATTCAGAGTCAGCAAGAGGTTGGTTTCAAGCTGGACATTAGAAAGGTCATGTCCCTCTTGGCTGAATGGAAGGATGGACTTAATGAGATCGAGCAAGAACTCCAACAAGTATTTAGACCTATAGTAACAGTACGTTACAGCGAGAAGACAGGCAAGAGACTCAAGGATTTAGTTGAGGTATTCAACCCCGGCTCTCGTAAGCAAATAGCTGAGAGACTTATGTCTCTTGGATGGAAACCTAAGAAGCATACAGAGAAAGGATCGGTGATTGTAGATGAGAAAGTATTATCAACTATTGACATCCCTCAAGCTAGGCTCATCGAGAAATACTTACTGCTTCAGAAACGGGTGGCTCAAGTTGAATCATGGCTTGAGCATGCTGATAACGAGGACAGGGTACATGGTTCGGTCATCACCAACGGTGCAGTCACGGGACGAATGACACACAGTTCACCTAACATGGCACAAGTACCTCGTGTTGGTAGTGCGTATGGTGAGGAGTGTAGGTCTTGCTGGATAGCAGACGATGGTAAGGTGTTGGTTGGTATTGATGCCTCTGGTCTTGAGCTACGTATGCTGGCACACTACATGAAGGACGAGGATTACATCAAGGAGATATGTGAAGGTGATGTGCATACAAAGAATATGCATGCGGCTGGTCTATCTAATAGGGATCAGGCAAAGACATTCATATATGCTTTCCTTTATGGTGCTGGTCCGGCTAAGATAGGTAGTATCGTAGGAGCAGGAGAGACACGAGGTGCAAGAATGATTGAGGAGTTTCTTCACAACACACCAGCCCTACTAAAACTTAAACTAAAGGTAGGTCGGCTTGCTCAGAAGGGGTGGTTGCCGGGGCTTGATGGTAGACGTTTGTATATCAGACACCACCACGCCGCGCTTAACACTTTGTTGCAGGGAGCAGGTGCGATTGTTATGAAACAAGCATTAATACACTTGCATGATAAGTTAAAATGTGGTATAATGGATGCTCAGTTTGTCGCTAACGTACACGATGAGTGGCAGATTGAGACTACGAAAGAACTTGCTGAATCTGTAGGACAGTATGGAATACAGGCAATTCAGGAAGCAGGACACACCCTTGAGCTACGCTGCCCACTCGATGGTGAGTTCAAAATTGGAGCTAATTGGGCAAGCACACACTAAGGAGAAGTACTATGTTAGATCTTAAACCATTCAGAGTTAAAGCCGACATCATGTGGGCATCTCTATCAGAACCTAACTCTCTATCAGGCAAATACCAAGTTGACCTGTGCAACTTATCTGATGAGGCTACGGACAAACTGAAAGAAATGGGAGTCAACGTCAAGCATGCTGACGAGAAAGGTAACTATGTTGTAGCGAAGTCTAAAGACTATCCTATCAAGACTGAGATGGAGGATGGTAGTCCCGTCAATGTCAAGGTAGCTAATGGTTCTAAAGGTACAGCCACCATTAAACCTTACGAGTATCAGTTCAGAGGTAAGGCTGGCGTGTCTGTTGGTATCAACAAGTTGGTGCTTAATCATCTGATCGAGTACACTGGTACTCCAGAAGAAGAAGCACTGGAAGAAGCTCTCTAAATGAATCCGTCAATGCAGAAAGTAACAGCTCTCATTGACGGAGACATCCTTGTCTATAGGATAGGGTTCTCTGTTGATGATCTTGAGGAAGAGAAGTTTGCGATAGCTCGCATGGGTCACTTCATTGATAACCTCATAGCCCTTGAAGGTGTAGTAGATTACAAGGGCTTCATCACAGGGAACTCTAATTACAGAACAGAGATAGCTACTGAGCAAACGTATAAGGGGAACAGGGAGAAAGCACGTAAGCCCATACACTACGATGCTCTCAGGGATTATCTCATGAGCAAGTGGAAGTTTAGTTTGATTGAAGGACAAGAGGCAGATGACGCAATAGGTATCGAGGTATACAACCATGCTGAAGATACCTGTTGTGTTATGTCTATTGATAAAGACCTCAACATGCTACGAGGTTGGCACTACAATTTTGTTAAGGAAGATCTTTACTACGTCACTGAGCAAGAGGCGATCAAGAACTTTTACATTCAGATTTTAACAGGGGATAGAGTAGATAATATTCCGGGGATCAAAGGAGTTGGCATAAAGAAAGCTGAGAAACTGTTACAGAAATGTGACACAGAGGAGTCACTATACGATGCGGTACTCAAAGCATACGATGGTGATGTTGATACAATCAAAGAGAGAGGACAGCTTTTATGGATCAGAAGAAAACCAAATCAATTGTGGACTCCACCCCAGACATAGCTTACATAGAGTGGGATGACGCTTGCGCTGATGCAGGCTGGGAACTCACAGAGAAGACTGACATTCACCATGTCTCAACCATAGGGTTCGTGGTAGCAGAAGATAAGAAGGCTATCACAATCGCAGTGTGTTGGGCTGGTCCTGAATCTAACTCACGGATACATATACCAAAGGGTTGGATCAAGAAGATCAAGAGATTCAAACTGAAACAGATATTAGGAGGGAACAAATCATCAAGACGCAAAGTGCAAAAGCCAAAGGAAGAAAACTCCAGCAATGGGTTAGGGACATTATCATCGAGAAATTTAGCTTTTCCCGGTCCGATGTAAGAAGCACTAGCATGGGTGCTGGTGGTGAGGACATACTGTTTAGTCAAGAAGCTGGTGATAAGTTAGGTATCTCAATAGAATGTAAGTCACGTAATTCTATTGGTGTCTATGCTTTCTATTCTCAGGCAGCAGACAACACGCCTGATGATAGAGAACCAGTGCTTGTAATCAAACAGAATTATTCTAAACCACTAGCTGTCATTGATGCGGAGTATTACTTTAGTTTACTTGAAAGGATAAAATGAGACACTTAATCATTCCTGACACACAATGTAAACCTAACAACTCTTTCGAGCATTTAGAGTGGGCAGGTAAGTATGCAGCCAAGACCAAGCCTGAAGTTATAATACACTTGGGAGATCACTGGGACATGCCAAGCCTCAGTGTCTATGACGTAGGCAAGAAGTCCTTTGAAGGTAGGACATACAGCGATGACATTAAGGCAGGTAACGCCGGGATGGATGCGTTCATGAAACCTATCATTGAGGAACAGAACAGACAGAGGAGGGACAAGAAGAAGATATGGAAACCAAAGAAGATATTTCTTATTGGTAACCATGAGCAGAGGATCGAGAGAGCTATTGAATCAGACAGGAAACTAGATGGTTTGATAGGATACAGAGACTTCAACCTTAAGAAGTACAACTGGGAAGTACATGACTTCTTAGATGTTGTGGTTGTCAATGACGTAGCTTACTCTCATTACTTTACGTCAGGTATCATGGGTAGACCAGTAAGTAGTCCGTCATTGTTGTTACAGAAGAAGCACATGAGTTGTATCATGGGTCATGTTCAGGACAGAGCGATAGCTTTCAGTAAGAAAGCAGACGGTAATCGTATTACTGGTCTGTTCGCAGGTATCTTCTATCAACATGATGAAGCGTATCTAAACCCACAGACTAATGGTTCATGGTCTGGTGTCTGGATGCTGAATGAGGTACACAAAGGTAGCTTTGATGAGATGCCTGTATCAATTAATTACTTGAGGAAAACTTATGGACACAACTGATATACTGATGGAAAGAGAGCAGACTTATGGACGCTACGAGATCGTGAGTAACATTAGTCAGGAGATAAAGCGAGTTATGCGTGAGTCTCCTAACTATAGGATCATGCCTAACTTTGCACGAGAGAGTATGGACATGATAGCTAACAAGATCGGTAGGATTCTCAATGGTAACTACTACCATGAGGATTCATGGCGAGACATTAGCGGTTATGCACAGCTTGTAATAATGACGTTGGAAGATTTACACAATGACAATCAGCCTAACATTACCTGAACTAATTGATAAGCTATCTCAGATGGATGAGGTAGACATCATTGAGTTGCTAAACCTTACGACTTATGATATACTTGTAAGGTGTGAAGATTTAGTTGAAGATAATTATGACAAACTTATAAGGATAATAGAATGATGGATTTATACCAAGAGTTTATAGCCAAGTCTCGGTACTCCAGATTCCTACCCGACCAGCAACGGAGAGAGGATTGGAACGAGACTGTTGATAGATACATGGACTTTATGGCGAAGCACTTAGAGTCTAAACATAACCACAGAATACCCTCTGAGACCTACGAGGAGCTTACTGAGGCGATTAAAAACCTAGAGGTAGTCCCCTCCATGCGGTCTATTATGACAGCCGGGAAAGCCCTTGAGAGGGACAATACGGCAGGGTATAATTGTAGCTACCTACCAGTGGATGATCCCAAAGCCTTTGATGAGGCGATGTATATCCTACTCTGTGGTACTGGTGTTGGGTTTAGTGTGGAGCATAAGTACGTAGACCAGCTACCAGACGTACCTGAGAAGATGTTTGATAGTGATACCACTGTGGTTGTGTCTGATAGTAAGGAGGGCTGGGCTAAGTCTCTACGTCAGGTGATAGCCTTGTTATACTCAGGTGAGATACCTAAGTGGGATCTGTCTAAGATCAGACCAGCAGGTGCTAGACTCAAGACCTTTGGTGGTAGAGCTAGTGGACCTAAACCATTACAGGAACTGTTTGAGTTTGTGGTACGTAAGTTCAAGGGAGCAGCAGGACGTAGACTAACCACGCTTGAGTGTCACGACATCATGTGTAAGGTAGCAGAGGTTGTGGTAGTAGGTGGTGTACGTAGGTCAGCAATGATCTCACTGTCTGATCTTGAGGATGATAAGATGCGTCACGCTAAGACAGGTAACTGGTGGACTGAGAACCCACAGCGTGCATTGGCTAACAACTCTGCTGTCTATAATTCTAAGCCAGACGTAGGTCAGTTCCTTAACGAGTGGACTAGCTTGTATCAGTCACACTCTGGTGAACGTGGTATCTTTAATCGTGAAGCTGCAGTAGAGCAGGCTAAGAAGACAGGGCGTAGGGATTACGAGCAAGAGTTTGGGACTAACCCGTGTTCGGAAATCATCTTGAGACCTTACCAGTTTTGTAATTTATCAGAGTGCGTAGTACGTGAATCAGATACGATCTATGATCTTGAACGCAAGGTTAGACTAGCATCTATACTTGGTACGTATCAGTCTACGATGACACACTTCCCATACCTACGTAAGATATGGCAACGAAACACAGAGGAAGAGAGACTCTTAGGTGTATCTCTTACTGGTATCTTAGATAATAAAATGTTAGGAGCAAATGTTGAACAGACTAGATCTCTTCTTGAACGACTTAAAATGGTTGCTATCGATGAGAACCTACAGCTTGCAGGTGATCTTGGCATTAACCACTCTGTCTCTATTACTTGTGTTAAACCTAGCGGTACTGTCAGTCAGCTTGTTGATTCTGCCAGTGGTATTCATCCGCGACATAGTCTTCACTATATACGCCGTGTTCGTGGAGATAAGAAAGACCCGCTCACCGCCTTCATGGTAGAGAAAGGTATACCAGCAGAGGACTGTGTGATGAGACCAGAGTCTACTGTGGTGTTCAGCTTCCCTAAGAAAGCACCAGACTCTGCTACGTTACGTGATGACCTAACAGCTATTGAGCATTTAGATCTATGGATGCTATATCAAAAGCACTGGTGTGAACACAAGCCGTCAGTAACTATCTCTGTTAAGGAAGACGAGTGGGTTGAGGTAGGAGCTTGGGTGTGGAAGAACTTTGATGACATCAGTGGTGTCTCATTCTTACCACATGATGGTGGTACATACAAGCAAGCACCTTACGAGGAGTGTACCTATGAGCAGTACGAGGAACTATTAATGAGGATGCCAGCTAAGTTACACTGGGATGAGTTAATAGAGGATGATGATAACGTTGAGGGCGTACAGCAACTGGCTTGCACAGCAGGTGTTTGCGAGATCTAAATGTTAGAGACAGTCATAGCTTTCTTAGCTCTACTAAACTGTCATCCTGATGATCTAGTTATTACGACTAGTAACAAGACGTTTTATCTAGCAGGGGATATTGGTGTGGTGTATGTCAGTCCCGGTATGTACAAGGATCATGTAATGGTTCACGAGATCTGGCATCACTGTCAATGGCAATGGGCGGGAAAGAAACCTGCCCAGTCATGGGATGAGTGGAGACGTAGAGAAGAGGAAGCTATGAAGGTTGAAGATATATTCCTCAACCTATCACAGTGATTTACAGTCTAGGTAGTTTGGCATCAAGGTTAGACATCATTTCCTTTTCAGCTTTTTTATCAGGAGCGTCAGTATGATGCAGCTTCAAATATATTTCTCGCATTGCATCTCTTGTTTCTGCTTCTGTATTATTAGGATCAAGTAGTTTTTTAAGATACTTATCACTACCTTTTTTCTCAAAGATGTCTCCAAAGAATAATGCAGTCTGTTGGTCTTCCGTTAAATCTAGGACATTACCTGTTTTAAATACTTCATCTAACCACGGAGCATTAATACTTCTTTTAGTTCTATTTACAGCAGTCTGTAAAGAAGTATACTCTGGTTGTCCTTTAGCATTCTTCTTTACTATAGTAGGATTGTCTCCTATTAAGAATTGATATAGTCCTTTAGCTGTTGACTTTGGATTCTCTGCTCTAGGATTTCCAGAACTTTCTATTGAAGCAAAACTCTTAGCTAACTCTCTTAACCTATCTTTTGTTTGAGAGGAATTAGGATCATAACCCAATCTAGTAACGTGCTTATTTAATATTGTGCTTATGTCACTAGGTGCGGTGTCAACTAGCTGCGCTCTACTTGCTTGTAGTATTTCTTCGCCCGGATAATTAAAGTTTGCCATAGTTATTCCTATATTATTTAGGCATGATACGCTCAAACAAAGCGTCAAGCTCTTCTTCAGTTGGTTGATTAACACGATAAGCACCTCCTACATCTTGAGGTTCAACAGGAACGACTGTTGGACTACTTATATCTGGTCTCACAGGCTGAGCAGGAGGTCTAAACAAACCGCCAGTATAGCCGGGTACTGCCATACGATATGGCGAGGGCTGTTGTGAAGAATACGTAGGTCTAGTGTATGTCTGCATGCCTCTATTAGCTGGAGCAAGAAGGTCATCAATATAACCATAGACATCACTTGAAGGAGCGTTATAGTATCCTTCCATCCTAGACATCAACGCATTTAATGTACTGTCCATAGTCGGCTCTGGTCTAACAGGCACAGCTGATACTGGAGCAGACATAGCTGGTTGATTGTATTCAGGTCTAGGCATTTGAGTAGTGTATCCTGATTGTGGTTCTTCTTGTGGGATCTCACCTGTCCCATAGAAACCACCACGCATATTAGGATCTTCAGGAGTAGGCTCAGTAGCTGGCGGAGCTACATAATCAAACAAACCACCTTGACTATAACCACCCATACCGTCATCACGCCATTGATTAGGCGCACTCATGGTAACTACGTTCTCAGGTCTAGCATGATAAGCACGTTTAGCTGCCATGATCTCTGCAGTCATAGGCTCACCACGAACCGCACCGCCACCGGGAGCTATGTACGCTAAGTATGGATTAGTTTCTTGCATCCGTTGCACAACACCTTTCTCTCCGATGCCATACTTCTTTAAGAATTTTAATATTGCATTTTCAGCCATTGTTAGTCTCCTGATATCCCATATTTTGCTTGTCTTTCACGTGCCTCTTTCTTGTCTTGTTGATCTTGCCACTTCTCTAATCCACCAAATACATAATAATAAAGAAGCTGTCCTACTACTGGTGTTTGTTTAAACATAGCAGGATCAAACTCTCCATCAGCTATAGCTTTACTAGCTGTCTTAATGTAGCCATCAAACATTTGAGTAGGAGGAGCTACTAAATCTATAACAAAGTCTCCCAACTTTCCTGTCTTAGCTAATCTGTTCACAGCATACTCAGATGTTCCAAATAATTTTAAAGCATTAGATGCGTATCGTTGAACTAAGTTATCTTTTAAGTCAGGATCTTTTCCTAGTATTCTTTCTTTACCATACTCAATAGCCATGTTACTAGGCGGAACAAGCATTGCAAAACTAGTAGCGTTCTTTATAGCGTTAGTGTAGTACCGTCTAGCAGCTTTTGAATCACCTGCTCTTCTAGCACTGTTACCTCTACGTACTTCATCTACTATATTTTTTCTAATCAAACTTAATTGTTTAACAGTAAAACTTTGTAGAGTATACATAATTCTACCATTAGGATTTTTTAATGCAGCCTCTGGCATACCAGCAGGATTAATAGGCTGAAACTCTGCTAGTTCATTTAATAAATATTCTTTTGTTAAAGGAGTTATTCTTTTGTTTCTTACGTCTCTAACAAAAGTTGTAAACTCTGGTCCATAAGAAGTACCATATCTTTCTTTTAACTCAGCCACTCCTTTAGGAGTCTTTACTTGTTGCTGTACTTTCTTCCAAGCAGCATTAACAATACTTGTCTTACCTGCCCTGTCTATTCTCTTAAACTGTGTAAGTTCAAGTAGTTTATCAACACCTTTTGCCATCCTAAAACCAGAAGACAAGGTCTCTGATATAGCATAATCTATCTGATCTATGCCTAGATCTTTAACAATATCTATTTCTTTATTAAAGATTCCTTTGATTGTGTTCTTTATACCTAACTGCCAAGCACCTAAAGGTATATCGCCTAGCTGTGTTAGAGCAGACATAGGGTTAGCTAAGTATGAAGCAGTAACTAGATTCTTGTAACCACTAACAAAACCATTAGATGCTTTCTCCGCGTCTACAAAGATAGCATCAAGCATAGACTGTAGTCTTACTTCAGTGTTAGTGTCCATTCCTTTAAGAGCAAGCTCACCAAGAAAACCTTTCTTAGATTCAGCATAATTCAAACCCATCTCTTTATTTATGGCTGACTTACCAAAGAAATTATTTTTCTCTATTAGCTTTGATGAGTCTTGAAAGTATCTGATAGTAGCTTGCATAGGATTCTCATAGAATTTCTGCATGTCTTTGTTTACCACAGCTATCTTTCTTGCTGACAAGAATCTTTCTCTCTTGTTATTCCTAGCTTTCTTAACAGCATACAGTTGTTTATTCTTTTTATTAGAACCAACTCTTAGTCCACGCAAGATATTACTAACTATGAAGTCTCTATCAGCTTCTGATATTTCACTCTTACTGACACCAAGAACCTGCGCTCTGTCCTCTAGTGCTTTCTCTACTGTACTCTTTACCTCAGGATCTTTATTTAAATATCTTTGTAAACCTTTGTGATCTTTAACTACTCTAGGAATAAAGTAATCATTCTCAGGAACATTATAACCAGACTCTCTTAGTTTATTCCCTTGTTCTCTTAGCTGTGTTCTATAGTTTTCAAAGATATCATCAGCCTTGTCATCATATCTTTGTAATATTTTTTTAGCATCAGCTAATGCTTTCTCATCGCTGTTTAACAGCAAATCATCTAATACTCTTTTGTCTTCAGCAGACAGTTTCTTATATAGCTTTGTCATTGGATTGATAGCATTGATTCTATCCATCGCGTTGATGTAACTCTTAAAGAAGTATCCGTTTACTTTATTCTTTAACAAGTTACTCAAGCCTAGCTTCTCATCAATCCTAGAAAAACCATCAATGATAGGAGTAATAATCCTATTAACATTAGGATCACCACTGATACTATAAGCATCAACCCTTGCGCTTGCTATCTTTCTTGCTTCAGCTACTTCAGCTTTGTTAGCAGGAACAACAGGTTTGTTCTCTGCGTTAGTTACTATTTGCACCAACTCATCAGAGGTCATGCCTAACCGTTGTTTAGTATACTCATGTAACTGTTCAATAGGAATATCATTCTCAACAGCATCAAAGTATATCTCTTGGATCTCGTCTGCTTTAGCTTGAATATCACCACGAGAAAGTTGACCGCCCTTCTCCGCATTACCAAAGAACTTAACCAGCTTAGATGCAGCTACGCCTAGACCTAGACCAATACCTCCAGCAACAGCAGTTGTGGTAGCAAATTGACCCATGTCAATATCACCTTTGTCTGCATACTGTTGTAGTAAATCATACTCAGCACCAAACAAAGCAGAGGTTACAGCCATTCCCTTTGCACCATACTTAGCAAAAGACAGTCCCGGTATCAAAGTTGTAGGAGTAGCTAACGTACCTATAAATCCAGTAGCACCTGCTAATAAAGAGTTATCTTCTCCATAAGCTAATACACTAAGGTAGTCTGCTTTGTCTCTAGCAGCGTTGATTTCGTTTATCCTAGCTCTACGTTCTTCTGTGCTAAGACTCTTGAAGTCTTCACCATATAGTTCTTCTACGTCTAGGTACTCACCGTTCCTATTCTCACCGTAGTCCCACCATCCGTTAATCTGTCCTATCTTTTTTAACTTACCTAGATCAGTGATACCTTTAACATTCCAACCATATTCAAGAATGTTACCAGTTGTAGGACGCTCAACTGCATAGCCTACACTTTTATCTATGTAGCCTAGATCACTTGGTCCTTCATCTACTGGAGCAGGTTGAGTAGCACTCTGTTGTTTAACGTAGTCGCTCCACTCTAGTATTTTATCTCCGGGTAAAGTAGCCATGCTTCCTCTATTTAATTATAAAAACCAATTTTCAGGATATGCTTCTCTTGACTTAGCTTTCTTCTGCCTGTCAATCTTTCCTGCTCTACCTTCCTCTATAGCTTTCCTATCAGCATTGCTAAATAGTCTTCCATCTTCTATAACTTTACCATCAGAGATTCTATAAATCTGTAGGCGATCTCCTGTGTTCCAGACAGCCTCTCCCGGTGCTGGTTTTCTTGTTAAGCCTAAGTCTTGAACGCTAAACTCACCACCACCTTGAGATCCAATAATAGATCTTCTTTCTAATGATCTCTTTATTGCTTCAGGATAAGATACATTCTCTTGTTCCATTATGGTTACAGCTTCGTTAGCTACTATAGCTTGAGTACTATCATCATCAATGTCATAGCCATCTAAGATTGCACCAGCTTGGTTGTATTCTTCTTTAGTAGCAGACCTCATTTTTATCTGAGGAGTTGCATCAGCAGGTAGGTAAATCATATTACCAGCAGCATCAAAACCTACTGCTCTGCCTTTGTAGTAACCACCTCTAATCTGTTGCCCTTGATAATTAAAGATAGTAGGATCATCTAGTTCTATCTCTTGAGCCTTTCTAATATTAGTAGCCATCTGATCTAGCTGGAAAGCAGCCTCAGTATTACCAGTGTCCAATAGTTTCTGTACTAACGTCTCTAACTTAGCAGGATTATTCAGATCTGATTGACTGATACCATCAAAGATCTTACGCATCTCTAGTGCTTTAGCTAGACGAGGATCTTCCATAGCAGGAGACTGACCTAACAATCCACCAACAATTTGTTTTAATCCTCTACCTGCTCCTCTACCAAAAGCCATACCAGCAGCTAAACCGGGTGTCTGTTTAGCAGCTTGCAAACTAGCTAAGTATTCATTGTATTCACGTTCTTCGTCTGCCTTTTGTTTTTCGTATACAATCTCTTCAGCAGACTTACCGAACAAAGATGCGATTGAACTAGTAGCCATAACTATTCCTTAACCCATTTGTCTGTTAAAGTAATCACCAAACATAGTACCTTTCTGAACCCCCGGAGTACTTGTTGTTTTCCACGGAGACTCTAAACCTCCTAAGTAACCACCTAAGTCTTGACCAGCTTGACTCCAGAAACCAGACATAGTATTTGCAGCAGCTTGTTGTTGAGCGGCAGCATTCTGCATACCAGATTGATAAGCAGCACCGGCATATCTACCAGCCTGACTTGCAGCACTACCTAACTCAGCACCTAATTGTAATGGTTGCTGTGCTGCTGACTCAAGTTGCTGACCCATTGCAAACTGTTGCTGGAATGGTGTCAATGCAGCTTGTTGCATACCATAACCAAGACCTTGTGTCTGAGCAGCAGTACCAAATAAACCAGCACCATAAGCTGTTCTCTGTTGTGCAGCTTGATCTGCTTGTGCAGCTAGTTGTAAATCTCTACGACTTCTTGATTCTAGTAATGCTTGAAGCATAGGATTACCACCTGCTCCTACACTTAGTCCAGTAGTTCCTCTACCAAATGCACTAGCAGCTAGACGTTGTTCTTGTTCAATGTCATAAGGACGGAGGGCAGCCATCTGTTCTGACATATATCGTTGTCTAGTTTCTTCTGGGCTTTCACCTAGATACTGTTCACCTAAACTAAATAAACCTGCAGCAGCACGTTCATATTGTGGTTGTAAAGCAGCAGCACGTTCAGCTTGCCCTAAACTAGAACCATAGATACGGGACATCTGATCTTGAAGAGCAGACAATTCAGGAGTAGCAGCATAAGTATAACCACTAAATCTACCGTCTTGGAATTGAGGAGTAGCTGTACCAAACCTAGTAGTAATACCTACTGGTCTAAAACGCATTTCCTCTCTTGCTGCTTCAGCAGCTTGTTGCTCTCTGATAGCAGCTTCTTTGGCAGCAGAAGCACTCTTCTTAGCACCGTAGTAACTAGCTGCTGTGCCTACTATTCCACCAACAACTGATCCCATTATCGTACCCTTCTTTCTAACAAATACCCTGTTAATTTAAATCCAAACTTACGTTCAAATGCTTTGTAACTTCTCTTTGTTCCTATCAATATCTTGTCATATCCTAGTTCTTTAGCTAACTCATCTAAGTATCTATTCCAGTATTCACCATCTCCGTACACTTGAACAGCTACTAGGTAGTCCTCGAATGTAGTCCATGACATAAATCCATGTTCGTTCTCTATTAAGTTCTCTGTCTCTATGTGTTTATCTTTTGACTTTTCTAAGTATCTTTCAATATCTTCTTCGTTCATTACCATGTAAATGAAATATAACCATTAGAACCATTAAACCCACTGTCTTGACCAGTGCCACCACCACCTGTACCACCTGTACCATAGCCAGTGCCGTTATTACCACCAGATCCTCCTGATCCATAGAAGCCACCATTATTACCAGCGACACCGTTAGGAGAGCCTGCTGAACCTCCGCTACCCGGAGCAGGATAGCCACCAGCTACTTGACCACCGCCACCACCAGTAGCAGTAACATTCCCTGATCCACCAGTAACAGAAGTTGAACCACCAGAAGATCCAGAGTTATGTCCAGCACAGAATCCGGGGTAAGATCCACCTGATCCACCAGCACCAACCACTACAGTTAATGATTCACCGGGAGTAACAGCTAATGTTTGACCAGTGCTGTAACCACCAGATCCTCCACCGCCACCTCCATGTGCGTCACCACAGAAAGAGTTAGAAGAACCACCACCACCTGCTCCATAAACAGAAGCAGTAATGCTGTACACTCCTTGAGGAACAGTCCAATAGTAAGTACCCGGAGTAGACTTAGTATAAGTACCTGTCTCTGGAAATATCTTTCTCCAAGTACCAGAGTCGTTTACATGAAGTTCTTTAATAGCTCTCCATGTACCGCTATCGTTGACAAAAACTTCTTTAGGTTCTCGCCAAGTACCGCCATCATTAACATAGATAGTCATTAGTATTTATACCAAATGTCACCACTAGATCCACCGCTAGGCGATGATGTAGATATTGTTCTTGTTCCAGCAGCGTTGCTTCCTACTGTTACGCTATTAACTGTTGAGCTAGTAATAGTAGTTCCTGCTATTGTTCCTCCAGTAATAGCTACTGAACTAGCGTCTTGAGTAGACATAGTTCCTAAAGAACCTGTAGCATTAGACACAGCAGTAGTTACATAAGCTGTACTAGCAATCTGTGTTGAGTTAGTTGCAGCACTAGCAGTAGGTGCTGATGGTGTACCAGTAAACGTAGGAGATGCCGTATCAGCTTTAGACGTAATAGCTGTAGCTATAGCTGTGTATTCAGCATCTATCTCTGATCCTTTAATTAGTTTACCCGGATCACCAGTAGTTAAACTGTCTTTAGCTGTAAAGTTAGTTGCCTTTG
>Ga0255768_10002851_pt1 | contig 17331 bp, 23 predicted proteins | sample 071ome_33_FD_179983 | JGI IMG/M metagenome (GOLD analysis project Ga0255768, IMG submission 179983) | Coastal salt marsh microbial communities from the Groves Creek Marsh, Skidaway Island, Georgia - 071412AT metaG (version 2) | ecosystem: Environmental > Aquatic > Marine > Intertidal zone >...
TTAAACTTGATGGAGAATTTAATGAAACTGTTGAGTCACCTATTCACGAAGACTTCTCATACTCTTCATTTAGTGAAGGGGAAAAAATGAGAATCGACCTGGCACTACTCTTCACTTGGAGAGAAGTGGCACGACTCAAAAACTCCGTGAATACTAACCTGCTGATTATGGATGAGGTATTTGATTCCTCCCTTGATGGTTTCGGCACCGATGAGTTCCTAAAGATTATCCGTTATGTCATTAAGGATGCTAATATCTTTGTGATTTCCCATAAGGCAGACCTGCAGGACAAATTCGAAACTGTCCACCGATTTGAGAAAGTCAAAGGTTTTTCCCGTAAAGTGTCTTCATAGACCTAAGAACAATGCAAGTCCCCAACCGATACCACCATTCCAAGAAGGAGCAGAAGCGGAAACTGAAACCGCAAGCACTCCGACAAGCAAAAGCACGACTGAGCCACTTTAAGAAGCGTCATATGACCTCCCCTAAAAAGGGAGGTTCTTTTGTATAATAGGTTCATACGCAACAAAGCAATGACCGTTAAGCACGAAATCAAGTCCCAACTTGCTAAACTCCTTGCCACTGAGGATCTTGTAGTGGAGCACAAGAAGGTGGAGACTGCCTGCTTTAATGTTCATACTCGTGTGCTGACTCTGCCGATGTGGGAGGGTGCCACGAATGAGATTTATGATATGTTGGTGGCACACGAGGTGGGTCACGCACTCTATACACCTGATCGTGATTGGTTGAAAGAAATCAAGATTCCTCCTCAATTTGTGAATGTGGTGGAAGACGTTCGCATTGAGAAGATGATGAAACGTCGTTATGCTGGTATTTCTAAGACTTTCTATCGTGGATATAATGATCTTGCAGATAAAGATTTTTTCGGTGTTGAGTGTGAAGATGTGAGCAAGATGAATCTTGCAGATCGTGTAAATCTTTACTTTAAGATTGGTAACTTTACTGATATTCCTTTTGATGAATATCTTGAGATGCCTATTGTTCGTATGATAGAAGGTTGTGAAGACTTTGATGATGTTCTTCTGTCGGCACAAGCACTTTATAAGTATTGTGAGCAACAGATGAACACCAATACTAAGACTGATATGGATTCTTTGGATCTACAAAGTTCTGGCAATAATGAGCAGAACTTTGAAGAAACTCAAGAATCTGGAGAAACTGATTCTCAACAACAAGAAGAATCTGGTGATAGTGAAGAACAGCAAGATGGAGAAGGAACAAAGTCTGAACAACAATCACCAGAAATCAATGATCTGAATAAACCTTCAGAAACTCCCGGTGTAAAAACGATGGAGTATTTGGAAGATGCAATCAAAGATCTTACTTCTATGAATGGAATTGAAAACGTGTACATCGAACTTCCGAAAGTAAATCTTGATGATATTATCATCCCCAACCAAGAAATTCATAATCTTTGCAATGAAACTTGGAATGACCCGTGTGATCCAACTATTTTTGATTGTGTTGATTCCGAATTCCTGAAGTTTAAAAAATCTGCACAGAAGGAAGTCAACTATCTGGTCAAAGAGTTTGAGTGTCGCAAAGCAGCAGACTCCTATGCCCGTGCCACTACTTCCCGCACTGGTGTGTTGGACTGCACCAAACTTCATACCTACAAGTACAATGAAGACCTCTTTAAGAAAGTCACCACTCTTGCTGATGGTAAGAATCACGGTTTGATTTTTATTCTTGACTGGTCTGGTTCTATGGGTCAAGTGATGCTTGATACTATGAAGCAACTTTTTAATCTGGTTTGGTTCTGTAAAAAAGTTGGTATTCCTTTTGAGGTATATGCATTTACTAATGAGTATCCTCGTGTAAAGTATAATGATGAAGCAAAGCAAGTTCTTCGCACTCTTTCTTATGAAAAGAAAGATGGATTGATGCAGGTAGGTGAGTGGTTCTCTCTAATGAACATTTTGACTCACAATGTCAATTCCAAAACATTGGATCACCAGATGAAAAATATTTTCCGATTGGGTTGGTATTTTAGTCGATATTCTATGTATCCTGCCCCTCAAGGATTGGGTCTTTCTGGAACTCCTTTGAATGAAACAATGGTAGCACTGCACCAGATTATTCCTCAGTTCAAGAAAAACACTAAAGTGCAGAAAGTTCAATGTGTTGTTTTGACTGACGGTGAGGGATATTGTCCCAAGTATCATCGTGAAATTCAACGACACTGGGAACACGAACCTTTCGTTGGTCTTGGAAGCATTGGTGCAAACGCTTTCTTACGTGATCGAAAAACTGGAAATACTTACTCCCTTGATGGTGATTGGTATCAAGTTACTGATGTTCTTCTTCAGAATTTGAGAGACAAGTTTACTGATACAAACTTTATTGGTATTCGTGTACTTGAATCCCGTGATGCTAACTCATTTATGCGTCGTTATTTTGGATTTAAATATGACCTGATGGAAAAAATGCAGTCTCAGTGGAAAAAACAACGAGCATTTTCTATCAAAAACTCTGGATATCATTCTTATATTGCACTTTCTGCGAGTACTCTTGCTAATGAATCTGAATTTGATGTTGCCGATGATGCCTCAAAAACTCAAATTAAAAAATCATTTATGAAAAGTCTGAAGGGTAAAAAAATGAATAAGAAAATTTTGAATGAGTTTGTGGACCTTATTGCTTGATAAATATTTTTATAGTAATAGGTAATTAAAATGTCTAGATTTGGAGATTTTCTGGCAGGAGGTAATAAAACGAAACCTGCTCCAACTCCTACACCAGAACCAGTAGTAGAACCAGTAGTAGAAGAAGTTGTAGAGGTTACAGAGTCTCCTATTGTTGGTGAAGATACTACAAATTATGAAGAGTGGATTGAAGAAGAAAGATATGAGAGTGATGTATCATTCCATGATATGTCTAAAAAAGAACTTGAAGAATATGGTAGAACTATTGGGATTGAGTTAGATAGGAGACACTCCCATAGAAAGTTGGTTCAAGAACTGGAAGAATACCTGTCCAATTCTTGAACTGTCCACTGGGGGTCGCAAGACCCCTCTTTTTGGACTATAATAACTTCAGTTGAAACAAACGACCTACATCATGTCTCTTTCTGTTGACTACATCCGCACCTCCCTACAGAATCTTTACGGAGAGTCTGTGACTTCTGCCGATATTCGTGCGTGGTGTGCGATGAATGGTGCTACTTATCAAACTGTCAGCAAAAAACTTTCTGATTATAAAGTTGGTCACGGAAAGTGGAACCTTGAAGTGACACAGGAAAAAGTGGAAGAAATCGAACGTACCTATCAAGCACCCTCTGCACTTCCCCCAATTGAACAAAATCTTATTCCTGAAAAAGATGATACCTTCGTCAAGTTTGGTAACTTTGGTGATCTTCGCAAAATTATTCAGTCCCGTCTATTCTATCCAACGTTCATTACGGGTCTTTCGGGTAATGGTAAAACGTTCAGTGTTGAGCAATCGTGTGCTCAACTCAATCGAGAACTTATTCGCGTAAACATTACTATTGAAACTGATGAAGACGATCTTATTGGTGGTTTCCGTCTTGTCGATGGGGCAACTGTTTGGCATAACGGACCTGTCGTTGAAGCACTCCAACGAGGAGCAATCCTGCTACTCGATGAAGTTGACCTTGCTTCCAACAAGATTCTATGCCTCCAGTCCATCCTTGAAGGTAAAGGTGTGTTCCTGAAAAAGATTGGTAAATATGTAAAACCCGCTAATGGATTTAATGTTATTGCAACTGCAAATACTAAAGGCAAAGGCAGCGATGACGGTCGTTTTATTGGAACTAACGTTCTCAATGAAGCCTTCCTTGAACGATTCCCTGTAACTTTCGAGCAGGAATATCCGACTCCTGCACAAGAATGTAAAATTATTACGAACGTTGCAGAATCTCTTGGTGTTTCTGATCAAGACTTTTGCAAACGTCTTGTGGACTGGGGTGACATCATTCGCAAGACCTTCTATGATGGCGGCATTGATGAAATCATTAGCACCCGTCGTCTTGTCCACATTATTCGTGCCTATTCAATCTTCCAAGACAAAGCGAAAGCAATCCAAGTTTGTGTAAACCGATTTGATGATGAAACTAAACAAGCATTCCTTGAACTCTATGACAAAGTTGATGCAGACTTCCAACTCCCTGTGGAATCAGTACAAGACGGCAATCTGGGAAACCTTTCCTGATTTAGAGAACATTTGTGATTGGGCAGATTGGGAGGAAAACAATACCTCTCTTTCTGCCAAGATCTACAGCACTAAACATATTCTCAAATCCAGAGAAGTTGAGATATGGGATAACAAATCCTGCATTTACAACAACATTATCTATCCTAGAACTGGTAGCAATCTTCCTTGCTTCGGTATGGATCTGATGGGTTTCTTTGACAAGAAAGTCATTATTGTATTTGACTTCCAACATCCAGTGGAAAACTATTTGTTCTCCCATTCAGACCTTCCAAAGGCAGATGGTTCATTCCGATTCTTTGAACCAGGAAATCACTTCTCAGAAAATGTGTATGTTGCTAAATGTACAATGTCTGAGGTCAATGAACACCTTGATATATTCAAGAAGTACTTGACTACCTACAAGGATATGCTAGAATGTGAGAAACCTAATGGAAACGATTTTTCCACCTATTGCGACTTTGATTCTTATATGAAAAAGTTGGATCCTGTGAGTGGATATCTTTCCAATAAATTTGGTAAAGAAAAGGCAGACTCTTTAGTAAACGATTTTCTTTTCTGCTATGGTTAATTCTTGGTCCCTACTTTATGATGAACTAAAAATGGATGACAATACCTTTAATTTGAAGACTGATATGATTCCCAATTCTCCTGCAACACCTTGGAAGTATAACGAAGAAGAGATTGTAAAAGAACTTCTTGAATATATCCGTGGAACTTACAATCAGCATTACTCTGCTGGTGATGATAGAATCCAAACACTGGATTTGATCGAAGCTTGTGGTGATGGAGAGGCATTCTGCCGATCCAACATTCTCAAGTATGCCTCTCGTTATGATAAGAAAGGCACCGCACGTCGTGACATTATGAAGATTCTGCACTATGCTGTTCTTCTGATGAACTTCAATGATAAGAACGCACAACGTGAAACCTACAACCAATGAAACTGAAAGAACGTACAATGAAACTGTCTGATAATGCCCTTGCCATCCTCAAGAACTTTGCAGGAATCAACAATTCGATTCTTGTGAAGGAGGGTAATAAACTCCGCACCATTTCTGTTGCAAAGAATATTCTTGCCGAAGCAGAAATCAAAGAAGAGTTTCCCCGTGACTTTGCCATTTATGATCTGAACCAGTTTCTGAATGGTTTGAGTCTCCACCAAGATCCTGATCTTGACTTTCAGGAAGAGTCTTATCTGAGCATCAAAGAGGGTAAGCGTCGTGTGAAGTATTTCTTTGCCGATCCTAATGTCATCATTTCTCCTCCCGAGAAAGATATTCAACTTCCTTCTAAGGATGTTTGTTTCCAAGTTGATAGTGTAACTCTTGAGAAACTGGTAAAGGCAGCAGCAGTTTATCAACTCCCGGATCTTTCTGCGATTGGTGAAAATGGTGTTATCAAACTGGTTGTTCGTGATAAGAAGAATGATACTTCTAACGAATATGCTATCGTTGTTGGTGATACTGACAAAGAGTTTACCTTTAACTTCAAGGTGGAAAATATCAAGATCATTCCTGGTGCCTATGATGTTGTTGTGTCATCTAAACTTCTGTCACAGTTCACGAATACTCAGCACAATCTGAAGTATTATATTGCTCTGGAACCTGATTCCACTTTTGGTTGATGAAACACATTCTCTTTACACTCAAAGAGTGTAACAAATCGTTCTTAGATGACGAACAGTTTGTAAGGGATGTTGTTTATCAGGCATCAGTCAAATGCAAATCAACTCTATTGGCACTCAACTCACACAAGTTTGACCCTCAGGGTGTCACTTGTGTGGCGATGTTGGCTGAGAGTCATATTAGCATTCACACTTGGCCAGAACTGGGTATGGCAGTATGTGACATCTTCACCTGCGGAGATCACACAAAACCCAAGGAAGGCGTAAAGTATATGAAGATGATGCTTGACTCCAAAAGCATCGTAAGTAAATCATTTACTCGACCTTTGGAATGAACATTTTTGTTACAGATCCGTTCCCTGCTGAAAGTGCCATCTGTCTTCCTGACAAACACATTGTCAAGATGCCGCTTGAGTGCTGCCAAATGCTTAGCATTATTGCTTCTCCTTGGTATCACGATTACGGCATTCTTCCCAAGCAAGACGGCACTGCCTACAAGACAGAGAAGGGGGCATTCCGCAACCACCCCTGTACTAAATGGGCGGCAGAGACGGTGGATAATGCCTATTGGCTCATCAAGTGGGGATTGAACTTGTGTCAAGAGTATACTTTACGATATAATAAACAGCATTCCTGTGAAGGAACACTGACTCATGCTTATTACCTTTTCCCCAAAGGTAGACTTGATGAAGTAACTCCTTTCGCACGAGCAATGCCTGAGGAATACAAGTTTGATACTAGTATTTCCACCTTTGACGCATACAAGATGTATATCGCATCCAAACCTTGGGTGAAGGACAACTATCTTCGTATGCCCCAACGTAAACCTGATTGGATTTGATTATGAGTGATTTTATCTGGGTGGAACGCTACCGCCCTAAGACAATTGAAGAATGTATTCTCCCAGAGGCAACTAAAAAAACCTTTCAGGAGTTTCTAAAAAAAGGTGAGATTCCTAATATGCTACTTGCGGGACCTCCTGGCATTGGGAAGACTACAGTAGCAAAGGCACTTTGTAATGAACTTGGAGTAGATGTTTATGTCATCAACGGATCCGACGAAGGTAGATTCCTTGATACTGTCCGAAACAATGCGAAGAACTTCGCTTCGACCGTCTCACTTACGGCAACTGCTAAACACAAAGTCATCATCATTGATGAGGCAGATAACACGTCCAATGATGTACAACTCCTCCTACGGGCATTTATTGAGGAGTTTGCTGGCAACTGTAGATTCATCTTCACCTGTAACTACAAAAACAAAATCCTTGAACCTCTCCACTCCCGATGTGCAGTCGTTGAGTTCGGAATCAAAGGAAAAGAGCGTCAGTCCATTGCAGCACAATTCTTCAAGAGACTTCAACAAATCTTGGATGCAGAAGGTGTTGAATATGATAACAAGGTCTTGGTAGAACTTGTCAATAAGCACTTTCCTGATTGGAGACGTGTGCTCAATGAGTGTCAACGATACTCTGTGAGTGGAAAGATTGACTCTGGTATTCTTGCTACGTTCTCTGATGTTGCCGTAAATGATCTCATTAAAAACCTTAAAGAGAAGAACTTCCCCGAAGTTCGGAAGTGGGTGGTATCTAATCTGGACAATGATACTACTGTACTTATGCGCCGTATTTACGATGCTCTTTATTCATCCCTTGAAAACAATAGCATTCCTGCTGCTGTGCTTGTGCTTGCTAAGTATCAGTATCAGTCGGCGTTCGTAGCTGATCAGGAAATAAATATGCTTGCTTGTCTAACTGAACTTATGGTGGAGTGCACTTTCCAATGAATGTAAAACTTATTCGTATGTGGTCTGGTGAAGATGTTATCGCAGACCTGATTGAAGAAAAAGAAGATAGTGTAATCTTCTGTAATCCCATTGTCGCTATTCCTGCTGGTAATGGTCAAATGGGATTTGCTCCCTGGTCTCCTCTTCTTAAAGGAAAAGGTGAAGAACTGGAAGTGACCAAAAAGTATATTGTGTATATCGCAGATACTCAAGAACAGATTGAAGAACAGTATCAAGAAATGTTCTCCGTAATTAAGGCACCTAGTAAAAAGTTGGTACTTTGACTATGAAAAAAGAAAAACTTAAAGCGCAAGTCAAATCTAGATTTTATTATATCTTCTGGGGAATTTGTACAGTTGCCGTGGTTGCTGGTCAACTCTATGTCGGCACTGGATATCGTTTGATGTCACAGAGTATTAATAAATTCTTCTATACCCTTACCACAGAACTGGAGAACATTGATGGGTCTACTGAATATCGATAAAACTAAACTGGTAGAACCAAGAGTGAAAACTACTCCTGAGAATGTGCAGGAAGCAAATGAAGCATTGTTTCGTGCTAAAATGACTCTACCTGCTGCCGCAAAACATTGTGGTATGACTAAGAAGGAAATGAAAATGACCTTCCTTGAATACTTGAAGTATCACCCTAAAGATTATGAAGTCCCTGAAAACATTTCCACTCAAAACTTGCCTTAGATATCCTGGTGGCAAGTCAAAGGCAACAAAGACTTTGGCACCCTGGTTTCCTGATGATTTCAAAGAATATCGTGAACCATTTATTGGAGGTGGTTCTGTAGCATTTTATGCTACTCAGGCATATCCAGATGTTCCTGTATGGATCAATGATAAGTATGTGACACTCTATAACTTCTGGGTGCAACTCAGGGATTATGGTGAAGAACTTTCTGATCGACTGAACGATATTAAATCTAAGGCATCCAACTATCAGTCACAGGATGATAAGGATGCCGCACATAAAGAACTATTTGATCGGACACGAGATGATATCAATAGTCAAGATGGACTTGATCGTGCGGTAAGTTTTTTCATTCTAAACAAGTGCAGTTTCTCTGGACTGACTGAGAATAGTACGTTCTCTAAAACTGCGGCACGTTCTAACTTTTCTTTTGTTGGTATTCAGAAACTCAAGCAATATTCTCAACTTACTCAGAAGTGGAAGATTACGAATATTGATTATTCGGAAGTGATGAATGCTCCTGGTGAGGATGTATTTGTATTCCTTGATCCACCTTATGATATTAAGGACTTCCTTTATGGAAAGGATCGTGAGATGCACAAGTCATTCGACCACGATAGATTTGCCGAAGATGTGTATAAGTGTCCTCATCAGTTTATGATTACCTATAATGTGAATGACAGGTTATTGGAACTTTATAAGGATTATTATCTTCGTGAATGGAAACTTCGTTATTCTATGGCACATCGTGGAGAGAAGGGAACTGATGAGAATGTAAAGACGGAACTTCTTGTCACTAACTATCCTACCGAAAAATCTACAGTAAACGTTCTTGACCTTTTGCTTTATGATTGAACTCAAAGACTGGCTCAACTCTATCAATCAAACAAAGAAGCATTTGATTGATGAAGATCCTTCACTTGAGAAGGAATATCCTCCTTATATTATCAACCGTTGTTTCTCTGGGCATATTGATACTTTGATGTTTGCGAACGAACTCAATCAGTATCATTTTCTCCCAAAGAAGATGCAATATGACTTTTTTATAAATATTGTGAGGAAAAAGAAGAGATTCTCTCCCTGGATCCGACAAGATAAGATCAAAGATCTTGATTATGTCAAACGTTATTACGGTTATAGTAATGAAAAGGCAAAACAAGCTTTGAAAATTCTAACAAAAGAGCAACTTAATTTTATTAAATCAAAATTTGACACTGGAGGAAAAAAATGAGTGTTGTTAGAGAAGCTGAAGTGACGTGGACACCTGAACAAATGGTGGAAGTGGTTCTTAATGAACCCGATGATTTTTTGAAAGTGCGTGAGACATTAACTCGTATCGGAGTTGCGTCCAGAAAAGAGAAAAAAATCTATCAGTCCTGTCATATTCTTCACAAGCAAGGAAGATACTTTCTGGTTCACTTTAAGGAACTGTTTGCACTTGATGGTAAACACGCAAATCTGACGCAGAATGATGTCCAACGACGCAATCGTATCGCACAACTACTTGCCGATTGGGGACTGATTGGTATTGTAGATGTGGAAAAGATTCAAGACATTGCACCACTGAACCAGATCAAGGTTCTTGCTTATAAGGATAAACAAGACTGGATTCTTGAGACCAAGTATAATATTGGTTCTAAGAAGAAAAGGACAGAGGAAACCGAATAAAAAGGTGGGGAGTTCAACACTCCCTTTTTTATGTCTTGTGATAATATATACTATGGATGCCGAAAGGGTCCACACAACGCAATCTCGCTTTTTAGGAGAGCTACAAATGACTAACTTAATGAAGTATAACGCCGCCAATTTGGATCAACTGCTAGATCGTATAAATAGAAATAGTATTGGTATGGATGAATACTTTGATCGTCTGTTTAATCTGCACGAAACAACGACAAACTATCCTCCATATAATCTAGTCACGGTCAGCAACGTAGAATCAAGACTAGAACTTGCATTAGCAGGATTCAAAAAAGAAGAAGTTTATGTCTACACTCAAGACGGTAAACTCTTTGTCGAAGGACAAAAGGAAGACAAAGAAACCAACACAAACTATGTCCATAGAGGAGTGGCTCAGAGATCTTTCACCAGAGCTTGGACCCTCTCAGATGAAACGGAAGTTAGATCAGTTGTATTTGAGGATGGGTTACTGAGTATTACACTCGGTAAGATTGTCCCAGAACATCATCAACGTAAAGATTATCTGTAATCCTTAACATTTGATTTATATTCAGTATCGATTGAGACAGACTTTTGTATCACTATGATACATAATGACTATATAATTTGGACCTATGGAGGGACGATGAACTTTACCACCGCCACCTTAACACTGGGAACAGCAATGACTCTTTTCTTTGGGGGAACGCTCGCCGCCGTTCTACCCTGATACTTCCTGATAAATAAAACTGAATATCGTCGGCGCAGACGAGGGAGGTAATGGCAAAATCCATTGACACCTCCCTTTTTTATTGGTAGAATGTATGGAGGAGTTGAGTAACTAATGTCAATTAAACTTGCAGTATTAAAATCTGGTGAAGACATCATTGCTGATGTTAAAGAAATCATTGCAGAAGATAAAAACGTAGTTGGATATCTTCTCAATAATCCACACACTGTAGTCTGTGGTGATAATATTTTGAGAGAGGAAGGTTCTGAAGAAGGACATATTCAAATCTCTCTCCGTCCTTGGTTGGTTTTGTCCAAGGATACTCAGGTCCCTATTCGACCAGATTGGTTGGTTACGATTGTTGAACCTGTCGATATGCTAACACAAATGTATGAGGAAAAAGTAAATGGAAAGAGTGATCAAACTGATTCTACTAACGAACAGTGAAAGACTGATTAGTGAGATTGTGGAAGTTGGTGCAGATATTGGTCAACCAGACTGCAAACTTATCAACCCTCACGAAATCTGGGAAGGACATAACCTTTGTCCTTGGATGATGGATGACACTAATCAAACAGAGTTTATGATTAGTTCTGATAAGATTATAACTATTGTTGATCCAAACTCAGATCTCCTAGAAAAATATAACAGTCTTACAAATAATGAGAGTTCTTAGTATTGATCTGGATTATATTATGAGTCCAGTTATTGAACTTTATAATGGACTAAAATTCAATGATAATCCAGAAATAAGATGGGAACAACTTTTTAATACTACTGACTTTAATGAAAGTCATTTTTGTATTGATCAATCCAACTTATTGTTTTGCTATAATACATTTTTAAAAGCACTTCGTAAATGTGACAGTGTTTCATTTGGATATGAGCACGATTCTATTCTATTCAGTATTGCCGATTGTGAAAATATTGATTTAATCAATATTGATCATCACGATGATGTTTTTGGTGGTGATTATACCTCAGAAATGCCTGATGAGGATGCTTATAAGACAGAGTTTTATGAGTTGCTCAAATATGATAGAGTTCACGAAGGAAACTGGGGTGCCTGGTTAGGTGGGAGAGGTAAATTAAACTCTTTTACCTGGATTGGGAATCAAAACAGTGGAAACAAAATAAGAAATAGATTTAACGCAGAGGTTGTTCCCAACTATAGAAATGTAGAGAAAGAAGATTATAAGTTTGATCACTATAATTTTGATCACATCTTTGTGTGTATGTCACCTCAATATATTCCTCCAAAATACTGGCACTACTTTTCTATGTTTATCAGTGCATTTGAGGAATTTACTGGAAAGAGTGCTATAATATACACAGAGAAGTTTGAAACGAACATTCGTCACCAAAGGATTCATAATGAGATTTTACACCAACGTTCAAATGGTCGGTGACCACTTTTTGGTTCGTGGTTATGAGAATGGTAAGCACTTTGCTACAAGGGAAAAGTTTTATCCAACACTTTTTGTTCCTTCCAATAAGAAAACAAAATACAAAACTCTTGAGGGTGAATATGTTGAATCTGTAGAGCCGGGTACTGTTCGTGATTGTAGAGACTTCATCAAAAAGTATGAGGGTGTAGAAAACTTCAAGATCTATGGCAACGACCGATACATCTATCAGTACATTTCTGAGATGTATCCCGAAGAAGAGATTAAGTTTGATACCAGTAAGATCAAGATTGCTACACTTGATATTGAGGTTGCATCAGAAAATGGATTCCCTGATGTAGAGTCTGCTGCCGAGGAAGTGCTTCTAATCACTGTTCAGGATTATGCAACCAAGCAGATCCGCACTTGGGGTCGTGGTCCTTTCAACAATAAGCAGCAGAATGTTATCTACAAAGGTTTTAGAACTGAGTATGAACTTCTGACCGATTTCATCAACTGGTGGATGATTGAAGACAATACTCCAGAAGTCGTCACTGGTTGGAACAGTGAACTATATGATATTCCATATCTGGTTCGTCGTATTGATCGTATTCTTGGTGAGAAGTTGATGAAACGTATGTCACCTTGGGGATTGGTGACAGAACGTGAAACTGTTGTGATGGGACGTAAACAGATTTCATATGATGTTGGAGGCATTACTCAACTTGATTATCTGACATTGTATAAAAAGTTTACGTACAAGGCACAGGAATCTTATCGTTTGGACTACATAGCCAGTGTAGAACTTGGACAGAAGAAGTTAGATCACTCTGAGTTTGATACCTTTAAGGATTTCTACACTAATGGTTGGCAGAAGTTTGTAGAATACAACATCATTGACGTGGAACTTGTTGACCGTATGGAAGACAAGATGAAACTAATTGAACTTGCGATTACTATGGCATATGACGCCAAGGTAAACTATAATGATGTGTTCTTTCAGGTTCGTATGTGGGATGCGATTATTTACAACTATCTCAAAAAAAGAGATATTGTGATCCCACCTAAAGAACGATCAGACAAAGATTCCAAGTACGCAGGTGCTTATGTCAAGGAACCGATTCCTGGAAAGTATGATTGGGTTGTGTCTTTTGACCTCAACAGTCTGTACCCTCACCTTATTATGCAGTACAACATCTCACCAGAGACCTTACAAGATACCCGTCACCCAACAGCTACCGTTGATAAGATACTTAATGAAGAGATAACATTTGAGATGTATAAGGACACTGCGATATGTGCTAATGGTGCAATGTATCGTAAGGATGTGCGTGGATTTCTTCCAGAATTGATGGAAAAGATCTATAAGGATCGCACCATCTATAAAAAGAAGATGCTTGCTGCAAAACAAGATTATGAAAAAACTCCAACGAAGGCACTGGAAAAAGAAATCGCACGTTGCAACAACATCCAGATGGCACGAAAGATTCAACTCAACTCTGCTTATGGTGCGATTGGTAATCAGTATTTTAGGTATTATAAACTTGCAAATGCTGAAGCAATCACTCTCTCGGGTCAAGTTTCTATCCGTTGGATTGAGAATAAGATGAACGGATTTCTAAATAAGATTTTGCAAACAGAGGAAGTCGATTATGTCATCGCATCTGACACTGACTCAATCTATCTTAATATGGGACCTCTTGTTGATAAATTTCTTAGTCGTCAGTCTGGTGATAAAACAAAGGTTGTTCAGTTACTTGATAAGATCTGCCAAGACAAGTTGGAACCATTCATCGAATCCTCTTATCAGGAACTTGCGGATTACGTTCAGGCATATGAGCAAAAAATGATTATGAAACGTGAGAATATTGCCGAACGTGGTATTTGGACTGCGAAGAAGCGATACATTCTCAACGTATGGAATAGTGAGGGTGTGCAATACACCGAACCCAAACTAAAGATGATGGGTATTGAGGCAGTTAAGTCTTCGACACCGGCACCTTGTCGCAAGATGATTAAGGATGGTCTTAAACTGATGATGAGTGGTACGGAAGAAGATGTGATTGACTTTATTGATGAGTGTCGCAAAAAGTTTAAGACATTACCACCAGAAGAGATTGCATTCCCACGTTCAGTATCTGATGTTGTAAAGTACAAGTCTCACTCTGACATTTATATTAAAGGAACTCCCATCCATTGTCGTGGAGCACTACTCTTTAATCATTATGTTAAGGAGAAAAAACTGACTAATAAATATTCACTTATTGGTAATGGAGAAAAGATTAAGTTTCTTTATCTAAAAAAACCGAATATCATACAAGAGAATGTGATTTCATTCATTCAAGACTTTCCTACAGAACTCAGTCTTGACAAATACATCGACTATGACTTACAATTTGAAAAGAGTTTTGTAGAACCACTCAAGTCTATTTTGGATGCGATTGGGTGGAATGTTGAGAAAACTGTAAACCTTGAACTATTTTTTGGATAATGGATTTTTTAAAAGATATTGTAAAAGAGATTGGTGATGACTATACCAAACTCGCAGCAGATATTGATGAGACCGAAACTTATGTGGACACAGGTTCGTACATTTTTAATGCACTGGTTTCAGGTAGCATATTTGGTGGTGTATCTGGGAATAAGATTACTGCTATTGCTGGAGAGTCTTCTACTGGAAAGACTTTCTTCTCTCTCGCTGTGGTTAAGAATTTTCTTGATTCCAACCCTGATGGTTACTGCCTCTATTTTGACACTGAGGCTGCTGTTAACAAATCCCTTCTTGAGTCTAGGGGTATTGACCTCAATCGGTTAGTTGTAGTTAATGTAGTTACTGTTGAGGAGTTTCGTAGCAAAGCACTCAAGGCAGTAGACATATACTTAAAAAAACCTGTAGAAGATCGCAAACCTTGTATGTTTGTGTTAGACTCTCTAGGGATGCTTTCCACTGAGAAGGAAATTACTGATGCACTCAATGATAAGCAAGTTCGGGATATGACTAAATCCCAACTTATCAAAGGTGCCTTCCGTATGCTCACTCTTAAGTTGGGTCAGGCAAACATTCCTATGATTGTTACTAACCACACCTACGATGTCATTGGCGCTTACGTTCCTACAAAAGAGATGGGAGGCGGTTCTGGTCTTAAGTATGCTGCTTCTACTATCATCCATCTCTCAAAGAAGAAAGAGAAAGACGGAACAGAAATTGTCGGAAATCTTATCAAGGCAAAGACTGCTAAGTCGCGTTTAAGCAAGGAGAACCAAGATGTTACGGTGCGTCTTTATTACGATGAGCGTGGTCTTGATCGTTATTACGGTCTTCTTGAACTCGGTGAGATCGGTGGACTTTGGAAGAATGTCGCAGGTCGATATGAAATCGACGGAAAAAAAGTCTATGCTAAGGCAATCCTTAAAGAACCAGAGGCATATTTTACCCCAGAGGTAATGGAAAAACTTGATCAAATTGCAAAGACTGAATTCTCATATGGAACGAATTGAAACAACAATTCTCAGAAACTTAATACATAACGAAGATTATTCTCGGAAAGTTATTCCATTTATTGAACCCACTTATTTTGAGCAAAGAACCGAAAAGGTAATCTTTGAAGAGATTACTCAGTTTATTGTAAAGTATGGATCGGCAATCACAACCGAAGCACTAAATATTGAGGTTGAGAATCGAACTGATCTAAACGAGAGTGAAATCAAAGAGACAAGAGATATTTGTAACTCATTCACAGACTCTCCAGTAGATCACCAATGGTTACTAGACACCACCGAAAAGTGGTGCCGTGACCGTGCGATTTATCTTGCCCTGATGGAATCGATCCATATTGCTGATGGTAATGATGAGAAGAAGAATCGGGATGCCATTCCCAGCATTCTTTCTGATGCACTGGCGGTTTCATTTGACAATAACATTGGACACGACTACTTACAAAACTACGAAGAAAGATATGAGTTCTATCACAAGAAAGAGGACAAGATTCCGTTTGATCTCGAATATTTCAACAAAATCACAAAAGGTGGTTTACCTAACAAGACTCTTAACATCGCACTTGCTGGTACGGGTGTCGGGAAATCTTTATTCATGTGCCATGTTGCTAGCTCCGTGTTGCTCCAAGGACGGAACGTTCTCTACATTACAATGGAGATGGCAGAAGAGAAAATTGCTGAACGAATTGACGCCAACCTTCTCAATGTCCCAATCCAAGACCTGACAGAACTTCCCAAGTCATCGTTTGAGAATAAAATCACTAAGTTGGCAGCAAAGACACAGGGGTCACTTATAATTAAGGAATATCCAACTGCGAGTGCACATAGTGGACACTTTAAAGCACTTCTTAATGAACTTGCACTTAAGAAGTCATTTAGACCTGATATTATTTTCATTGATTACCTTAATATATGTGCTTCCAGTAGGTATAGGCAGGGTGGCTCTATCAATTCATATAGCTATATTAAGTCTATTGCAGAGGAGCTTAGAGGGTTGGCTGTCGAAGCCGAGGTCCCTATCGTATCTGCCACCCAGACCACTCGTTCTGGTTATGGTAGCAGTGACGTTGACCTTACTGACACTTCTGAGTCCTTTGGTCTCCCTGCTACTGCTGATCTTATGTTTGCCCTTATTAGCACTGAGGAACTTGAACAACTTGGTCAGATAATGGTCAAACAGTTGAAGAATCGATACAATGATCTTTCTATGAATAAGAGATTCATCGTTGGTATTGATCGTGCGAAGATGCGTCTTTATGATTGTGAACAAACAGCACAAAATGATATACTTGACTCTGGTCAGGAAGAAGAGTATAATAACGAAGATAAACCCAAAAAATCTTTTGAGGGATTCAAGTTTTGATTTACTTTACAGTATATGATAGTGAAGGAAATAAGATTGCTGATTGTGGAAATGAAATAGATGCCAAACGATTGGCGGAGTATCGTAAAGGTACTTATAAGTCCAATCGTATGGAATGGAAAGAAACAGTTACTATCGAACCTTTAGAACCTCTAAGGATTCCTTCTATCAAAATCGGGGGTCAAGAAATCCCTCTACAACAAAAATTACCAGACACACAACAAGAGCCTTTAGAACTATGAGTAAAATTGATTTTGAAAAATATCAAGTATTTGTTGATGCGGTTACTAGCGATGCCTCTACTGATTTTGTCGCACTTTCCGACCGCCTTGTTACCCTTGATGAGAAGGGTGCCAATATTGAGCGACTACTTACTGCGGGTGTTGGTATTAATGCT
>Ga0255768_10002855_pt1 | contig 17325 bp, 17 predicted proteins | sample 071ome_33_FD_179983 | JGI IMG/M metagenome (GOLD analysis project Ga0255768, IMG submission 179983) | Coastal salt marsh microbial communities from the Groves Creek Marsh, Skidaway Island, Georgia - 071412AT metaG (version 2) | ecosystem: Environmental > Aquatic > Marine > Intertidal zone >...
ATCCACTACCACAAGCATATTGGGCAGAAGATCCAGTAACGCCATTTTGACCTGCTCCTCCACCACCCCCACCTGCCTTAAGTTGTCCAGTTTCGGTTACCTGAATCTTAGCACCAATACCTAAGTTATTAATAATATTCAGAGCATCACCACCATTTACACCATTGCCACCAGTATTTTGTGTTGCTCCAAAACCAGCAGCACCAAGAAGTTGCCCACTAATGGTTAATCTGAGATTATTGTATCCACCAGTTAAACTTAACGCAGCAGTATTGGGATCATCGGAAGAAATGACACACTCTGTGCTAATGAATATATTTTTGCGAATATTGTTTGTCTGTTCTGCACCAAATGCTAAGTTCTTTAAGTCAACCTTACTTCCAGAACCACTAACATCTAACCTAAGTTCTCTTACGGCACCAATTAAGTTTACTGGTGAAATTGTTCCTGTTGATGGGATGCCAGTGTTATAGGTAGATACCCCAATAACAGGATCATAAGGATCAGAACCAACACCAACTGTGTAATCTAAGTAACACGAACCAAGAGAAACTGGTTCCGTTGATTCAAAAAACCCTAAGTTTCTTAAATCGGCAAAAGAGAATCCACCAGCAGTAGATACACCAGTGAATACCTGTGTGGCAGTAGAAACAATAGTTAGTGCCATGGATTAGATGTTAGCCCAAATGGTGCCGTTATAGAACTGAACTGTCTTTGTCGTAGAATTATAGATGATAGAACCCTCATACACTGGAGAAATATTATTTCTCTGTGTTGTGGTGAATGTAGGTAAGATGAATGGAGTTGGTGCGTATTGGGCATCAATAGATCCACGTGGAGATCCACTTTCAATACCAACACCACTACCATATAGGCAAGCATCTCTATAGATAGAGACTGGACCGATAGATGCGCCACCAGTGGGAACAAAATTAGTACCAATAGCAACTGTTCCCTCGATCAGTGCGTTACCCTGCTGAGAAGAAAGATCTACAGTTGAGATATGCAGTTCAGACTGAGGGAATGTGTTACCAATACCAATAGAAGTAGTAACAATAGCACTACCGTCTACGTCAAGTGCCTGAACTGGAGCAGAACTAGATCCTGCCTTCAGTTGATCAGAGGCATAAACAGTTGGAGAGTCGACTACAATGAAGGTGCTGACTCCAGCAGTAGCATTGATGTTACCACCACTAATAACACTGTTGCCAAAGGTAAATGTATCAACTGACAGACTATCAACGTTTAAGTTTCCTCTTAAACGACTACTTCCATATACATCTAACTTGAAAGATCCAGCAGGTTGAATTGTGCCAACTCCAAGTTGATCTAAAATAGCAAGATCACCTTCAAAGGTAGAAATGCCAGCACTGTAGAGATAGAATGGTTTCAGAGATGCCGCAGAAGAACCAATACTTGTTACAACAACATTTGGATTATTGATCAGTGATTGAGCGCCAGTTGCTGTAGTTGCTGTACCTTGCAAAGAACCATAGAAAGTGGTTGCTGTAACTAAACCACCTGCATTTGCTTGGAAAGCAGAACCGACGGAAAGACTGGTTGTAGCAGTAATAAACCCAGTGATGGATGCGGATGCTCCAACAATATTACTGACAGTAATTTCTGGAGTTCCAATTAATTGTTGAGCATTTACTGCTGTTGTTGCATAAGATGCCGTCCCTTGAAGAGGTCCATTAAAAGCAGATGCCGTAATTACACCAGTAGGACCATCTGCCTGAATGTTTTGCCCAATTTGTACAGTAGCACGGGGATCTGTCGTGCCCATGCCAACATTCCCTGCGGCATAAATGCTAGTAAATCCAAGACCTACATCAGTATCAACCCACTGTGATGTTGGTAGGTTAAGTAATCTTCCACCATCACCATAATATGTAAGAACACCACTCACCGATGTAACAATACCAGCAGAATCAACGGTAAGATTACCGATGCTTGTTACACCACTGATTGTTAGAGTTGTCCCCTCTATAGTCCCCAGTGTATTAACACCACTAACATTCAATGTAGATGCAGTGACGTTACCATCAATAATGGTATTTCCTCTTACATCTAGAGTATCTCTAGGAAGAGTTGATCCAATACCAACGAAACCGTTAGATGAAACGATGTCATCATTATCAACTTGAATACCGTCCCTAAAATTAACGACGGTCTTAAAATTATTAGGCATCGTCTACAAAGACCCTTTTTTATCTATTTAGCTGGTGGTTCGTATGTGGAATCGGAGATTTGTTTGCGTAAGTCTTTAATTGCTTCAATGAGAACAGGAATCAAACCTTCATAACGAACTTTTTTAACTCCATGCTTGTCGGTATAGACAAGTTCTGGGAAATCTTTCTCAACATCTTGAGCAATAACACCAATGTCTTTCTGACCATTCTTACCTTCACCTGCATTTTCATTCCAGATGAAATGCACACCTCTCAGACGATCAACTTTATCGGCAGAATCTGAGATGGCATGAATATCATCCTTAAGTCTTTCGTCAGATGGGAAGAAAGCAGTGATGTTACCCGTTACAAACAAATCACCATCAACTGTGGTGGTAGTATTAATACCAACCGAAGATCCCATACCAGCATTAAACTCAAGATCTCCACTTGCAACATCAAGTGTGCTTAATGTGGTTTGTCCAAGTCTAAGATTACCAAATGTTGGTGTTGCAGGAACAGTTGGATCAATGGTCAATCCACCAGAAAGTGTAAGACTACCATTGATTTCTACATCTCCACCCAGAGTAACTTCGGAACCAAAGTTGACTGGTCCATCAAAACTACTGAGAATATTATTGTTTTCACCACCCTCAACAGAGAGTCCATTAGTAATACTAACTTCATCAAATCTTACACTAGATCCAGTTAATTGTGTTCCAGTTTCAGTGGGGATGGGAACGTTAAATGTCTCTTCAGTACCAGTGAAGGAGTTAATTTTCTTGTTACCGATGTAGAAATCACCGTCATTATTCAGACCAGTATAAACAACGATGCCACCACTTCTATCCTGTGCTTGAGAGAGGTATTCTTCAAGATCAGTCAAAGTTCTTGTCTGAACCTGTGGCAAACCTGTGGAATAGTTACCAGGACCATAACCAAGATATTCAAAGGTATGACCAGAAACTCTCATGATGGAGTTTCTTCTCAATTCTAGAGGAAGTGGTTTAATCTTAATGATTCTAGATCCAGCATCGTGAGCAACTGCTCTGGTGCCAAACATTGCACGAACAACAGTAATCTCATCACTACTTACACCACCGAGAGTAGAACTTACGACTCTCATGATCTCACGATTGATCTGAATATAATCACCTAAAGCAAACTTTCTAGTAGTTGCCAGATTAACATTGGGCAGTTTGATTGCTGTTCCCGTAGCAGTAAGAGCATCAACAATCTGATCACTCACACCACCATAGACTGATAAAGATCTGCCACCACTAAAATCTTCTGTTACAGGAACAGGTTGTTGATTTGCTTCCAATCCATGCCTATAAAGATAATATGGGGAAGTAATTTCACTTGTGGTGATGGAAGTAAAGGTATTGATTCCTACTCTTTCACGAACTGTAAATTCACCAAGTCTTGCATCATTTACATTTAACAATTCAAACTTATTACCAGCAATCAAGTTATGTGGATTGCTACATGTAAATGTAGTAATTCCAGTAGTTGCATCATAATCTGTGCTGGAAATAGTTACACCAACACCGACATGATAAACGTAAGATCCAACGTTAATTACGGGATCTGTAGATGTTTTAGCAATCGTAATCTGAGTGCTGGTGACTTCTGCAATTCTGTAGTGAGTGCTGGCAGTTGTTCCAATGCCAGTGACTTGAACTACATCACCCTCACAAATTGCAATAGTTGTGGTTCCGATTCCAACTTCACCACCAATGCTTTCAATATCAAGTGCAGTATTACCAGTTGTGTATCCAGCACCAGAATTGATGATATCTACATCAGAAATAACACCACCAGATACTGTTACTTTTGCAGTTGCACCTTGCCATACAGAAGTTCCTGCATTGAGTAACTTCTGATTATAATAGACTCCATCTGCATATGATGTAGTATTGTCAGTGATACTGGTAATTCCCAGAACACCGTTAAAATCATGTCTTCTAGCAAATGTTAATGTTGTGATGCCAGCATTAGCAGAGACTGAGGTTACTTCTTTTCCTAACTTTAACTTTTTGAACAGTGAGTCAATAGTATTTCTTGTGAGACTATATTTCTGTTCGTTGGTTACGACAGAACCAACTGGTGCTCTCTTAGCATAAGAAGTTGCAGCAGGTGGGTTAGCACTTGGGTTGTCTCTATCAAACTGAGGGTAGTAATCTTCAATATTTGGTTTATACTTCTGACCAGTAAATTCCACTTCAGGAGCATAATTTGCATCTAACAATTCAAGAACGTAGATACCGTCAGACTTATCTTTTTCATATCCACTAATAATGGTGCTTCTGTAGATGAAGAAGTTAGACTGGAGATCATTTCTCTCAAATCTGGGCAGAGAAAGATTTCTAGAACCAGTGGTATCTGTAAATGTACCAGGATTGTGAGTTACACCATCAACATCAATTGTTCCTGTTGTAAATGTAAGGTCATCTGAAATACCAGTGACAAGAAATTTACCGTTGTAACCACTGTTAGCAGCACCAACACTATTAGTGTCACTCTTAATGTTCGTGATAATGACTTTATCACCTACGTCTAGATCATGGGGGAAATCAGATCTAAATGTTACAACACTGCCAGATGCAGAACATGTAGAGATGAAACTATGATTTCTATCATAGAGAACATCAGATCTTTGCAAAGTTGTAGCAGTTGCATAATCAGTTTGAGCAAATCCAGTTTGACTAGAAAGTTGTAGGACATATCCCTGTCTAGGATCTCTAGCATCCTGAGATTCTTTGGGAATTACATATCCTAAACGATAGATCTTAGATTCAAGACCTCTTGTATCATCTTTTCTATTAACATATGTTCTATTAGTAGAACTGCTAGTAAAAGTAGAAAGTCCAGTGTAAATGTCACTATTGGTATTTACATGAACAAACCAGTTATTATTTACGGTATCGTATTGAATTGGATTACCAATTTCACCAACGTTCTTGTCACCTACAATACTGCGAACAAGTAGTTGAGTTCCACCGTTTATAGAAACTTCATTATCATTGAGAGCATCGGAGAAAGAAGATGCAACCTTAATAGTGGAAATTCCTGCTCTAATAGCGTAGTAAACTCTGTGTGGATCTAATCCTTCGGGAAGATCACCAGTTTGACTGACAATTCTAATAGACTCACCAGTTGCTAAACCGACATCTTCCGAAAGTGTCAACTCATTATCTGTAGGACCAGATGTAATTAAAGTTTCTTTAATACCAGACTTGGATCCATAAGCAATTGTAGAGGCAGCAGATACCTGATTATTAGGCATCTGAATTGTTGCAGTTAAAGTTCCAATACCAGATTCTCCTGGAAGATATAAAGTATCACCATGTCTTGCACCAATCTTAAAACCTTGGGTTACATATGTGGGAGTAACGTCTTGGTCAGAATATCCAAACAGATAAAGATGACTGGAGATTCCTACAGAAGTTGTAAGACCTACATCAATTTGCAACCAGTTTACTTGCTTTTCAGTAGCAGAGATTTCTCTTGGTGTGAAGACATTGGTGATGAATCCTTGGTCATCACGGTTAAATGCTTCTGCTTTGAAACCATCAGAAACCAGAGCAATCTGACCGAAGTTAGAGTTAGAGTTGGTGATAGATGCGTCGGCACCACTTAATGCTTCAAAGTGCTTGTTGAAACCGATAGCAAACACCGAAACGATCTGGAATACAGCATCGTTGCTCAACTTAACGTGTGTAGTCTCCCACCCACTTCTATAAACCGCACCAGAATCTAGGTGATAGACAGTTGCACTGTTAGTAGAACTTGCACCAGCAGACAAGTCACCACCAGTCACTTTAGAGTAAACAATACCATCATAAAGTCTGGAACTACTATTATACTTTACAAATGCACGGTCATCTTTTTGCAGAGAGATAGCAGTGAACTGTGCAAGAACAATAGATCTAAAACCAGTAGACTTAGAACCATCACCATGAAGACCTTGCATACCATATACAGATCTCAGTGATACATTAAAGATGTATGGAGAAGCACCACTAACAGTATCAGACTCAATAGTAATAGTTGCGTTAGAAGAATCTGGAGTTGCAATCAAGTTTGGTGGGAAACTTGGCAACTGATAAGTGAAAGATGTGTCACTGATTACGGATGTGACAAACGCAGAGATATTATAATTAGATACATTAACCCCACGAACTTTAATGGGTGTTCCTGTAGTATAACCGTGTGGGTTTTGTGTTGTAACAGTTACCTGTGCTGTTGGAGTTGCACCATCACCAGCAAACATTGATGTTACAATAGCAGCATCAATTCCAAGAGCACCGACAATCTCATATTCAGGTCTTACTTTATCAAAATCACCCTGCTCATTTGGCCATTGGAATGAAACAGGACGACCAGTTGCTGCTTGGAAAGCATGTGTCAGCTTGTAATAATACATGCTGAGGTCAGTCAGACCACTATATCCTGGAACATCATTTACACCATCAGCAAACTCAAAAGCAGAGAGTTTGTGGTGAGAGAATGTGGGAAGAGATCTGTTAGTTGTGTCAAAAGTAGCAGGGTCGGTGTACACCAACTCATTATCTTGACCATCAAGGAAGGTGAACTGCCAGAAGTAGCAACCACCAGTAAGTCTAAGGATGGCAGATTGTCCTACATTATCATCGGTAGGATTAGGAACATACTTAGGTCTAATTCTTGTTTTTCTGAGATCAAGACCAACAATGGATGTACCTCTTGGTACAATGACACCACCATTGACACTATTAAACTTATAGAGAATATTGTCTTCTTGACTTAAATCAAAGTTTGATGTTAAATTAAGGTTGAGTGTGGTTGTAGCATCGGTTTCAGAACCAGATGGACTTACAACTTTACCAACACCACCTACATTTCTGATTGCAAATCCTGGTCTATTATCAATGATGTGATCACCAGGATACAACATAATAGTTGTCCTGTTAAAGAGGTCATTATCCTTACCTCTTACATAAGAGAATCTGGCAGATTCCAGCAGTGCTCTCTGAATAGTCTTGAAGGGTTGTGTCAGAGAGTTACCCTGATTCTCAATGCTATCAGTGGCATCAAGATCGTTAGGATTCACATATAAAATACGACCCTGGGTGTTCTTGATGAAATTATCTAACTTACTAAGAGGCATCTTCCTGCTTCATAGATATTGTGTTCTGACCTATTTAGACAATAAATAGAGCTGCCTTACTCCTATACCTATGGCTGACACTAAACCAGCAAAGGTAGAAGAGCAAGACCATCATGAAGATAAAAGTGAAGTCCTTGGTAATCTGGTGAAAGTCGTTGTACTTATCTGGTCTGCTTCTCTTCTCACTTTTAGTTACGTTAGACTTCCTAACGGTCAAAAGATTCTTGATTTTGATCCAACTTTTATTGCTTCAGTATTCTCTGGATCTCTCGCTGCCTTCGGATTAAGTCCTGCTAAATCTGGTGGTGCTCCACAAAAAGCACCAGCAAAGAAAGAACCAGAAGTCGTTTCTGCTATTGAACCTAAGAAAGATGCAAAAACTAATTAATGTGGTAGCACTGCTATCTGGATTAACTTCTGTTGCTCTGATTGGTGGTGGTGCTTATGTGCTTCTCCAAAAAGATGCTATAATGGAAGGAGTTAAAGAGCAAGCTATTGGGGAGGTAAAAACTATCCTTCCTGGTCTTGTAGAAGAACTTCTGCCCAAACCCCCAGAACTTCCCAAAGCAACTGGTGGTGTAATCCCACTTCCATAAAATAATGAAAAAGTTTTTGTTTGGACTCCTAGGTATTAGTGTCATTAACACTGCTATTCTAGGAGTCACTGCTGCATCAACCTGGGCAAATGAATCTAAACTGAAAAAGGGTTACTATACTATGGATGCCCTTGGTTGCATGATTGTTCAAGAATGCACCGAGAATGTCCGACAAATCAAGAATATCGACGATATTCGTAAAGAGTTTCCTAACTCTGATTTTGATATCATTGCTGATGAGTTTAACTCGATGCTGGTATCCCTTGATAAAGTCGGAGTTATGGTTTTTCTAGCAGATGAGAAGTATTTCCCTCCTGGACACCGTGGTGTCTACCATACTGTAAGCAACAACTTCTATTTGAATGATGCTTTTATGCATCGTCCTGGTGTTCTGATGTCAGTAATGCGTCACGAAGGATGGCACGCTGCCCAAGATTGCATGGCAGGCAGCATCAAGAACTCTATCATTGCTATTATTAAACCAGAGGAAGAAGTTCCTGCCATGTGGCGTGAGATGGCAGAACGTACTTATCCCAAATCTGCTGTACCTTGGGAAGCAGAAGCAGGATGGGCAGGTAGAACTGAAGGTATGACAATGAAAGCACTTGAAGCATGTGCTGCTGGTAATATGTGGGAAGTTTATGAACCCACACCACTTACGATGAAGTGGTTGGTAGAAGAAGGTTTTATTGATAATGATTGAAGATATCAGGATTCAAGATGTTAGAATCCCAGATATAAGCAACTGGAACCAATCTCTACCACCTCCAGTGGTTCCAACCATACCTCATACGACAACAACCATAGGCACACCAATCATTCAACTGCCTGGTTGCGTAGAGGCACATCCTGATGCGAAAAAGAATAAGAATCTAATAGCAGATGATCCTAATGGGACAGTGACATTCTGTGATGGCACTGCTCCCTCTTTTAATCCTATTGAGTATAATCCAGAAGAGATTATTCTTACTAGTCCCAAAGAGACGCCAAAAACACCAGTAAAAAAGCAACCAGAGGCACCCCAACCACCACCGCAGGTGCCACTGCCATCATCAGTGCCTGGAACCAAAGTGGAGGGGGAACCTGAGCAGCAGTGTCAGTGGTACAAAGAACTGTTAGTAAGTGATCCACGTTGTATAGAACCAACATTTACCGAGAAGTATTTACCACCATTAGATATGGTGACAACTACAGCAAGCATCGCTGTAGTAGCAACTTCTACTGCTATCTTTGCTAAACCTGTTGCCGATTTGCTTTTGAAAGTAGTTAAACCAACTGTCAAGAAAGTAGTCAAGAAGATTGCTACTTTGAGGGGGAAGAAGGTGAAGATTGAATCTGTAATGGAGCGCCGAGAGCAGCAGCGGATCCGCTCACATGCGATACGGAAGTTGAAGGGGAAGGAATAGAATGTCTGTGTGGTGGAATAACACCAGGAGGGTTCTGTAACCTAACATCAGCACAGATCTTATAGTAAGGTGATCTAGGATGGAAAGTAATGCCCTTCTGTGCCAACTCACCACATTTAGTTAATCTTGTGAGTTCAAACTCTAATCTACGGTTAGCAAGGATTTGATCTCTCAAAGCATTATGTTTCTCTGCTGCTTTTCGGCAGAGTTCTTGTGCTTCTTTGTCTAATGGTTTGGACCATGTAGCAGACACACCTACAGATAGATTATAGTTGTCCTTCTGACCAGTTCTAGTGGGAACATGGTATAAAATACCACCTGGATTGTCTAAAGAACCATCTTCATTCAAGTCTCTCATATCATAGACAGGATCATTGTACCAGGGTTCATATGGTTTCTGGAATGAACCACTGCCAGTCACAAATGGGGTGACGTTTAATGTAGAACCTTGACACGAAATACCATCACCATACTGATTGGTGATATAAGGACCTTGTAGGACTTGGATCGCTTGGTTAGTTACTGAGCCAGAACTATTTGCGATCGGACTTGCCGTTGCACTTACACCCCCTACAGTTTCCGCCAGAGTGGCAGGGGCAATCGCAAGGTTGGTTAGACATAAGATTACTGCGTGAAGATACTTGTGGTGTCTGTGACACTTTTGATTTCTGTGGTTCTTTGAATAATCGTTTGCTGACTTAAACCAGGACCTTGATACGTTTCTGTGAACTGAAACGCTGCTCCTGGTGTTGTCTGTGTAAATGTTGGTTTGCTTGTTAATCCAGTCCATGATGAAGTCACCCCATTAATAGTTACATTGTTTGCCCCAGTGCCAGGTGATAAGTTTCCTGATGCTGTAATACCACTCCCAGTTACAGAGTATTGATACCCTGTGTTATAGTCTATTGAATTTATAGTCTCTGTTACTGTACTCGTTGTTTCTGTATGGGAAGTCATCGAGCCCTGTGTAAAATTTGGCACTACAGGAACTGCCAGTGAAGTCCTCGGGACAAGCACACAAAACAAACCCACACTTAGGGCACCGATGATATTCTTCATTATCTTCCATTATTATCTAATTGTAATCTCAGAAACAAACTGTCCAGTTGCACTTGTACCAGCACCACCAGCAGTCAACGACATCGTGCCAGCAGAATCGATGCTGCCACCGAGAGACCCAGCCACCCCGCCGCTAGTTGTTGTGACACTTCCAAATGCGGGTAAGGATCCAACCACACCGCTAGAAACGGTCGTTCCTGTTGGGATTGCGTCTCCGCCGTTGAATGTCTCAGTAAAAGAAAAGGCACTACCTGCTGTTGTCTGGGTGTATGTCCCAGAGTTCATGGTCGCCGCATCAGTTGCCGAAGCAGGAGCAGTAAGACCCCCAAGAGTAGCAGATACATTATTACCACTTACCGAATAGGTAGAACCAAGACGAGTTGCCTGAGATGCAGCAGCATCAACAGTCAGTTGAACACTAGAACTATGTTTTGTAATAAGATCGGCATGTGCGGGTGCCGCCATCAATACCATACCAAAGAGCAATGCTAACTTTTTCATGCTCTAAAAGTGAACCTGTATTTATTTAGTTCTTACAAATCGCAATATGAAAATAAGAAGTTCCTGACATAATCATGAGAAAACTCTTTACCAAACTTACTCTCCATAAATCCACCAACGGGATCAAGATCTAGCATATATTTGTCAAACTCCTTGTAAACACTGGTATCTTCACCAGTAGGTTTTGTTGTATCTAACAACCTTTTATAGACATCAACATACTTTTTGAAGTATTCCAAATGGTCGGGAACCTCACTAGCAGTACACTTACGAACATAGATGTACCTGGAGAAGTGATTACCAGGTTCAAAGAATCTAATGTCCTTTGAAGTATTATCAAGCATCTCACCAAGATGACAAGTCATGAAAGGATTGTACCAATCAAAGTGTGGTGTTGGGTGCTGAAAATCAAATACGATGATAACTTTCTTCTCAAAGAAACACATCAGATCCATACCCAAGCATGGAAGATTCTGACCCGTCTTTGGATATACAATGTTATTGTAGATGTGAGTGTCACCATCCTCAATAACGGTTGCCCTTGACTTTATAATATGATCACCAGAATATACAGCAGAACCTAATACTGCGTCATTCTTACCTAACGCATGTCCTACATCAACGACATTTAAGTTTAATGTGTGATAGAGATAATCGGAATAGTCTGACCACATAGTTTTTGTGTTTAATAGGACGAGAGGGACTTGAACCCTCACGAGATTGCTCTCAACAGATTTTAAGTCTGGTGTGTCTACCACTTCCACCACCGTCCCATATCGGGGTGACAGGATTCGAACCTGCGACCTCCCGCTCCCAAAGCGGATGCGCTACCAAACTGCGCTACACCCCGTAACTTAAGTATTCCTCGTAAGGAACAAGACACATCCATTTCTTATTGTGTTCAAACATGAATGTGATGTTTTCACGATGGCAAAGATCAACGATGAACTCAAAGTGTTCTTCGAGTTCTTCCCTACTGATGTTGATAGGTGGGTGGGTGGAAGTGACAGTATTCATTGAAAGTAATCTTCATTTCTTTGTTTGTTAGTCCACAATGTTGTGCTGCTTTAGGTAAGTTCCATTTAGCAGAGAACAACATCTCCATTGCTTGCCTAGTTTCTGGTCTCATTCTACAGTTACTGGATCTAAGAAATAAAGGTCTGCTTCATAATCTTCAAGCATCCACTTGACGAAAGAAAGAACTTCCATGAACTGATCTGGGGTTTCACAACTCATTTTTTGTTCATCACCAAAGTTGCTGAACAACTTGAAGGACCGAGAGCACACATCCACCAGAACACTTTCGACATACTCTTCAGTTTCCTGGGTCATGTGCTTGTCTCGGTTACCCACATATTATAGCAAGGGTCTGGGTCAGAAGTCAAGACCTAGGAGGGACTTAAAGAAATCTAACAGTCCATTGGCACCCTTGGTCTTAATGTTACCGTCTTGAGACTTGAGTTGAGTATCAAATCCTTCGATATTGACGGACCTGGTTTGGTTGTTTCCAAGTTGAATCCTTCCTGCCAGTACACTAAACGTACCAGGAGTCTCAAAAAAGATATTCTTACCGTAAATACGGACACTACCTTTATCGGCATTAATGCCGATATCACCTTTAGAAGCAAAGATTCTAATGTCTACACCTTCTGCTTCATTCTTAGAACCAGCTACGATCTCTGTGCTTCCTTCATTGGTGATCCTCAACATACCATTGGCAGCAAGACTTTGTGTGAAAGTTTTACCGTCAGGAGTTTCACCAATAATCTTAAACATCTCAGGTCCACACTGACCTTCCTGTGGATTGTTTACATCAATCTTAAAAGATTTTGACCTACAATCAAAATCCCTTTTACTGTAATCCTTTTCCTTTTCTGCCATTATTCGATACAGTCAATAACTTGTTGGAGTTTCTTCTCAACCACAGGAAGAGAATTGATAATAGGTCTAATTATAGCACCACTACCTGTCTTTGTATTTACCTTCAGTTCTGGTAAACCATCAACAGGAACAGCAGTGTTGATTTTAGCAGAAATAATCCTTCCTCCATCTACAACAATATCAAACCCATCAATAGTATCGTCGGGTGAATAGTTAGATCCTGGATTTTCAATAACTGCATCAGCAATTCCAAGTGGAATAATATCTGTTACTGGATATCTTGTACCACTGGAAATGACCGTGATAGATGTTACTTCACCTTTGGCATTAATGTTTGCCTTGGCATATCCACCATAACCCATTCCACAACTATCACTGATAGTAACAAATGGCGTTGTCTTATATCCAGAACCACCACTCAGAAGGTCTACACCTACCACACTACCAACTTTATCAACTGCTTCAGATAGACCCTCTGTGTTGTCTACAATGTTCCCTAAGATTGCTTTACCAACGGCACCAGCACCTCCACCACCGAAGATTGTTACGTTGGGAGCACCACACTCAAAAGGATTGCCAGTGTAACAACTACCTGTGGCACCTACAAGACCACTGTCATTGAGAGTAGTGCCATCACCAAAGATATCCCACTTACCAAACTGACCCTCAAAATCATTGGCAAGATTTGCAGCACCTCTAGAGATACTCATCTTATTGAGTATTTTATCTAAGTCAGATGGTTCTTCTTTTTCATCACCTTGGCAGAAGTCACCGCCAACATAGTAACCATTTACCTTAGGACACTCATTTTCTTCATTACACTGGAAAAGTCCTCTGATAGCACTGATAGCATCTAGAGCACCAAGAAGAAAGTCGATAACTTTGAATGCTGGAGAAATAATCTTTTCAAGTGGTTTAAGAAGAGAACCCATGCCGTCGGCAATCTGATCAATAAGTGGATTGATGAAAGCACCGCAGAACTGTTCAGCAGCACAAGTAGCAAAGTTTTGAATCTGACCTACAATATTGGAAAGAAGATCTACTGCTAACCCTTCAATTCCATTGATAATTTTGTTCATCAAACACTTCATACCCTCCATTAATGCTTCCATTGCTGGACCTAAAGCAATGAGAGAAGGTAATGCTAATCCACCACTGCTAGCAATTAGTGCTGTGATTCCATCCTTGATCAACTTCTTTAACTTATTTGTCAAAGCATTCATTAAAGAACCGATAAGTAAACTTCCAAGTTCTTTTAAAATACCTGCTGCTGCGTATATCTCACTTCTTAGATTTCCAGCAAAAGCAAGAACTTTCTTTGCGTCTCTTAGAAAGTTTCTAATAGTGTTGGAAATCTTGTTAACAGGATCGTTCTCACACTTTGCAAGTTGAACGCAATATCCATTAGCAATATTATCTGGTTTATTTACATTGGGATTATTTCCTTGGTTATAATCACCAGCTGCGATAAAAGATGCTGCGTTAGATGCCATTATAGAATTACCTCCTTCCGTTATTTATCAATCAGTATTAATAGTTCCATCTTCATTAACTTCACCAACTATTCTTCCATCGATCTGTTCTACAAAACCACCTTCTACAACTCTCCACCCAGGTGGTAAAGTGTTGACTGTAATTGGAGGTGCAGGATTATCAGGATCTTCTTCCGTGGCAAAGAATGTTCCCTCACCAACTCCTGGAATGGTTGGTGCTATAGAATCAAAAACTTTAGCTCCAATAGCCAATATAGTTTCTCTAACTTTATTTTGTTCCCCAGCCTCGGCAAGAAGACTATCACCAGCTTGTGATGAACTCAAGTTGGATGGTTGTGGTTGAGCAGAAGATGATTGATCACCACCAGATGCTCTCGTCAAATCTTCTGTAGTAATAATATCATCATAGTTGACTAATTGTGTTCTAGCAAAACCACCTAAAATAACACCCCGTTGGTGATCTGGTGCATCGGTATGAAGACCGAATACAATATCTCCAACAGAAAGAACAACTGATTTTGCCTTTTCACCATCACCCATTCCACTGGTTAGTGGAATCATGCAGTCAAAAAATAAAAGTTTATCTGCTGGAGTAGTTGCTTCGTCAATACCAAATCTTCTGATACGATATCTAACTCCACCCTTAGTTTGCTTGATGTTTTGTTCTTCATCAAGAGCAGCAACCACACCGAGAAACCAACTTGGGTACTTATTAGTCATCAATCGTCGTATACTCTACATTCAAGGGCATCTGGATTAGCATCACAATACAACTCTAATCCAGTTGGATCGTGATCATCTTCTGGATGATGTTCTTTATATGCTTTTAAAGCTTCTAACTCTTCTTCGGTATGTCGTCGTGACTGTGGAGAAATAGTCGGATCGTTCAAAAGATCTTCATCTTTTTGAATATGCTGATCGATGTTTTCCATAAGTTTTCTCAAAATAGTTTTTTATTTTGTTGGCTGACAAATTTCCCCTGATCTCTAACCAAATGTAGAGAGGAATAACCTTTCTTCCTATCTAATGCGTGACATACACCCGCAATAATATATAGTCCACTATAATCAGAAAGATCTTGGGATTCTTCAATACTACAATCTTGCTGTGGTTTGGTTCTTAGGATTTCAACCTCTACCATTGTACCAGCTATCAGATTAAAATTCAATGGAACTGTCATTGTAACACTGACACCTAGTAAACTACTATATCTTGCTTTCCCGACTGCCATCGCTTTATGTGGATCATAGTATCTATTAAGTGTCGGGAGATTATTATCATCAAAGAGTTTATCAGTAAATGTAAGTCCCATATTAATTTGTCTAGTGAAAAGATTAGACGTATCACCCTTTCCCCAGTCTAGTTTTTCATAGATATTATTTTTTGCCAGTTTAAAGTCAAACTGAGTTGCAGGATTATCACTTTGACTGGATGTATAAAAATTATATTTTAAAAGATCTGTTGTAAGAATCTCTGTGTTTCCATCAAACCCAAGTTGCTTCATCTGAACACTATCGTTAGTCTGAATTTGAAGAAGAGCAGCAGTGAACAGACTTTGATCTGCATTGTCTAGACCTGGATTATATCCATTGTATGTGTATTTAAAAACTTCTGGTGCTGGCCAATTTACACCCTGATTTGCATCTTCTGACTTGTAACCTTCAGTTCCAGATTCTATTATCCTATCAATAGACCTGAAGAAATATCCCTCTTTATTTCTGTAGAAGAAAAATCCTGCACTTGTTCTGTCAATTCTAGCCATTGCGGCAAGTCTCATTAACAGTGCCATAACGTTATCCTTCTTTTCTTTTCCGATATTGAAGGTTACATTATTATTAGAAGGATCGGAATAAAGTTTTAAATCTCTATTATTTTTTCCCGCAGCATTAGGAAAGAGTATTCTTGAATTATTTTTCTTATAAGCCTCTTCAAGAATAGCTGTTGCTATCTTAGATGGTGTTCCTTCTATATTACCAGTGTAACCAGATCCTTGGGGAAATTCCCATTCACTACTAGCCCTGATTCTAAAAACTTCAGCAAAGTTATTAGATGTAACGTTATCAACTTGAGTTACGATTCCTGTGAAATAGAGTTCACTATCGAAGTTACTCTTATTCTGATCATGTATATCAGTTGCATAAATTTCTACCTGCTCTCCACCTAAAAGTGCATAGTCCTCAAACACTTTTGTTCTAATGTTTGGGTTAGCAATAGTCATGCTCACAGAAGTTGCTGGAGAAAAGACTGTTTCATAATATGAAACTTCACCAACGACATTCATCGCAAGTAAGTCAATAATTCTCGGTTGTTCTGCTTGTTGGATTTTACCATCAACCTTTTTGTGTCTCAAATTTATCTTGATACTAACAAAGTTAGGTGGTTGATTAGATCTAGCAACTGATGATTCTTGTGTCATTAGTAAAACAGCCCCTCTCTTACATCATCACCATCAATAGAAATTTGAATATCCATACTCTTTTTAAAATACTCTTGGGATGGTTGATTTTTATTTCTTACAATATTTAACAACTCTCCTGGAATAGGAAGTTCTACTGTATGGTTGATAACCTCTCTTTTTGGACCCATAGTATCATCGCCACCCTCCCTTACAACAGGTTTAATAGTGGATGGAAGTCCACCACGAGCCATAAATTCTGCTGCTTTAGCATCAGGTGCCTGGACATGGACGTGAAAATCATGACCACCACTAGGATCTTCTCCTCTTCCGTGGATAGTTTCATATCCTCTACTACGGAAGAAGTTTATAACAAAATCTGCTTGTTCTTTATCCTTGACAGGAATATCAAATCCATATCCCCCTGCGTGTGCTCTTCCTCGGTGATCCTCGGCTTCATATTTCAAGTCATCGGCAAGTGGACTGATTGTAGATCCACCAGCGGCAGCTCTAAGATCACGAATGGCAAGGTTGAATGTGTCTTCAGCAAGCACTCTCTCACCAGAAACACCAAACCTAGTTCTTGCTTTCCTAAAGGCAAGAATGTCTCTCTCTAATTTAGAACTCTTTACCTCTGCCCATCCCATTCCATCAAACTGTCGTAACTGACC
>Ga0255768_10002861_pt1 | contig 17312 bp, 20 predicted proteins | sample 071ome_33_FD_179983 | JGI IMG/M metagenome (GOLD analysis project Ga0255768, IMG submission 179983) | Coastal salt marsh microbial communities from the Groves Creek Marsh, Skidaway Island, Georgia - 071412AT metaG (version 2) | ecosystem: Environmental > Aquatic > Marine > Intertidal zone >...
TAAAACAGGCGATATCAAAGATGATCGTAAGCATATGTCAATGTTGGAAGATTTCTTCCTACCAAGAAGAGAAGGTGGAAGAGGAACAGAGATATCAACTCTACCAGGTGGTGAAAACCTTGGACAGATTGATGATATCCTATATTTCCAAAAGAAATTATATAGAAGTTTGAATGTCCCTACTGACAGACTAGAACAAGAATCTTCTTATACATTAGGAAGAACAACAGAGATCACAAGGGACGAAGTTAAGTTTAAGAAATTTGTTGATAGATTAAGAAAGAGATTCTCTGACTTATTCATGCAACTACTTAAAACCCAATTACTCTTAAAAGGTGTTATCACTAAAGAGGATTGGAAATCGTGGAAAGAAAAGATTACCTTTGACTTTATCGAAGATAATTACTTCTCAGAGCTTAAAGAATCAGAAATGATACGAGAAAGGTTCGAGATGTTATCGTCTCTCGATGAGTATATGGGTACTTTTGTATCTAAAGCTTGGGTACAAAAGAACATCTTACGATTCACAGAAGCTGATATTAGAAAAATGCAACAAGAAATCGATAGAGAGAATAAAGCTGGAGAGCTGGATATGCCAGATCCAGATGATCCTAGATTCGGTTAGAAATCATTTTTTTATAAATAAACTATACGAGGATAATAAATTATGACAGTTGAAAACTTAGTTAAAAACTTACAAGATGGTGACAATATTAACGCAAACAAAGAGTTTAACACTCTTATGGCTGATAAACTCACTGCTGCACTTGATGCTAAAAAAATTGAAGTAGCATCAGGATTAGTTCAGCGTAAGAAAGAAGAAAAAGAAGAAAGCTAATGAAACTAATAACGGAATACGTAGAAAAAGAACTCGAAGTCATTGCAGAAGCCAAGAAAGATGGTACTAAAAGCTATTTCATCGAAGGCGTATTCATGCAATCAAATCAAAAGAACAAAAATGGACGTATCTACGAAAAGAAAACGCTTGAAAGCGCTGTAGAAAAATACGTCACAGAACAAGTCAAAACAGGAAGAGCTGTTGGAGAGTTAAATCATCCAGAAGGACCAACAGTTAACCTGGATAAGGTTTCACACAAAATCACAGATCTGCATTGGCAGGGAAATGATGTTGTAGGAAAAGCATCAATTCTTAAGACCCCTATGGGACAAATCGTTGAAGGTTTGCTCGAAGGTGGTGTTAAGCTTGGTGTATCAAGTCGTGGTATGGGAAGTCTCGTATCTAAAAATGGTGTACAATATGTCGGTAATGACTTTATGTTAGCTACCGTAGATATAGTTCAAGATCCATCTGCCCCTAGTGCTTTCGTTAATGGAGTTATGGAAGGAGTAGAATGGGTATGGAACAATGGCATCATTGCTAGAAGAGACATTGAAGAAATTGAGACTGAAATTAAAAGCACATCTGCTAAGGGATTACCTGAAGTAGAGATTAAAGCTTTTAAGAATTTCCTCTCTAAATTAAACTCTCAATTATAGGAGAAAATTATGTCAGAAGACACTATTTTAAATCAAGAAGAAGTAGTAGAAGAAGGCATTACTGAGGAAGAAGAGCAGCTTCAAGAGAGTCAAGAAGAGGAATCTCAAGAGTCTCTAGAAGAAGCAAAAGCAGCTAAAGAAGGTAAACACGAAGACGAAGAGGAAGAAGAGCACGAAGAAGTGAAAACTGAAGCAGCTCAACCTGTCAACGTACCAAAAACTAAAGCTGGTGTAATTCAAGCCGCAGTAGATATGCTCAAATCTGCTAGAAAAGAAGATGCTCAAAAACTTTTTGCTAAAATGGTTAAAGTCGATGAAGGTGAAGAAGAAGATTCAGTTAAGTCAGCTGAAGACGCAGCTAATGTTACTAAGCCAGTAGGGCAACCTAAAGGTAAAGGCGCCGATGAAAAACACGGTGAAAAAGTAAAAGCTAAAGTCGAAGCTATTGACTATGACGAAGATCTAGACGCTTTAATTTCAGAAGAGGCTACATTATCAGATGGATTCAAGCAAAAAGCTGGAACAATCTTCGAAGCAGTGTTAACTTCAAAATTAACACAAGAAGTTGACAGACTAGAGTCTGAATATGCTTCTAATCTTGAAGAAGAAGTTGCTGACATTCAGAAAGACTTAGTAGAAAAAGTAAATTCTTACTTAGACTATGTAGTTGAAAATTGGATGAAAGAAAATGAATTAGCAGTTGAGAACGGTCTTAGAACTGAAATCGCTGAAGAATTTATGACTTCTTTACAGAGCGTGTTCAAAGAGCACTACATCGAAGTTCCTGAAGGTAAAGTTGACTTAGTTGATGAACTCAACGAGCAAGTTAACGAGCTTGAAGAAACTTTAAACAAAACCACAGAAGACAATATCAAACTACACTCTTCAGTTCAAGAATTTGAGCGTAAAGAAGTAGTTAGAGAACAGTCTGAAGGGCTTGCAGAAACAGAAGCTGAGAAATTAGCATCATTAGTAGAAGATATCGAATTCGATAACAGAGAAACTTTTGAAAATAAAGTAAAAACTGTTAAAGAGTCATACTTCAAAGGTGAAGTTACTGAATCAGTTGACGAAGTTGATAGTCTATTAGGTGAAGATAACGCTGACGAGTCAGTAGTATCAGAGTCTATGTCTAGATACACTCAAGCTATAACTAAATTTAATAAGTAACTTTTAAACATAGGGGAAAACACAATGTTTAATGCAGACGCACAATTAATGGAAAAATGGGGTCCTGTCCTCGATCACGATGGCGTAAATCCTATTTCCGACAAATATAGAAAAGCTGTTACAGCTAGACTATTAGAAAACCAAGAAGTTGCTTTAAGAGAAGAGAGAGCACAAATGCAAGGGAATTTCATTTCCGAAGCAGCTGCTGCTAACAATATCGGTTCTGGTTCAGCTCCAAATAACATTGGAACTTTCGACCCAGTATTGATTTCTCTTGTCAGAAGAGCAATGCCTAACTTGATTGCATACGACGTAGCCGGAGTTCAGCCAATGAGCGGACCTACTGGTTTAATCTTTGCAATGAAATCAAAATACAGTTCACAAAGTGGATCAGAAGCTTTATTTGATGAAGCTGATACTTCACACTCTGGAACTGGTACACACCAAGCTGATCCAACAGGATTAAGCGGTGTAACAGATGCTGATACAGACGGAACAATCGCCGACGAAGCTGACACAGTTTCAACATTCGGTGGTGGTTTAGACACATCAGCTGCTGAAAGACTCGGTGTTGGAGAAACTGGAGACGGTTCTTTCAACGAGATGGCTTTCACAATTGAGAAATCAACTGTGACTGCTAAGTCAAGAGCTCTTAAAGCTGAGTACACAATGGAACTAGCTCAAGACCTTAAAGCTATTCATGGTCTTGACGCAGAAGGCGAATTAGCTAACATTCTATCTGCTGAGATCCTTGCAGAAATCAACAGAGAAGTTGTTAGAACAATTCTTAAAACTGCTAAAATTGGTGCTCTTCAGAGCTCAACAGCTACATCAGGTATTTTTGATGTTAATACTGACTCTGATGGAAGATGGATGGTTGAGAGATTCAAAGGCTTAATCATGCAAATCGAAAGAGAGTGTAACGTAATTGCTAAAGAAACAAGAAGAGGTAAAGGTAACTTTATCCTTTGTTCTTCAGACGTAGCTTCAGCTCTAGCAGCTGCTGGTATGTTAGATTACACACCTGCACTTTCTGCTAACTTAAACGTTGATGACACAGGTAATACTTTTGCTGGTGTTCTTAACGGAAGAGTTAAAGTTTACATTGATCCATATTCAACTGTAGACTTCGTTTGTGTTGGTTATAGAGGATCTAATCCATATGACGCAGGTTTATTCTACTGCCCATACGTTCCACTAACAATGGTTAAAGCCGTTGGTGAGAATGATTTCCAACCAAGAATGGGATTCAAAACAAGATACGGTATGGTTGCAAACCCATTCGTAGCTCTTGATGGTGTTGGTTCAGACAGATCTAACCAGTACTTCAGAATCTTCAGAGTTGATGACATCATGGTGTAATCCAGAGTCATACTCTTTTTTAAAGGGAGTCTTCGGACTCCCTTTTCTTTGTGTATAAATAATATAATACATAAATAGTAACATGGCAACATTAACAACAAATAAAAACTTTTTAAGCCCAGTTGGGTTTCAGTTTAAAATCAATAGTAATAGATACCCTAATCTAGAGTACTTTTGCACTGCAGTAACACTTCCGGGATTTACAGTAAACCAAGTAGCAACCCCATACAAAGGAGTTAATCATGCTGTAATGGGAGATAGAGTTAGTTTTGAAGATCTAACAATAAGGGTAAATATAATGGAAGACTTTGAAAACTATATCGAAACATTTGAATGGATGCATAACACAATCAATTCTTCAGATCCAGAAGGTCTAAAAGAAGACGCAACGCTTCTAGTATTAAACTCTCATAACAATGTAAGTAAAGAGATTAAGTTTAATGGGATCTTTCCTACATCGTTGCAGGCAATATCATTTGATTCACAAATAGACTTTTCCTACGTACAAGCAGATATATCATTTGCTTATACATCTTTTGAATTTAAATCGTAAAAGGGATTTACAAATCCTGTTTTTTACGGTATAATAGGTACTATGAATAATTTACAAACAATACTTGAAATGTGGAAAAAAGACTCCACAATAGATGAACTTAACCTAGATGAAGCATCTAGAGAATCAGCAAAGCTTCACGGAAAATACCTAGAGCTATTATCAGTTAATAGGATGAAACTCAAAAAAGCTGAGATGGATTTTAAGGTAATTCTCAAAAATAAATTCCTACACTATAATGGCAAACTCAGCCAAATTGAAATAGAAGATCTTGGATGGGATTATGATCCTTTAAACGGTCTTACTATTTTAAAAGGCGATATGGATAAATTCTATGATTCAGATCCAGTAATACAAGAACATCAGGCTAAAATAGAATACCTTGAAGAAGTATGTGCTACTTTAAAAGAGATCATAGATAATATTAAGTGGAGATCACAGACAATTAAAAACATGATCGAATGGCGGAAGTTTACTAGCGGAGTCTAATGGAATATATTATAGTCAAAAAGAAGAATGAAACGTTCTTAGAGCTAGAATGTGAGCCTTCTATACAAAGGGAATTATCTGAACATTTTTGCTTCTTTGTACCTGGATATAAGTTCATGCCCGCGTACCGCAACCGCGTGTGGGATGGAAAAATCCGTCTTTTTGACCAAAGAAAAAGAACTCTTTATTGTGGACTTTTTAAATATCTTTCTGAGTTTTGTGAAGTCAGAGGATATGCTGTATTAGTCGAAGAAGATAAAAGATATGGCAAACCTGGAGAGATCTATAAGACAAATCCAAGTATACCCAGCCCAATAACTGCAAGTGGTAAAGAAATAACACCACATGAATTTCAGATAGAAGCTTATCAAAAAATACTTTCAGATAGAAAAACCTTATTATTATCTCCTACAGCATCAGGAAAAAGCTTAATTATATATTTGGCGATTCGAAAATTCTTAGAGGAATCAAATCAAAAAGCCCTAATAGTTGTACCTACTACATCTTTAGTTGAACAAATGTATTCAGACTTTGCTGATTATAGCTCAAAGGATGAAAGCTTTAACGTAGAACATTCTTGCCATAGGATATACTCTGGAAAGGAAAAATTTAACTTAGATCAAAGGTGTATTATAACAACTTGGCAATCCATTCATAAATTACAACAAGCTTGGTTTCAAGACTTTGGTATGGTTATAGGAGATGAAGCTCATCAATTTAAAGCCAAATCTTTAACATCAGTTATGGAAAAATGTGTTAATGCAGATTATAGAATTGGTACTACAGGAACATTAGATGGTACACAAACGCATCAGTTAGTTCTAGAAGGATTATTTGGACCAGTATATAAAGTTATAACAACTAAAGAATTAATGCAGGATAATAAGTTAAGCCAATTAGAGATAGACGTAATACTATTAAAATATAAAGAAGATTTTAGGAGACAAGTATCTCAGGGTAAGTATCAGGATGAAATAGATTTTATAGTTAGGTATGAGCCAAGAAATAACTTTATTGCTAATCTTGCATTAGATCAGGATGGAAACACATTAATATTATTTAATTTTGTAGAAAAACATGGTAAACCATTACATGATTTGTTGGTAAATAAAATAAATAAAGATAGAAAGCTTTTTTATGTATCAGGAGAAACAGATGTCGATACAAGAGAACAAGTACGTTCGATTACCGAGAAAGAGAAAAACGCAGTGGTGGTCGCAAGTCTTGGGACTTTTTCTACTGGGATTAACATTAGGAATCTACATAACATCATCTTTGCTTCACCAAGTAAGTCTCAAATTAGGGTTTTACAATCAATTGGACGAGGACTAAGAAAGAGTGATGATGGTAGAAATACCAAAGTATTTGATATAGCAGATGATTTACAATATAAGTCTCAAAAGAATTATACACTGAATCATGCAGCCGAGCGCATAAAAATTTATAGTAAAGAGAAATTTAATTACAAATTACATGATATAAATATATAAGATGGAAGAGTTAAACATAAGACATTTTAAACTATTAAATGGTGAAGAGATCATTGGACTCGTAGCAGTTAAAAACGATGATAATTTTATTATTGAATCCCCTGTATTAATACATAATAATGTTCTAGGTGGATATCAGTTCACACCATGGTTTCCATTCAGTGATTCCAAATCTTTTAAAGTCTTAAAATCTGATATCATACAACATGTTTCTATTGCACATGAGGCTAAGAATGCCTATGTACAATTTGCATTAAAAATGAGTAAAACACAACAACCTCAATACAGATCTGATGAAGACATTATGAGGGAGTTAGATGAGCTTTATCCCCCTGAGGAGAGTGAGAGTGCCAATAAGACTATACATTAATTATTACTCTCTTCCCTCCTGGGGTAACTATATTATTATATCATAAAAAACAAGTTTTGTAAACCCCCTAAGTGAAAAAAAGGGGATTTACTTTCACTTCAAACTGTGGTATAATATACTATTATTATGGAGGATACAAATGAGCCAGAAAAACAAGGCACATTACGTCAACAATAAAGAATTCTCTCAAGCAGTCTTTGACTATGCAGTCGAGGCAAGAGAGGCTAAAAAGAAAGAAAAAGAATTACCTAAAGTAACAGATTATATTGCCAAATGCTTTATTCGTATTGCAGAGGGTTTATCTCATAGACCTAACTTTGTAAGATATACGTATAGAGAAGAAATGGTAATGGATGCTGTTGAAAATTGCTTAAGGGCAATAGGTAATTATAATATCGATACTGCTACCAGAACAGGAAAGCCAAATGCTTTCTCTTATTTTACCCAAATTTGTTACTTTGCTTTTATTCGTAGAATTACGAAAGAGAAAAGACAACAAGATATTAAGTTTAGATTCATTGAAAAAATGGGTATTGAAGACTTTGTTCAAATGGGAATGGATGGTGAAGCAGCTCAAGAAACTATGGCATATGTCGATACCTTGAAAGAGAGAATCGGACAAGTTAGAAAAAAAGATACTGCAATTAAAGAGTTTGCTAAAAAAGAGAAAGAAGAGTCTAAGGGACTGGAGTTATTTTTAAGATGAAGCATTTAAGTGAAAAACAAAGAGTCGGTCAGGTTCGTAGAAACAAAGTAAGGTTTAAGAAAGAACTTAAACGTAAAGCTAAAAGAAAAGAGCTAGCAATGACTATGGAGAGAATCCGAATCTCAGGAAGAAGATTAGGTAAACTTCAAAAACAAATGTTTGCAGAAAGAATGAGGATGATACGTGAAAGTAGCAATACTGAATGATACACATTGTGGTGTAAGAAATAGCTCTGATATTTTTTTAGAGTACCAGGAAAGATTCTATAGAGACATATTCTTTCCATATTTGAAAGAGCATAATATTAAAAATATTTTGCACTTAGGAGATTATTATGAACACAGAAAATTCGTCAACTTTAAAGCTCTTAATGCGAATCGCAAACATTTTCTTGAACCTCTTAGGGATTCTGGCATTACTATGGATATCATTCCTGGTAATCATGATGTTTACTTTAAAAACACTAACGAGTTGTGCAGCCTCAAAGAACTGCTCGGATATTTTACTTCAAATGTTAATATCTGTATGAAGCCAACTGTATTGGACTACGATGGTCTAAAAGTTGCAGTAATACCCTGGATTAATAATAGTAACTATAAAGAGTATGTTGACTTTGCACAAAAATGTGGTGCACCAATACTTGGAGCTCATTTAGAATTAAAAGGATTTGATATGATGGCTGGTATGCCGAATCCTCATGGAATGAATGCTGATATTTTTTCAAGATTTGAAATGGTATTAAGTGGGCATTTCCATACTAAATCCCACCAAGGAAATGTACATTACTTAGGTGCTCAAATGGAGTTTACCTGGGCGGATGTTGACGATCCAAAATATTTTCATATTCTCGATACAGAAACAAGAGAAGTAGAAGCAGTAAGAAATCCTATTACCATGTTTAAAAAAGTAATATATGATGACAGTAAAACTGACTACGACCAAATTGATGTATCTGAATTTGAAAAGAAATTTATAAAATTAATAGTTGTAAATAAAAATGATCTTTATATGTTTGATAAGTTTGTGGATAGATTGCAAAACATACACACATATGAGCTTAAGATAGCAGAGAACTTTGATGAGTATCTAGGAGAAAGCGTAGAAGACGAGAAAATATCCTTAGAAGATACTACTACTCTGCTGGATTCATATGTTGAGGCTGTTGAAACAGACTTAGATAAAGATCACATAAAAACAGAATTGAGGAAGCTTTATACAGAAGCACAGAATCTAGAGGTAGTATGATACATTTTAAATCATGTTCGTGGCAGAACTTTCTGTCCACTGGAAATGATCCTATTGAGATCAAATTAGACAAATCCCCAACCACACTTATTGTAGGACAAAACGGGGCAGGTAAATCAACTTTACTTGATGCTCTTTCATTTGGGCTATTTGGTAAACCCCATAGAGATATTAACAAGATGCAAATGCTGAATAGTGTTAATAAGAAAAAATGTGAGGTTATAGTAGAATTTACGATTGGAACTTCTGACTTTAAAGTAGTAAGAGGTATAAAACCCAATAAATTTGAGATATGGCAGAATGGTAATTTAATTAATCAATCATCTAATGTTAGGGATTATCAAAAGCTTTTAGAACAGAATATACTGAAATTAGATCATAAATCATTTCACCAAGTGGTCGTTCTTGGAAGCAGCTCATTCATTCCATTTATGCAATTACCATCCTGGTCCAGAAGACAAATTGTCGAGGATTTGCTGGACATTAATATATTTACAAAAATGAATATGTTATTAAAGGAGCGTAATTCAAAGATCAAAGATGAACTAAATGACATTAATCATAAAATAGATATATTTAAAACTAAAATTGATAGTCAATCAAACTACATTAAAAGTCTACAATCATTAAATGCAGATCAAATTGAAAAGAAAAGAGATAGCATTAAAGTCCATAAAGAAGAGATTAAAAGGCTTTTCGCTGAAAGTAAAGAATTGGGTAAAAACCTTTCTTCAGCAATAAGTTCAGAAGAAAAAAATAATACAGAGATTATTAAAAGATTATCCCAACTGGATTCATATGATACACAATTTGATGATAAAATTCATTCTCTTGTAAAGGAATCGAGATTCTATGAAGAGAATGATCAATGTCCAACTTGTGATCAAGAGATAGAACAATCTAAGAAAGATGAAAAGATTGATAGTATTAAGGAAAAGGCTAAAGAAATCCAGAAAGCCAAAGAAGATCTTAAAAAGAATATTACTGAAATTAAGTCTAATCAGCAAGAGGTAAATAATAGTCTAAACAGCTTAAGGCAAAAGCAGCAAAGAATTAATTCCAATAATGATTCTATAGGATTACTTCAAAAAGAAATAGACAGGATCCAAAAAGAGATAGATGGCTTGCAGGGACAAAGTGGAAACGTTTCTAAGGCAAAGAAAGAACTAAACTCTCTAAGAAAAGAAAAAGAAAAATCAACTGAACAAAAGCTTTCTTATGTAGAGGAACGCACATACAACGAAGTTATAGGGGAAATGCTGAAAGATACTGGCATAAAGACGAAAGTTATTAAACAATATTTGCCAGTTATGAACAGACTTATAAATCAGTATTTACAAACATTAGACTTCTTTGTATCTTTTCATTTAGATGAAAGTTTTAATGAAACAATCAGATCAAGGCACAGAGACACTTTTAACTACGCATCTTTTTCTGAAGGAGAAAAACAAAGAATAGATTTATCTTTACTGTTTACTTGGAGGCACATAGCAAAAATGAAAAACAGTGCATCAACTAATCTTTTAATACTAGATGAAACCTTTGATTCTAGTCTAGATGTTGATGGTGTAGAGAACCTAACTAAAATATTAGATTCATTAGATGGTGATTCGAATGTATTTATTATATCCCATAAAGGTGATGTATTAGAGAACAAATTCAGATCTAAGATAGAATTCTATAAATCTAAAAACTTTTCAAAGATCAAATAGCCACCTTAGCTCAGCTGGTAGAGCAGTTGATTTGTAATCATCAGGTCGTCAGTTCGAATCTGACAGGTGGCTCCAGGGGTTTACAAACCCTTAAAAATTTGGTATAATATACCATTATGTCAAAAAAAAGAAAATACTACGAATTTCCTAATCCTGAATCTGAAATAGGAAAACTAATAAAGAGAAGAAGACTTCAAATGATCATTCATAGTACTGCTTATTATGAATTTGATACAGAGTTTATTTCAGATGATAAATGGCAGGAATGGGCAAATGAACTAGCAGAGCTTTTAAAGAAATATCCAAATGAATATAGTGATAGATTCGATAGATATTTCGAAGACTGGGATGGAACTACTGGATATCATTTGCCATATCGCGATCCATGGGCCTATTCAACGGTCCAATATTACATAAATAATAAAGTATTTTCGTGACAATTTCGTGACAATTAGTAATAAGGGGTTTACATACCCCCTGTTTTTTGGTACAATACACAAGTAAATTAAAAAAAGGAGTATAAATGGACCAATATTCAGAACTAAGAGAAGCCCTAAACAAGCTTTGTCAAGACGTTGTCGAAGAGCACAACAAACAATATCCAACACTAGCAGGTTCTTTAGAAATGACTTATTCTAAAGGTCAAAAATTTATTAAGGTAATTAGAGAGGGGGATTCACAAAGATCAGTTTGGGGATTCATCAATCTATCTCATCCAGATTTTAGATTTGGTGATATCTTAATGTCAAAAAGTTGGAAAGGACCAGCTTTAAACAAAGCTAGAGGAAACATCTTAGATGGATATGAAATTAGAGGAATGAGAATTTACGGACCAGATTACTTAATATGATATCAGAAAAAGGTATATTAGCAAAATTACTAGCAAAAGAGAATGTTACCGTTCAACATGGTAATTACCAAACTGCATGGTTTGATATCAAAAACAGAACTCTTGGATTACCTCTTTGGAAAGATATGGGTAAAGATGTTTACGATTTACTCATTGGACATGAAGTAGGTCATGCTCTATTTACACCCTTTGAAGGTTGGCACGACAGTCCAGAGAAACTTGAAGGTTGTCCAAGATCATATATTAATGTTATCGAAGATGCTAGAATTGAAAGAAAGATTAGAGATCAATATGCAGGATTAGTAGGTCCAATGGCAAGAGGTTATAGAAAACTTTTAGAGGAAAATTTCTTCGGTCCTGTTGAAAGAGATGATTGGGAAGATATTAAACTCATCGACAAAATTAATCTTAAAACAAAATTACAGCATCTAATCGATGTACCATTTTCCGAAGAAGAAAAAGTCTTTTTAGACAGATCTTTAACAACAGAAACTTTCTCAGATGTAGTAGATTTAGTTAGAGACATTTACAACTGGACTAAAGAAAATCAAGAGGAACTTCTATCTCCTCCTCCACAAGTAGAAAAAGGAGAAAAGAAAGAAGAAGAAACTAATTCTGAAGAAATACCACAAATGGGTCATGACGACCAAATTCCACAAGAGAAAGAGGAAGAGGCAGAAACTCAAGAAAATCAATTTGAGGTTGATGAATCAGAAGAAGAATCTAAAAATCCAGCTCAATTAGAACAAGAAATGGAATCTAATAAAGAAGAATCACTAAAAGAAGAAGACTACGAAAGATCTGAAACTGATGATAATTTTAGAAATGCAGAAAGATCATTAGTAGAAGAAGATGAATTTGGGGATCAAAAAATAGTCGCAAGATCTTTTTCTAAAAGCGTAGCTAAAGAGCTAACAGTTTCTTTTTCCCAGATCAAAAAGGAAAGAGATGAAGCTATAGAAAGAAACGGAAGAAGAGATTGGTATGAGTCTAATAGAGATGGATTCAAATCTTATATGAAAGAATCAAAGAATTCTGTTTACTATGCTGTAAAAGAATTCGAACAAAGAAAAGCTGCTTTTAGATGGACTAGATCACAAACTGCAAAAACAGGATCTATCGATGTTAATAAGCTTTGGTCATATAAAACCAACGAAGATATCTTTAATAGGGTAACAAGACTTGCAGATGCTAAAAATCATGGAATGATTATGCTTATTGACTATTCCGGTTCAATGTCAGATGTCATGGGTGGAGTATTAGATCAAACAATAATGCTTTCATTATTCTGTAAAACAGTTAATATCCCATTTGAGGTTTATGCTTTTACAAGTGAATGGCATCCTAAATCATCATACCAACAGCAAGGGCTTAAAGATGGGGATTTACACCATGGAAACCTAAGTCTAGTACAAATTGCTTCAAGCAAATTAAGTAAATCTGATTTTAATGAAGCTCTTTATCACATGTACATAAGGAAAGAACTATACAAATCCAACAACCATGAGTCAAGATGGATGGAAATGGACATTATTGGTAAATCAGAAGAATATGGTTCAACTCCTTTAAATGAAGCTTTGATTGTTACTGATTATTTGATCAAAGACTTCAAACTTCAAAACCAAGTTGATAAAATGAATCTGGTTATTGTTAGTGACGGGGATTCAAATCGTTCGAATATGTATCAGGACTATGACTTAAAAGTGGAAAGATCTCATTTTAACAAATATGGTAAAGCAACATTATTAATGAATGGTCATAGATTAGATCTTGAGGGTTTTGGAAGAAAAGCTACACAAGACATTCTTTCGCATCTTTCTAAAAAGTATAACATGACCAATATTGGATTCTTTATTGCAGAGAAGAACTGGCACTTTAGAAGTAAACTAGAGTCTGCATTTACTCAGAAAAATCCAGGATGTTCAAGTTGGGATGAGGAGCAAGATTATCTTAAAGAATGCTCAAAAGAATATGTTAGAAATAAATGTGTTGCAATTAATGATGTATTTGGATATAACGAGTACTATCTACTTAAGAAAACTAAAAAGATGGATGCTGAATCCGATGAATTTGAAACTAAAGAAGATGCTACTAAAGGGCAATTAACAACAGCATTCAAAAAATATTCCAAGTCAAAGATAATGAACAAAGTTCTACTAACAAAATTTGGAAGAAGCGTTGCGTAACAATTTCGTGACAATTTGCAAAAAGGGGGTTTACAATATCCCAAAACGACGGTATAATATACCCATCTATTTAATTATGAAAGGAGTGAAAAATGGATTACACAATCTCGACTAAGATGATCGTCCAGGAACTACAAAGAAGGTTTCCGGACAAAACTGAATTTAGAACTAGAGAAATTGTAGATACTGCAAAGTCTTTAGGTTATGGAAGTGGTGCTTATCGTCCACTTACTAATGCAGATCTAAGAGTTAGAATCGGCACATATGACTTATCTGGAATTATCGAAACAGCAACTGTTTCAGACAACGAATTAACTAGAAAAGATTCAACAATGCAATCTATTGTAAACGAAGAAAAAACATTTGCCACCACTGATCCAACATTCGTTCCATGGGGATCTTTCCATGATATTGTTAAGATCATTAAATCGGAAATGTTTTATCCAGTTTATGTTTCTGGTTTATCTGGAAATGGTAAAACATTTATGGTTGAACAAGCAGCAGCTAAGCTTGGTCGTGAATTCATTAGAGTTCAAATCAATCCAGAAACGGATGAAGATGATTTGCTTGGTGGATTTAGACTCATCGATGGTGAAACAGTATTTGCCAAAGGTCCAGTTCTAAAAGCAATGGAAAATGGTGCAATACTTCTACTCGATGAAATCGATAGGGCCACAAACAAGATCATGTGTTTACAAGGAATCTTGGAAGGTAAACCAGTATTGGTTAAGAAAACTGGTGAAGTTGTACAACCAGCAAAAGGTTTCAATGTAATTGCTACAGCCAATACAAAAGGTAAAGGTTCTGAAGATGGAAGATTTACTGCAGCTTCTATCATCGACGAAGCTTTCTTAGAAAGATTTACAATTTCAATAGATCAAAAGTTTCCAAGCTTAGCTATTGAAAAGAAAATAATTCTAAAGCATATGGACAAATATGTTCCAAGTGATGCTTCTGGAGATACAACCTCAGAAGATTTTGCAGATAAGCTAGTAACTTGGGCAGATATCATTAGAAAAACTTTCTATGATGATGGTGTAGATGAAGTTATTTCTACTAGAAGACTTTGTCACATCGTGCAAACATTCTCTATTTTTGGAGATAAAACTAAAGCAATCGACCTTTGCATTTCTAGGTTCGACGAAGATACAAAAGCAGCTTTTGTAGATTTATATTCTAAAGTCGACTCTGGAGAAGAAGGGAATTTAAATAATGGAATCAGTGAAGATGAAATCAACAAAGAACTCGAAGACGACGAAGACTAATAGTCTATTCAAATTCAACGAGGATAAACTCCTCGTTGAGATGCTAACTTATATTAAGGATACCTATGGTGGACACTACTCAAAGAATAAGTTCCAATCAACGGAATTTATTATTGACTGTGGTCATGGTATGGGATTTTCCTTAGGAAATGTACTAAAGTACGCACAAAGATATGGAAAGAAGGAAGGTTTTAATAGATCTGATCTAATGAAAATCATCCACTATGCTGTTATAGCTTTGCACGTACATGATTTAAATAATGGAGAAAAATAATGCAACTATCAAGTGACACAATATCAGTACTACAAAACTTTGCTTCTATCAACCCTAACGTTGTTCTAAAGCCAGGTCAAGAAATCAAAACAATATCTGAAGCTAAAAATATATTAGCTGAAGCGGATATCATCGAGGACTTTCCTCAAGAGATTGGAATATATGATCTATTTGAATTCTTATCAGTTCATAGCTTAGTAGAAGCTCCTCACCTAGATTTTGAATCAAATGCAATAGTAATTCAAAGCACAGGTGGTGGATGTAAACTACCAAACAAACAAACCGTTAAATACTACTCTGCTGAGCCAAGTATCTTAACAACAACAGACAAAAATATTGATATGCCAGATCCAGAAGTTACTCTGAATTTAACTTCAGATGTTATTTCTAGGATTAAAAAAGCAGCATCTGTTCTTGGACATACCGATATTTCTATAAACGGAGATTCAAATGGAGTTTCTATTAAGGTCTTTGACCCAAAAGATAGTAGCTCTAATACTTACGAATTCGAACTTGGTGAAAATCCAAGTGGGAATACATTCTCTTTCGTCTTAAACATTTCAAATCTGAAATTGATAGACGGAGATTATGATGTATTTGTATCTGCAAAGGGGAATGTGTTTGTATCAAAATGGGTTAACACAGTTAAACCTGTTAGATATTTTATTGCTTTAGAGCAAAGCTCAACCTTTAATGTATAAATACTACAAAGAAAATGGAAGTGCCTTGTTGGGCTTCCATAATTTGTTAACTTTGCAAAGGAGAAAATCATGGCAGAAGAAGTGAAAACTGAAAATGCTGAAGCAGAGCAAGTTCAACTTTCTCTACAGGATATCGCCACAATGGTTCAGATTATTGACATCTGTTCTAAAAGAGGTGGATTTGAAGGTCCTGAATTAGAGGCAGTAGGTGGGCTAAGAAATAGAGTCGTAAGATTCTTAAATGCCGCAACACCTAAAGATGGCGACGCACCAGAAGGTGCAGTTCCAGAAGTTGAAGAAGCTACTGAAGAATCAGCTGAATAATTATGGGGAGGCGAAAGCCTCCTCTACATTTAGGAATATATTATGAAATCAAATGAAAAGTCTAATTTACTATTAGCATTACAACAAGGGATCGTAACAGTAACTTTTAAAAAGATTGATACTGAAGAAATACGAGTTATGCCTTGTACAATCAATCCAACAGTTCTACAAGATAATGGAGTCGCAATGACTCTCAATATGAACGCAGACTCAGATCATTTTGTAGCATGGGCATTGGATAAAAATGCATGGAGAAGCTTTAGACTTGACACAGTTATATCATGGGAGAAAGAATGAACCAAGAATTTTTATGGGTAGAAAAGTATAGACCCAGAACAATCGAACAATGTATCCTTCCAAAATCATTAAAGGAAACATTTAAAGCACAAATAGAAAATAAAGAACTACCAAATATGATGTTTACTGGTACTGCAGGTACTGGTAAAACAACAGTAGCTAGATCTTTATGTCAGGAGTTAGGATTAGATTATATCCTAATTAACGGATCAGAAGAATCCGGAATAGACACACTTAGAAATAAGATCAAACACTTTGCTTCAACTGTATCTCTAACAGGATCAGTAAAAGTTGTAATATTAGACGAAGCAGATTACTTAAATCCACAATCAACCCAACCTGCACTCAGAGGATTCATAGAAGAATTTAGTACTAATTGCAGATTTATCTTAACATGTAATTTCAAAAATAGAATTATAGAACCTCTCCACAGCCGATGTACTGTTATAGATTTTAAAATACCTAAAGAGGAAAAATCAGAAGTAGCAGCAGAAATGCTAGAAAGGCTTGAGGTTATACTTGATTACGAAGGAATTGGATATGAAAAGAATGTTCTTGCAGAACTAATTATTAAATACTTTCCAGATTTTAGAAGAACTATCAACGAGGTCCAAAGATACTCTGTTTCCGGTAAGATAGACACTGGTATATTAGTTCAAATCAGTGATATCGCAATGGATGATCTGATGAAACTGCTAAAGGAAAAGAACTTTAGGGAAATGAGAAAATGGGTTAGTAACAATATGGACACAGAACCAGCTTCTATTTTTAGAAAAATCTATGATGGAATGAATGAGAAAGTACAAGATCAATCTATTCCA
>Ga0255768_10002864_pt1 | contig 17292 bp, 36 predicted proteins | sample 071ome_33_FD_179983 | JGI IMG/M metagenome (GOLD analysis project Ga0255768, IMG submission 179983) | Coastal salt marsh microbial communities from the Groves Creek Marsh, Skidaway Island, Georgia - 071412AT metaG (version 2) | ecosystem: Environmental > Aquatic > Marine > Intertidal zone >...
AAACCAAGCTCAGCATCTTCACGATCAGCTAACAGCATACGGCGACCGCCTCGTTGTCTAGCTCTAGCTTTTGCTTGAAGCGAAGCGCCAAGCTCAGCTTTTTCAGCTTCTTGACGTTTTTCTTGTGCTTCAATCTGCTCTTGTTGAATCTTTAACTGCTTTTCTTGAGCCGAAGTATCAGGTTTACTGAATAAGCTGCTCATAATTAACCACCTAATGTATCTTGTGTATCGCCTAAGCTACGAGCAAATAAACCGCCACGACCTTGACGAGCGCGTAAAGATGATTGCTTTTTCATAGCCATTTCTGTTTCTGCTTTGCTTACTGTTTGCTTTTGTGGTTCAGGAGTTATATCCGCGATAGATTCCTTTTTGCCACCAGTGGCGAGTTTAACTACAGAACTCATAACTTAATCCTTCGTAATTGCCATCATGTAATAATCAGAACCATCGGGGCCAAATTGTTTCATTACACCATCTGTTTGAAACCCTAAACACTTTGCCCACTTGTAAGCTCTGATGTCATTCAATCTTACTGTAATTTGTAAACGATTCAAGCTATCTTCTTGAAATTTAAGCGATATGAATTTTTTAGCAACTTTAGTCATCGCAATCCCGTAACGGCGCGTTGCCTCATCAACTAAGAACCACGCCTCTTCAAGACCGTTCCATATTTTTGACGATCCAAAGACACCAATAGTTTTACCAAACTGCAATACCGATACAGCCGTATTGCCTTCAGCCTGAGCAATCATGTGATTTCGGATATTTTCATGCCCTTCCGTGTCGGGCTGGCTTGATTTAAATCCGTTAAGGTGTTCAGGCATGAAAGGAACGATGACAACCCCTAGCGGTAGCTGACAAACAAGGTTCAGATCAAGAATCTTCACGCAAATACGTCAAAATCAGCAGAGGTTAGCGTCTGTGCGACAAACGTTCTGTTCTGTGCCATCGAGCCTTTACGGGTCATATTGCGGTATTCGCCACCGCCAACGAGTAAATACCCGAATGCGTCACCGACGTGTGAGTGTTCGTTCTTATTTGGTGAATCTTTGAAGCGTTCTTGACCTGCGCCCACTGCGATTCGCTTGAAATGGTAGCCACCGCTAAGGGATTTACGGACTAATTTGCATGACTTGTGGATAAGTAAGCCTGGCTTACCCATCACCATGCGATTCATAGGTGCAGCGGATGCCTCGCGACGAGCCTTAAAGTCGTTAGTGGCGGTGGGTTGCGCCCTAAGACCGAGTGTCCGCAGATACTCGAATGCTGTCGTTTCATAAATGGCATCACGCTGCTGACCGGCGGGGTCGCCCCAAACCAACACTTCGTAGTTCGGAAACTTGGTTTGTAGCTCGGCAAGCAATTCATTGCCGAATCGCTCAAGACCCATATCAAATGTGACAATTTCGTGGAAAACCCGCCATTGCCCTGACGGGTGCCGCTGCCCAAACACGGCGGCTGGTGTCAAACCGAAGTCGAGTCCGACCTGAATTGGTAGGTTCGGATCGGGTTCTATCTCATCAGACGACATCAGCATGTCATCATATTCAGGCCAGACAGGTTTGCCCTCCTGAACGTAGGTGTACCGCCCTTCGGCGTAGCATCGAATCCAATCCAAATTCTTACCCGCTAGCTGTTGCAGGTAGTAGCCTGGTGGCAGATTCTTGTGATTTTCCCCTTTAGGGTTGAGCTTCCACCACTTACCTGCCGCGAAAACGTGATCATTCGCTTCGGGGTCTTCAGGCAATGTTTCATGTGAAACCTCTTTAATCCCGCCAGGCTGTGAATAAAATTTCCACGCATACTTGCCCGTGACAGGTTCCTTTTCGGCTAGACGAAACCACCAATGATCGTCGTCCATCGGGTTGGTATCCATCCAAATACCATGCCAACTAGCGCCACCATCGCGCTTTGCAGGGTAACGGCCTACACGGTGAGTCAAACCATCGATGACCGCTTTGGGTAATTCGCGAGCTTCGTTGACCCACGCTCCCGTTAATTCAAGTGATAACAGTTTTCTGACATCTTTTGGCTGGTCTAATGCCATAAAGATCACTTCACAGTCCACGCCCGCCGCATCGCCCCTTGGCGGCAGCTTGATATGGTGGGTAATCGGGGGAGTCCAGCGCAGCGGGCCAAACGTCGACTCCGGAAAGATGTCCGTCCACGTCTTAATCGTGGTGGTCTTTAATTCTGGATAGCTGTTCCGCACGATAACGAACCGTGAATAACGGATACCGTCACGCGGTGAGGGCTTTTGCTGCAAAGCAACTCGCATCACCCGCAAACACGACACATAAGACTTGCCCGAACCTACTGGCCCCATGATTCCCGTTACAAATGAGTCGTCCTGTAGAAAATCATAGGCGACAGGGCTAGTCGTCAGGTCAACATTGACCCCTGGAAACCCATCACTCATCGACGACCTCGGCCTCTTGATCTATTTGTACTGGGGCTTTGACGTTAAAACCGATAACCGACGGCTTATCCATGTTCTGCTCTGGCTCCATCAGACCGGCCGCCTTCGCTAGAGTCCGTAAAGTCTGCACTTTGTCGTGTAATTCAACCGTTACGGTGGATGCGCCATCCTTGCTGATGGTGGATGTCACCTTCTTAATCGCTCGATGGGCATATTCGGGTATATCTTTAGCCGCTTTCAGGCGAACATTGCCGTATTCGTCCCAATCCATGATGTCGCGCACCGAGGTGGTCGCCATACACAACATCTCAGTCGCAATCGCCTCTCGATTCTGCTTAATCGTACTGCTCTTGCTGAGCTGCTTTACCTTGGGTGCGGAACCACCATAACCATCTAAACTTGGTATCACTTTCTTGTTAGCCATATCTAACACCATATAACACTTGACGGTAAGTCTAGCAATAGTAAACTCAACATCAAAGGTCAATTCTGCAAGGCGACCGAAGGCTGAATATAAGCCAAGATACTCCAGTCGCCCTACCAGTCTGGGATAAACGTTTGACGACGATAATTCTTGCAGAAGCCTCTAACGGGTTGACCAGCCGAACAGAGTCCGATCCTGACGTAGGCTGAATCAATAGTCGCAGCAATGCCCTAACCGTTAAAAAGGCCAGAACCATTCAATATCCTCAATTCTGGGGAGTTAGCCTATTGCCAAAAATATATCAGTCGCGAAGTAAATTACCCGATCAAGGTTTTTCTGAAAAATTTTGAGTGAGGGGGATACGCATAAGGGCGAGACCCCCACCCCCAAAGGGTCGATTAGCGTCGCAGCATGATATTAGGGCTTGCGGGTGGCGCGTTTTTACTTTCAATAAGAAGGGTAGCCGCCTTTTGAAATTCATTAAGAGTATAGGCGGCGGATATCTTGGCCCATGTTTCTTTTTGGTAAGGAAGATCAACGCCAAACTTAGAGAGCATGAGTTTCCGCCACACTTGATAAAGACTAGTTGGTTTAGCTCGATCACTTCCACTTGATTGATTTGCCCCGGTCAGCTCAAGTTTTTCTTTCTCAATGCTTTTTCTATCGTTAACCAGGGTTTGATAGTCTTGGTTAATTAATTGCTCTTGGCTATCATCCGGCGGGTTATTTAAGTCATAAACTATTGCTCTAGGTTTAGCGGATTTTCCGACGGTATAACTATTGTTGACCGTCTTTAAATATCCCTTTTCGGTTAACCAGCGCACATGAGCTTGCATGGTTGCCTTGTTGATTCCCATGTCTTCTGCGAGTCGCTCGATGGAAGGCCAAAGCGTCCCTTTATGATTGGCGTATGAGCAGCAAGCTAATAAAGCCCTCATTCGTTGGATAGTAAAGCCTTTATCCTTTAGTGCTCTGTAAGGTACGACAATGAATGTCCGTTGGTCCTCTGTAATGGGTTTAAATTGATCCGACGTAAATGGTTCAAGCATAAAAAAGCCCTCGTAATTGAGGGCTTAAGATTAAATCAAAAAGCTAAATAGAACCAAATCGGAATACTAAAATAGAACACTAGCCCCAAAAGAGCTAGATAATTCATTGCAGTAAAGCCTCCAATCCCAATAAAGCTATCCAACAGCCGAGAAAGGCAATGCCCGTTAATGCTTCTTTAATCATTAGATCGCCTCCTCTATCCTTGCCATAGCTTCGCAGATTACTTGCCATTCTTCTTCATCTTCAACTTTTCGCGCAAGCTCTAAGCTTCTGTATTCTTCAAGCTTCAGCCAAATAGTTTCTATTGCATCCTGAGTGAGCAAATCATTCAGGGTTTGTTTTTGTTCAGGTGTCATGCTATCTCGTACTCCGATTTAGTGAAGACAAAAACCATTCCATCTTTAGTGTGACCGCCAACCATAGGCGAAAACCATTCCATCTTATGCTTTAGCTCTAGTGCTACCCTTGCAGCTTGTTGACTAAACTCTAAAGAGTAATCCCTAGCTTCAGTTAAAGAATGACCTCCGGTTGTTGTTGCCTTAACTCTTGCGCCTTTTGTGGTGGTGGCGTTTAAGTATTTAACACTAATTGTTTGCATGATTAGTCCTCCAAATCTTCTAAAAACTCACCTTGAACCACGAAGCGCATATTCCACGCCTTGAGATATTCAATCTCGTAGAAGTTCAATTTGCGTTTGACCTGATTGCCTTCTGCGTCCACGTTATAAAACGTGATCCCTTCAGGCTCCCATAACTCATCAATGCTTAGATTGTTTGGCAAGTTCTGAACCTTTAGCCACGCTTGAAGTTCTTCATTCATTGCTTCACTGAATTGCTGATAGTTCATTAGATAGACTCCTTCATAACGGCTTTGAACTCTTCCCATGTTAAACACTGCTGAGTTTCTTCTAGCCACTGCCCATCTTTCATGTAAGCGCAAATATGGATTTCATTTTGATGAGGTTCTGCAAGCTCCCAATAAACTAAATGGTCAGCGCCAACGGTAATTAATAAATACATAGAGCCGTCAGGTAATAAATCTTTAGACCACGCTTCACAACCGCCGCCCGTAGAAATATCAGTAAAGCCATGCTTTCCCATCAAGGCAATTAATTGCTCATTAATAAGTTCAAGCTCTGCTCTGTCGGGATCAAGCTCTTCATTATCAAGTTCTAAGCCTTCACGCATTGCAGCAGCAAAACGCTTTGCGGTTTCCGGATCATCAACAAATTGACGTAAAGCTTTTTTAATTTGCTCTTCTGAATAGTTCATAGCGCAAGCCCCCAACGATTATATAGTTCGTCATGGGTTAGCTCTTTTTTGTCCTTGTACAGTTCATCAAACAAATAGTCTTTGAACATTTGTAGCTCGGTATCACTATCAAAAACTGAAACTTGCACTCCTTCACAGTACCAAGCTAAAACGTGTTCACCTGATTTTGATATTGTTGTTTCGTATTTCATTTTCTTAATTTCCTATAGTTGTGTCGTATTGACACTTTGTATATTAAGAAATGATTTAAAGTTTTACAATAGTTTTTTAATTTAAATATCTTTCTCTATATAAGGTTGCGAAACCTTCGGGCGAAAGCTCAGCGCAATAATCCAATTCTTGGCTCACCAGCAAGCCGCGAGAAATTAAGTTTAGCGGTACAACTACTTTCCATTTTTGATTATCTAGCCGATACCACAAGACCGGCTTTAAATTATTTTCTTTCGCTTGATCGAGCGTTTGCCGCCACCAAGCATTCAACAGCGGTTTTTTCGCTCGTTTTACTTCCAAGGCCCAACCATCTAACCCGCTGAGGTCGAACCCGCCACAGCGCCATTGGTCTAAATTCCTTTCGCATTTGATTCCAAGCAAATCAAATATAATCTTGGCGACTTCCCTCTCCCCTGCTGCTCCCTTGTTTCGACTATTGATCGGCATCACCAGCCCCCATTGGATTAGGCCAAAGGTCAGGTCGCATCATCTGAGGGGTTAAAACTAACCCGCTCTGCATTGCAGCCTTGCAAATCGAAGCAACATATTCCGCTGGCACAAGCTTATCGCTCGACTTCCACCCGTTAATGGTAGCTCGACTGACCCCGCATGCCCTGGCTAACTCAGCCTGTGAAGGAAACAGCTCCAATACTTTCTGTCTTGTCAGCATCATTGCTCCCAAATCAGCTCATAAACTAGCTCAGGATGCTCATCTTGCAGTTTGTAGATGTCGTTCTCATCTAACGGGTGCCCAGAATCAGCCCAAATAGCCCCAGAAATGAACGCATCCGCGTAGTCTGGCGCATCATTGTGGTCTACCCCATCAATTTCAATTTCAATCACTTCCCTGCCGCGTAATTTGATCATTTCGATACCCTCTGACGGTTCATTTCGTCTAACAATCGTTGCAAACCTTCTTCGCCACGTTTTTTCTTGATGGCATCCTTTCGTGTATTCCACCATGCGTACCCCTTTTCTCTGACTAACTGAATCCAAAACCTCGCCTCACACTCCAGCATGTACTGCGCCGAGTCGGTCAAAGATTGAATCGTCTTCTCGTTCTTCATTCTTGCTCCACTGTCTACCAGGTTCAGGCCAAGGCATAGCTCCCATTGAGGGTGATGGAACCCATTGCTGGCTCTCTTCATGGAACCAGAAACCCCACGTCCCTTCAAACTCGCCATGCCGATGCTTAGCCACTCGAATAAATCCGGTCGGTTCGCTTTCATCTATTTCCCCCAAGGTCTTGCGATGAACCACAAGCAGGTTATCCGCTAAATCCACGATCGCTCCCGAACCTTTAACGGAAAACTTATCCGGTACAGCCTTCTCGTCTGGCTGCTTCCGCATGTGCAGTATCAGGTGGATATGTACATGCTCATCTTTAGCTATCTGACTGAGTTTATTAACAAATTCCTGCTGAGCTGTGTAGTCATCAGGGCCAACACCCTTGATCTTGACCAATGAATCCACGAAGAAGTGCTTAACACCTAGCTCACAAGCAGCGTAATGAATCATGCCAAACAGATTATCTTGCTCAGCATCACCAACCTGGTTGTAAATAAATACCCGACCATCCAACTGCTCCGCAATGGCAGTGGCATACTCAACACTTGGGTTACTCACACCACCGGCTTGTCGGATCATCCGAGCTAACGTGGCTTCGGGTAGCATCTCCATCGAGGCAATGACCACAGGCTGCTCCAACCAGATGCTCACCATACCCGTTACCAAAGACTTACCCATGCCGTTCACACCAGCCCACAAAGTCAGCTCACCATCCCTAAATCTGAAGTGTTCGTGGGTTTTATGCCAAGGAAGGGTATCACCATAGGGCTTGTGAGTCCCTGAGAGCCTCTCTAAGGCCTTTTCTAGGTGTTGGGTAGGTCTATCTACCTTCTGAAGAAATAAATCTCTCTGTCGCTTCTTTAAGTACTTTTCAAAATCAATGTCTGGTAGCCCCGTTAAACCCACTGTATCTGCTCCTCTTTTGGCTGCTCTTTCTGCTGACGTGATTCCCAAGTACGAACACAAGCTTTCCAATCCTTGATCTTGCTCTTGCCACGCATCCACCCGTTAGCCTCATAGAAGTCCACAAAGACCTGAGGATCGATGGAGTTCTTGCGCTCATCACAGTATGCCCTCACCTCACTAACGGTAGGGGGAGTGAAGCGACCCCCCTTACTAGTGGTTCTTGGTTCTTGGTTCTTGGTTAAGGTTCGTTTGGGTTTCGATTGGGTTCCCAATGGGTTTTCTGACTTAGGTCTACCTCCCTTCAAACCATTGGCCTGATTAGCTTTGACCCGTTTACGGTACTTCTCGATTTCTTGGTCACAACGCTCGTGTTTCCACCCTGTTGAGGTGCAAATAAAGAAGTCCATCAGTACGTTTTTTAGCACTTCGGTATCCACTCGCAACCGTCTGGCAACCCATTGGGTTTCCAGTGGGATTTCTTCTTCAGTATCCATGTAGAAATCAATCAGTCTGCGGTAGGTTAAATCCTCTGCATCAGAGAGGTGAGCCGTTGATGATCTGTAATCACCGATATGGAATGGGTAGTGGTGCATTACAACGCCCCCTGTTCTTCAAGTAATGCTTTAAGTTTGTAAGCTTTCACTAACTCAGCTTCATCGACCACTTCTCCATCACGGAGCTTAGCTGTCAGGATCGCCAAGAAGGTTCGAGCATACTCAAGCTTGTCTTTTTTCTTCTCACGGGCTGCCATCTCACGCTTAGCAAAACCCATTGGGTTCTCTTCATAGGCATTAGGAAACAAATCTTCTAAGCGCAGACCCATTGCACCCACAACATCCAAGGCTGAACAGCCAGCAAAGCATTTGAGCAGAATCTTCCCGTTAGTTGATGTGGTAACGGCTAGTGATGGATCGTCATCTGCATGAGCAGGACAACTACATAGCCATTGGTTTGTGCCTCTCTTCTTTACATTACGAAGGCTAGATACAAATTGTTCTGGAGTCACACTTAACCCTCCAGGTAACGCATTATCTTTTCAATGTCCTCTAGTTTCGGGCGCTTCGATACACCACGCGCTATACGCCATAGCTTGTGCTGATCAATGCCAGTGCGCTCTGCAACAATCGACAGGTTTCGATCTGAGAGCTGCTGCTGAATCTTTAGATAGAGTGAGGGTTGTTCCATAATGGCTCCTGTCTTTAGTTGTGAGTAATTGTTTGCAATAGATTAGGTTAGCTTTTAATTATTTGCAATAAGGGTTGCAACTTAACATTTGTTAGGCTATCTTTACAACTCCAATTACGGAGGCACGACATGTACCAGATATCTACCCGCCTCAACTACGGTCATCCTGACTACGAAAAGGCGTTAGACCGCTGCACTACTTACAATATTGCAGCACTTGAACTGAACTTACAGAACGACAAGTCAGCTATGTGCGAGTTCGCCATGACAGTTCCAGAGTTCTTTGAATACAAACTTTTTGTGGAGGCCGCTTATGTATTGGCAAACGCCTGATCGCGATATTGATCCCCCTGAAGACCGTGAACGTGAAAAAGCTTTCGAGCAATACCTTGCGTCACGGGAATACGTTTTGGACCTGGCTGAAGCTGTTGAAGACCTGATACAGATCAGCCCACATGTGTTCGCTGAGTTCGTCATTGATGCCCAAGCAGATATGAATCTAGCCATCTTGATGGTTGATCCTGCTGAGTTCGGCATGCGTGTGCGTGACGAGGTTGAAGACAAGTTAACTGAACATGTCCGTGAGGACGTAGAGCAACGGTGGATTAATAGATATGACGAAGATAGACGAGCTTTACACTGAGAACGATTACATCTCAGAACCATTTGAAATGCCGCCAGAGCATGACGTGTGGCTAGCCATCAATGCCCTAAAGGTATTGATAGACACTAAATATTTTGCAGACGACTCCATGATGGAGTGGAAGCTGAACTGCATGATCAACAACCTAAAGGAAAAAATATGAGCTTTGAGCGCCGAGTATGGCAGGAGATGTCAGTCCTAAACGTGAATGACAAAACCTCCAAAAAAATGAACCTGACTTACCTCTCATGGAGTGATTGCTGGGCTACCCTGGCTGACTACTACCCTGAGTCTAACTACGTTTTTGGTGAGCCTAAGTACTACCCTGACGACACTGTTGAGGTGTCATGCACTGTCACCATTAAAGAAGGTGAGCATGCGTTCAGTCGCATCATGTACCTACCCGTCATGGATCATCGAAACAACTCAGTCCCTAACCCAACTTCACGGCAGATCAGTGACGCTCGACAACGCTGCTTAGTAAAAGCTGTTGCCGTAGCTACTGGGTTAGGACTGTATATCTATCGCGGTGAGGATATCCCTGCTCAGGGTAAACCACCTATTACAGCGGCATTGCGTAATCGTTTCATTAAGACAATCAATCTGCACCTTGAAAACAACGATGGAGCTGGTGCTAAAGAAGTGTATGAAGAGCTATGCGAAGACCCTCAAGTGAAGGACTACGTTAAGTCTGAATACATCAATAGTGAACATGATGGCGCTAACAAACTAAAACAATTTACATTCCTTGTTAATGGAGAATCTAATGCCTAAAAAATCAATGGAAACAATTGTATGGGGTCTGCTTGATAAGCACCCTGATATGACAGCTTATGGTATTGCTATGAAGTATGGCATGACAGCTAGCTGCGTTTATCGACATAAGAAAACGTGGGAAGAAAACAAACTTAAACAGCAATCCACTGTACCTAACCATTACAAAGCTTCTGACATACGCCTTGGCGTTGTTGGTGGTTTTGTTCTCGGTATAATTTTCACAATAGCAGCGGCATCAGTCGCAGGAGTCCTTTAATGGCTAAATACGATAATAACAACGAGATTGCAATCTGGAAGAACGATGACCGTGAAACAGAAAAACACCCGCACTACAAAGGTAACGGCATAGTTGACGGTATTGATTATTGGGTATCTGCATGGCGAGCAGCAGAAGACGCTTCACCTAATGCACCAGTGCTCAAGATCAGACTGACCGCTAAGAATGCAGCGCCTAAAGCAGCTCCGGCTAAGAAAGAGCCGGAAGCTGACATTCCCTTTTAATGAATTATTATAACGAGTTTGATCCTTTCGCAGCCGCTTGGTTGCGAGAGCTGATCAACGATAAATTGATACCCGAAGGGGAAGTCGATGAACGATCAATCATTGAAGTCGAAGGCTCAGACCTTAAAGGGTTCACTCAGTGTCACTTCTTCGCAGGAATTGCAGGATGGAGCTACGCCCTCGACTTGGCAGGATGGGATGCAACTCGACCTGTTTGGACAGGAAGCCCACCCTGTCAGCCCTTCTCAGTTGCCGGAGCAGGAAAAGCTCAAGATGATGAGCGACACCTTTGGCCCCACTTCTTCAATCTCATCCGAGAGTGCAAGCCTCCAACAGTATTTGGCGAGCAAGTTGCCTCAGCAATTAGAACAGAGTGGTTCGACGATCTACAAACTGACATGGAAGCAGAGGGTTACGCCACGGCAATGGCAGTATTGCCAGCTTGTAGCGTCGGTGCCCCGCACAAAAGAGAACGGCTGTTCTTTGTGGCCGACTCCGTTACACACAGACGGCAGCAAAGCATGCAACCGCTACAGAAAGAACCATCAGAACGGTTTAGGGGCGATAGCCTCAACAGTGACCTTCTGGCCCACTCCATCAACTCAGGACAATCCACAAGTCAGGGGAGAGGGAAAGGCAGCGGATGCTCCAACCAGGGGGACAACACTTGGGGGAGCAGCAAGGATGGTTCAGCCATGGGCAACACCAACAGTCAGGGATCACAAGGACACGGGGAACCTGGAGAACTACATCTTCGGCAGTCCAACGGGGAGAGTCAGGACTTCAATGACATCGACCCAAGCATTTCTGATAGCACCTTGGCCCAGTCCGATAACATCGGATCAGTACAACAGTCCATCGGAGGATGTGTTCAAGAAGACAGGGCGCAATCCAATGGTCAATCAACTCAGGGATGCGGCAGTCCATGGAGTGAAGTTGAACTCGTCTACTGCCGTGACGAAAAATCCAGACAAGTTCCAGCTGAACCCTCGCTTTTCCCTGTGGCTAATGGGATTCCCAACCGGGTGGGCTTACTGCGGGGAGCAGGTAACGCCATTGTCCCGCAAGTCGCAGCGGAAATCATAAAGGCTTACATGGAGTACTAAATGTATTGCAGATGTGGATCAGGCTCAGAAATGGTTAAGCGCCAAGAGAAACAAGAACACCAAGCAGTAGGGGAAACCGTTAACTACTACCACTGTACGGCTTGTGGCAGAAACCATGTACCTGAGAAAGAGCAAAAAAAATTGGAGCAATAAAAAAGCCCCCTTGCAAATACATCCAAACCACAGGAAAGTGAAGGGATAGGGGGCTTATCCTTGAGAGCAAAGGAGTAAATGTGCCAAGTACAACTTCAAGCTCAAGGAGTAAACTAACTATAGCATGTTAAGTGTATTTAACAACCCCCTTAAGTGTTCAATTTTAAGTGACTTAGCATGGGTTCAGGCAAAAAAATGCCCCGTATGAGGTGCGGGGCTAAATCAACTAAAGGAAAATCTGATGAAAAAGAATCAGAAACATCGACCTTTGCGGGAGCGATGAATAATTTATAGCACTAAGCTACCAGTTTTTGCAAGACCAATATTTAGCTGGCATTGTATAAACCCGTTCTCATCTGTTCACTGAGTTCAAGTGCTCTCTTGCCCACATCACTAGCCCACTTACTATTAAGCATTTCTTGAGCAGCCACTTCAAAATCATTGTCCTCGATTGCAGCCCACATCATCTTGAACTGACGTAGCTTAGTCAGCCCCAAGTTGAATGCCATGTTAATCAAAGTCATCTTGCGTACAGTATCAAGCTCTCTGACAATCGGGAAGGCTTTGCCTAGCTCAGACGAGTACAGCATCAGGTCATTCTCAAGCAGCATCATGGCCTCTGCGTAGCTGATACCACGATCCTCGATGTTACGACCAACCCCAATAGTGAGCTTGCCAGCAGTACATTTGTAGGGCATCAACTCTAGCCCTTCATGTTTAACAAGCTGAACCTTTAAATCGTCTAGTGTCATTTCAGCCCCTTAAATTTGTTAATGCCACGCAGACCAAAGCTTGCACTAATAGCCGCAAGCACAGCCCACTGATACCACTCCGGTGTTGCTTGCAAAGCCTTGAACCCTGCCATGATGTACGGCACAGCTTCAGGAATAAAAGCACCGATTAACGGAATGCTAAGAATGATAGTGAACCATTCGTCTTTCCACGAATTGGCTGCACCCTTAGCCATGATCTGTTCCCAGTTGCCCTCGTTCTCAATGACCCTGAGCTTAGCTTGCTGTTTAGCCTTGGCTTCATCTGCCTTGCCTTTGACCCAAGACCCTGCAATGTCACCGACTGCACCAATAATTGCACCAATCATTTCTTGTCACCCCCTAGCTTGAGGTTGGTTACGGAAAAATATGCGCCCACTAAAGCCGCAATACTGACATAATAAATATTGCTCATCGATGCGAGAAGATCAGCAGCTTTATCAAGACCAAGATAGCTAGACACCACAACCCCACTAGGATACACAAGCATACCAATGAGGCTAAACCACGCCATACGTCTTTGCGAATCTCTTTTGAGGTTTTCGTCAATGAGCCTTTCACGTTCAAACTCCAAACGCATTGCATCCCATTCGGCTTTATCAACGTGACCATTCTGATCTTTGTCGGCTGCCTCGAAGTGCGTCATTTCTTTTTCTTCATCCTGGTCATCGCAGCTTTCTTGAATGCGTCAGCCGTTGGTGCGCCTTCAGCCCCAGGCTTTCTCATCTTCTCGCCTGATCCTTCTGCAATGCGCTTACGCTTTGCGTGAATGTTTGCATATAGCCCTGGCTTCTTAGCCATTGTCTACCCCTTGTATCATCAATATCAGCACTAGCATTAGTCCTAGCGTACCAACAGCTAGCACTGTTATCAGTATAGCTGCACCAATGTCTTTTAATTTCTGTATGCGCTCTTGTTCAGCATAGACTGTGCGCTGTCTTTCTTTGCGTATGTCAGACTCTAATCGTAAGAATTGCTCCCACCCTTGTTTCCCCTGACTGTACTGAATCATAATACGCAGCTCGTCCCGCTGCTTCTGTGCTTGTAGCTTTGCACCGTACATATCCATAGCCTGTGCTTGGATACTCTTGCCACCTTTGGGGATCAACGATTTGAACAGGCTTGGCTTTTTCTCTCTTTCCAACGCCTTGTCGATGTCCGCTACTGCACCCGCCCACTGACTCAGTTGGCTCATGCAATCTTCCAGCTCCCTTCCGGCCTCGACTAAGGACTTCAGGCCCTTGAATGCTGCTGAAGCCGTAGCTACTAAGGTTACTGGGTCCATCGATCATGCCTATCTTTCAAATAACATCTTGAGCAATAACAGAATGATCGTGCCGGATGTGCCGATCATGATGGCCTCAAGACGCTTAATTCGGGTAAAGATTTCTTTAAACTGAGTATCAACTTCTTTCTGTAGCACAGCTAAATCCTTATCTAAGTCGTGAATATCTTTTGCGGTCATCATTATTTCCTAAAAGGGGGATTGCTCGCCCTAGTATTACGCGGCTTCTGACTTATCTTTGCTTTCCAAAGAGTTTGCCAAGCGAGTTACAAATGCGTCACGACCTACGGCTAACTGGTCAAGGTTGAATTGAGCGTTAGCAATCTTTCGATTTAGGTCCTGAATATGATTCAGTTCCATTGTTTGCTCATCAGTAAAATCAGCTAAGTTGTATTCAACGTCATTTACAGTAATGGTTTTGTTTTCGTCTTTAGCCATTGTTGTTTCTCCTTACTAGACTGTTATGAAATTTAATTTTTAATATACCGTTTCTGTTGTGGCATTAGCTGCGTTAGTGGTATTAGTCGATGGAAATGATCTGTTTGTACCCCAAATAATTCTTACTGCGCCATTTGCGCCGCTTCCACCAGAACCAACGTAATCATCGTCATCAGCGCCGCCGCCGCCGCCATATAAACCACCATTAGAAACACTATTCCCAACTGTTCCGTTTGCGCCGCCAGAACCACCATAACCGGGGGAGCCTGCTACTCCAACTGCACCTGAAGTTCCTTCTCCTTCTAATCCGACGCCACCGCCGCCACCACAGGCGGAAGATATTACACTACCACCACCGCCACCGCCGCCGGCTCCTGCTGATCCGCCTGTATTGTTGTTACTATATGCTCCATTACCACCATTGCCAGAGTATCCGCCGGCTCCTGCTCCTGCGCCACCGGCAGAGTTATATGATGCTAGTCCACCAGTACCGCCATTGCCGCCGCCAGTTCTTGCGCTTCCGCTAGATGTCCCTGCAGCACCCCCGGTTCCTGCTTGGCTGACACCAGATGCTCCTGAAAAAGTACCACCGCCGCCGCCGCCGCCTACAACAAGCGTTGATTCAAACGAAGAATCTCCGCCAGTACCGCCTGAAGTTAAATTGTTAGCACCACCGCTACCGCCAGAACCAACAACTACTGTGTACGAATTCCCCGGAACAACGGTAATAGCATTACCATAAGATAAGCCACCGCCGCCGCCACCGGCACCACCACGATTATTACCAGTACCCGCTGCGCCACCACCGCCGCCAACGCAAACGACGGAAACTGAAGTCACACCAGTAGGGCAAGTCCAACTGTGTGAGCCTGTTGTAGTAAATAGTGCGCTGCTTCCGTCTGGCACATAAGGCTGATAAAACTCTGATGCCGCTATTTCCCCTGAGGCAGCAAAATCTCCATTCCCATAATATTCAGACAATCCAATAGGATTGGTGCCACCAAACTCTGTTTGGATGTCACTCCATCTTATTGGCCCTGAGCTTGGTCTAGCCATCAGACTGCCGCAGCATCTTCGAAGTCAGTTGTTGCTAGTTTTGCGTATGCTTTAGCAATTAAGGTATCGCCATCAGCCGCTTCAACTTCTGTTAAAGGGGCATCAAAATACAAAGTTGCTATAGGCTTGCCTTGAATATCTGGGACTGTCGAAAATATTGTAAAGGTACAACGGCAGATATATACAGATGTTCTGTTATCTTCTGTATCATCTTCATCAGGAGCCTCGCCCTGTAGTTCGCGTAAAACAGTAACCTTATTTAAACGCCAGTAACAGTCAGGCAAATCAACTCTACCTTGCCAGTCGTTTGCCTGTAGTGTTTTACGAAATGCCATTTTTAAGTTCCTCTAATTCTGCCTTGAGGGTTTTAACCTCAGTTGTTAAATCATTTACTGCTTCAATCAATAATGCTGTTAGCTTTTCATATCGAACAGCTTTTGTGCCATCTTTACGCTCTGCTACAACCTCAGGCAGTACAGCTTCAACTTCCTGAGCAATAACACCTACGTCATGCTTACGGTTAAAGTAATCATCTTGCTTGCCTTTAGTTGCAAGGTAGTCATCCTTCCAATCATAGGTTACGCCTCGAATAGCGTTTACCTTAGACAGTGCGTCAGGAATGTTTTGGATGTTCTCTTTGAGATTTATATCAGATGAGTAGTAAGCAACAATGTCACCACCCGCACGAATCTCAGCACCATAGTAGAGTGCTGTAGTGTTCATACTGAAGTCACAACCGCCTACATCTAATCGAGTTATTTGACCTGTAACCCCACTAGGCGCACCTATCTGGCATTCGTTACTTGCGCTTAACGCTGATAATGCCGAATCATAACCAATACCAATGTTGTATGAACCAGTGATAGATGCGTCATTTAAAGCCCTTGATCCTATAGCTGTATTTCCTAGACCATCTAAATACTTACCTGCTTCAAAGCCAACACCAACATTGAAGTTAGCGTCTGCATCATAAAGAGCTTGGGAACCAACACCAGTATTATAATTTGATGCTGCTGTATAACCTGAGCGGTAACCAACATAAGTGCATTGTTCACCGTTAGTGCTAGTAGAATAACCCGCGTTATATCCTACTGCTGTCGTGTAATCCGCGCCATAAGATGTGTTATTTGCGCTAGCACCTACTGCGACATTATAGCTTGCGCCAGTGTAACTAAAGGATCCATATCCTGCATTTTTACCAATAAAAGTGTTATATGTTCCGTATCTATCGTAATACCCAGAGACATTTCCAATGTAAGTAGAGTCAGCACCGTTATAATAACCCGCTCTATAACCAACAGCAGTTCTTCTTGCATAGTTATATTGACCTAAGGACTGATAACCAATAGCTGTATTTTCCGATTGGGTACCATTGTTGTATAAAGCACTAACACCCACAGCAACATTACTGGTACCTGAGGTTATACTAAAAGAGGAGTCTGTTCCAACACTTGTATTTGAATTAGCAGTAACATTGGCTAAAGCTCGAGTACCAATGGCAGTATTACTGTTGCCGGTTTCATTATCGATTAGAGCTTGGTGACCAATAGCAACATTGTTACTTGCTGTAGTAATACTATCGCCAGCGAAACCGCCTATACAAATATTAAAGGTACCCGTTGTGGCTAAAGTAAGCGAGCTTTGTCCAATAGCAATATTGTAAGCTCCACCGGATTCAACGCTGCTAAGAGCACTAAGGCCTAATCCGATATTGCCAAGTCCAACAGGATAGTTGCCATCTAGCTTGATTGTGCCTGTATCAACATCAAGATTACCGCTAATATCAATATTGCCAGTGCCGGTAATGTCACTTGAATTAAGATCAAGATCACCACCAAGCTGCGGTGTAGTGTCCTCAACTACATTCTGTAATGCTGAGTCTGCTGTTGTACCTTGTGCTGCTGTAGCATAGTCAGCAGAATCAAAGGCTTTAACCTGGGCAAGGTTAGTAACTTCTGAATCCATCAAAGCGCCCGCAGCAGTGACGTTAGCTGTATCAGTGACATCTGCATTGGCTTCAATGCCATC
>Ga0255768_10002875_pt1 | contig 17250 bp, 17 predicted proteins | sample 071ome_33_FD_179983 | JGI IMG/M metagenome (GOLD analysis project Ga0255768, IMG submission 179983) | Coastal salt marsh microbial communities from the Groves Creek Marsh, Skidaway Island, Georgia - 071412AT metaG (version 2) | ecosystem: Environmental > Aquatic > Marine > Intertidal zone >...
TTTATAAAGATATAAGAATAGAAGAAGCAGGTGGAGAAGTTCCTGGATATGTAGCAGATAACTACGCTTTTTATCAAACAGACTACAGTAAAAAAATGAGAGATAATCTACCTTCAGAACAAATTGGAGGATTAATAAGATATAATGTTAATCCAGATGATCCAAAAGCAGTACAGGAATGGGCAAAGAAAAATAAAGCTAAAATAAACGCTGGAAAAATATATTATTTTTCTGAAGAATTAGGAACTCCTGTTGTATGGAATAATAAAACAAATACTTTAGATAGATTAAGTTTAGATTTTCAAGAAATAATTCCAGGTGGTGATGAAACAGAAGCTACTGGAGTTGATGAAGAAGTAGGTATTTTAAGTTTCGAAGATGCTCAATCAATAGCGGCAGAAAGAGGATATGAATTAATTGGACCGAGACCAGTAGATGCAAATAGAGGATGGTTAGCTGATCAAAAAAGAAAAAATCCAAATGCTATAACTAAAGCAGAATTAGAAGAAATTATAGAAAAAGAAAAATTTGCTGAAAGGTATAAAAACAAAGGTAAATCTAGAACTAGATAGGAGAGCAAATGGCAGAACCTTTTTCTTCTCTCAATTACGCTGAAGAGAACAATAAAACATCTTGGTATACATCTGCGGCAGCAGGTTTTGCATCAGGTTTAATAAAAGTACCTGAAGGTGTTGTATCGTTAGCTGCAGAATTAATTGATTTAGGTTTAGATACTAATAAAGCAGCAGAAGTAGAAAAATTTTTTGATGAATTAAATCCATTTGATGAAACCGCTGAAGCAACTGCAGCAGGTAGATTAACTGAAGCTCTAACTTCAATTGCCATTCCTGGTGGCTATGGTTTTAAACTTGGACAAAAATTAGCCAGTAAAGCAGTCAAAGCAAGAAAATCTGGAAACTATGCAACCATAACTAAAAATACAGTTAATGCTGCTGAAAAAGCTAGAAGATTAAATGCTGAAGGATTTCGTAAAGGAAGAAGATTTTTAAAAGGTAGAAAATTTGTTGCTGGCGTTATGGGAGGAGCTGCAGGAGAAACCTTTGTTGCAGATGTTGAAGATATTGGAACATTTGGAGATATGTTCTCTGGCCCAACTTCTTTAAATACTTTTGCAGAAGAAGATCCATCAAAAGATGCAGCTCGTAAATTATTAAATAGACTTAAATTTGGTTCAGAATCTATTTTAATTACTCCTGTTGTTTACGGTATTGGAAAAAGTGCAAAACTTTTAGCCCAACAAGGAAGAGAACTTGCTTATAGTAATAGTAGATTTAAAAGATTTTTAGATAAAGTAGCGTCAACTGTTAGGCCAAGAGAACGATTAACCCCAGAAGCTTTTGATGAATTTACAAGATTACAAGGGTTAAAATCAAGAGATGTAAATAGAGCAAAAGAACTTTTTAATAATTTTACAAAAGAGGTTAATAAAATATTTCCTGAGATAAAAACTTATTACGATAAATCTTTACAAAGTGAAAAGGAAGCATTTATGAAACAAGTAAATGATATTTTACTTGAAGGAGATTTAACTAAAAAAGCTAATAAAGAAAAATTAGAAATGTTAATTGATTCTTTAAAAACTAAAAATATAGATCAAAAATCTAGAGTTAAAATACTTGAAGCTATTGATGGAGCTCGAGGTGAATTTACTAATTTATTACAAATCATAGAAAGAAATAGTGCAGGGACTACTGTTGCAAAAAATAAAAAAGAATTAACTGAAATACTAAAAGATAGAATTAAAAATTATGTGGGCACTACTTATAAAATTTTTGAAGATAAATCAGTGTTGGGATACAAACGATATAAACCAACCGATCAAGTCTATAACTCAGCAGTACAAGTAGTTAAAAGAAGTTTAGCTGAAAATGGCGCTGTAGATACTAAACAATCTGCAGAACAATTAGTTGATGAAATATTAAATCAAGTCAACAAAATGAAAAAACCACCTTCAATGCCTTTTAAACAATATGATAAAGTAACAATGGCATCTGAACCTGAAAAAGCTTTTCAAACTTTTGTTGAATTAGGTGGCACTGTAGAAGTTTTAGGAAATAAAATTGTTATTAAAAAAGCAGACAAAGAAGTTTTTAGAGAATTATTTGGACAGATAAAAGATCCAAGATACACATTATTTAATGGTATGGGAACTTTATCTTCTTTAGCAAGAACATCACAATATCTACAATCGTTAAAAAGTTCCAATGATGAAGTTCAAAAAAGATTAGGTAAACAATATGGATTTTTATGGAATTCAGAAGCAGAAGCTAAAGCAGCTACTAACGGAGTAGTTGATGTAGTTCCTGTTAATGAAGTTATGGAAGAAATAACAGAAAGAAGTGGTATGGCAAATCCATTAAAAATGAAATGGACAACAAGGGAAATAGCTGAAGGGTTAGGAAATGCACATAATGTTCAAGGTAAAATAAATGGTCTAGGAGCTATTATTAAACCTGATGGAACAAACGTTGCTTTAAATACAGCGTCTTTATTATATCGATCTTTAATGTTATTTCCAAAAGGCGTATCTCAAATAGCTAAAACAGTTTTATCTATTCCAACTCATTTAAGAAACTACATTAGCGCTGCAGCATTTAGTGCGGCCAATGGTATGATGTTTAATCCTGGGTTAGTTAAACAAGGATTTGAAGAAGCATTAAGCGGATTTGGACCTAGACAATTATCAGGAGTTTTTAAATTTGGAGAAAGAACAACTCCAGAAATGGAAAAAGTTTATAGAGAATTATTAGATTTAGGAATTGTTAATTCTCAAGTTCAAATTGGGGATTTAAAAAATTTATTTAGAGACATGGGATTTGGAGCAAGGGGTTTTGATATTGATTCAGGTTTAAAACCTATGATGAATACACTTAAAAAATTATTTGGAAAATTTCAAGGACAATACATAGCGGAAGATGACTTTTTTAAGATATTAAATTATGCAGGTGAATTTGGTAGAATAAAAAATGTTTATAAAAAAGCAGGTTTAAAAGAAGGTGATGAAGTTATTGACTACTTAGGTAGAACAAAAAGATTAAATGATGATTTTATAAAAAAAGAAGCTGCGGCTATTGTAAAAAATACAGTTCCTAATTATGAATACGTTGGACAATATGTAAAACTAGCAAGAAGATTACCTTTTGGTAATTTTATGTCATTTCCTTCTGAAATGATTAGAACATCTTCTAACGTTGCAGCACAAGCTGTTAAAGAAATGAAACATTCTAAACCAACTAGAGGCAGCAATATTTTACCTGTGGTATATGAAATTGGAAAAGGTTTTGTTAAAAATGATAATCCTTTTTATTCAGTGGGTTTTAAAAGAGCTGCAGGTATGGCAACGACTTTAACTGTTTTCCCAACAGCAGCTGTTGAAGGTGCAAAAGCATTATACAATGTATCTGAGGAAGAGATACAAGCCATGAGACAATTTGTTCCTGAATGGTCAAAAAATTCTACTTTACTACCAACTAGAGATGAAGATACAGGTGAATTATATTATACTGATATTAGTCACTCTTTGGCTTACGATGTTATTGCAAGACCATTTAGAACTTTAGTATTAAATGTACAGGAAGGACAAATGGATGGAGATACTTTGCTTTCTAGTTTTGCAAGAGGAATGGATGATGCAGCAGCAGAAATAGCAAGCCCATTTATTGACGAATCTATTTGGACAGAGGCATCAGCAGATATAACATTTAGAGGAGGAAGAACTAAGGAAGGAAGACAATTATATACAGATCAAACTTCTTTTGGTGATAAACAACAAATTAGATTTAGACATTTAATTGATGCTTTAGCTCCTTCTTATAAACAATTTTTAAGACTAGGCCAAGCAGGTTTAGAGCTGCCTACTAAAACTGGAGAAATTTTAGAACTAGATAATGAGATTCCTGGGTTAATTGGATTTAGACCTATTAAAGTTGATCCATTAAAATCAATGGGTTTTAAAATCGCTGAATATCAAACAGGAATTAGAAATGCTCGAAGAGAATTTACAGGTGGATTTTTTGGATTATTAAAAGGTGGTCCTGTTGATAGTAGAGATATTATTGAAAGATATATTGCATCTAATAAAGCTAGATTTAATGTTCAAAAAGAAATGTTTAAAAATGTAAGAGCAGCTGGAGTATTAGGTGTGGAAGGGACAGATTTAAGAAGAGAATTTAGGGATAGACAAATTAGTTCACGTTCTTTTATTAAATTAAGAAATGGAATATTTGATCCTTATTTCCCTTCAACAGATATTTTAACTAAATTTAGAGAAATTGGAGAAAATTTAGGTACAACAAGTCCATTCCTTGAAGCAGCATCTGACGTGCGTGATTTAAGATCCGCATTTAGAGAATTTGAATTAGGAACAAAACCTTCATTTGCTATAGGAGGATTAGCTAAAAATAATATAAGTGAAACAGTTTCTATCTTAAGACAAATAAGAGAAGATATAGCTGATTTAGATTTAACTGGAGATTTTGAAATCAATATAACAGATTATATTCCTATTCAAGAAAATGTAAATATAGCTACAGGACAACCTGTAATGCCTCAAACACCAATGCCTAGTCCAGAAGTAGTACAAAATCCAATGCAACAGGCTCCAGGAAATGTAATGGCTACGGGATTGACACCAACTGAAAATGCCTTATTATCTGAAGAAGAAAAAATGATAAGATTAAGACAGAGAGGATTAGCTTAATGGCTACTTTATATGATTTAGCGATGCAATATTTAAAGCAAGGTTTACCTGATATATCGGGTATTTATCCTGCAACTACAACACCACCACCTGCAACAACTGATCCAGTTGATGGTGGAGATGTACAACCATTATTCCCTGTAGCGTCACAACCAAGTGGTGGTGATGGTTTCAACCCATATAATATAAGACCTGGAGATTCTAGTATAAGAACTTCTGATCAATATAGTCCATATGCTTATAATAGAGCTATGAGAGACACTAATACATTTAGTGGAGAAACTGTAATGCCTAATCCAGATTTATATTATGCTCCTCCAACAGGTATAGAACAATTAATGAGTAAAATTCCAACACCTTTTGGATTTGTAAAAAAAGGTCTTGATGCTATAGCAGATAAACTTGGACCAAATAGAACAGCAATATTTCAAAATGAATTATTAGGTCAAGGTATTAAGTTAGATAATATTGGTAGAATAGTTACTGATAATTATAGAACACCAGAAGGAATTATGGCAGGATATAATCCTGTATCAGGTGGTTTATTAAATATGATAACTAAAGGTGCATATGGTGAACCAACTACTTATGGGTTAGAAAAATCTGTTGCAGAAAGACAGTCAAATATTAGAGATACTTTACAAGATAAATATCGTTTATCAAATAAACAAATAGAAGATGTACTTGCTGAAATAGAAGAAACTGGAACATATACAGGTCCTCTTGGGTTTAATGAAACAATGGGTAAAACTACCAATCTATTTGAAGATTTATATAATTTAGCTCAATTTGATCTAATGCAAAAAAATGCTTTAAAAAAATCAAATTTAATTTTTGAACAACAACTAAAAGAAAAAAGGCAATCAGATCCAGCATTTATAGAACAACAAAAAATTGAAGAAGCTGCAAAAACCAGAAGAGATTTTCAACAAAAAGCTGGCGGTGGGGGTAGCGATTATAGTCCTCCAAGTAAACCTTCTTCTTCTTCAAGTAAACCTTCTTCTTCTTCAAGTAGCGGTGGAGGCGGTGGTGGCCGAGATATGGGTGCAAGTGCTTCAAGATCAGCTGCTGCTACAAGATCAAAAGACTTAGGCTCTATGAGAGGTGGAGTAGGACGATAATGCCTAAATCAACTAAAAATTTAGCCTTGCAAAAAATAGAATCACACGAAAAACTTTGTCGTATTATGCAAAAACAAACACATGAAAAAATAGAAAAATTAGAAACTTCTATTGAACGAATTGAAAGAATTTTGATTGGTTGCGCTGGTGCTTTACTTATAGGCATGGGTGGTGTTATAACTGCATTAGTATTTAAACTTTAATTTTTTGGGCGGTCAGGTAGTTCGCTACCGGGATTATTATAGTGGGGACTATAATACTTGAAATCTAGAAAGAATACATTATATTAACAGTAGGTCGCTTTAGGAGGGCCTATACATAAACTGTCTAACATGGAGGTTAATATGACAAATCTAAGTACATTCCTAAATAACGCAATCGGTTTTGAAGATATGTTTGATAGATTCAACTATCTTACATCAATCAATTCTGGTTTCCCACACTACAACATAAGAAAAGCATCTGAAGGTAAGTATGTTATTGAACTTGCTTTAGCAGGATACAAAAAAGATGAAGTATCCGTTGAAGTAAAAGATAACGTATTAATCATAGAAGGTAAATCAAAAGAAGATTTATCTAATTATGTACATCAGGGTATTGCTAAGAGGTCCTTTAAAAGACAATTTCAATTAGCAGATTATGTTGAATGTAAAGGTGGTAAATTAGAAGATGGTATGCTCAATGTTGAATTAGAGTATAATCCGCCAGAATCTAAAAAACCAAAACAAATAAAGATTGATTAAATCCAATCTTTTAGATCTTCGCCCATGATCTCGTTAGCAATATTTATTTTACTACGAAGAGCTTTGACAATTCTATCATCAACAGTATCTTCACAAATAATGTCAATGTAGGTCATGGGTTTTTCTTGTCCAATACGATCTATTCTTGCTTCAGACTGTTGACGTTTTTCTAAATCATAACCATTAGAAAAATAAATCATTGTACTTGCTGCAGTCAATGTGATACCATAACCGCCCGTATGTGTGGTTCCTACAAAAAATCTACACTTGTCATCTGTTTGAAACTTCTTTATATTAATTGACCTTTGATCTTGATCAGTTTCTCCAAAATAATCTACAACAGAATCTTCTCCATAAACTCTTTTAATTTCTTCAATGATTCTTTTTACGTCATGAGTATAGTGTGACCAAATTACGGCTTTGTTATGTACGTTCTCTAATATATCCATTAATTCAGTTAATCGATTACATGGCAAATTTTTTATAACTCCATCATCTGATGTAAAGTGACCGCAAGTAATTTGATGAAGTCGCATTAATTGCGTCATCACAGTTGCCGAAGAAAGAATCTTTCCATCAAGATAAGCTATGGCTTCTTCTTTCATTTGTTTATAAACTTTTTTCTGTTCTTTAGTTAATTCAACAACATGTTTCAAAAAAGTTTTTGGTGGTAAATCTAAACAATCATCTTTTAAAATTCTTTTAGAGAATGGTTGAATCTTTTCAGACAGTTCTCCAAGATTCCTGTAGCCTACTATTATTTCAATTTGTCTACCTTGTACTTGTATTTTTCTGGTTACTGCATAACGAGCTTTGAATGTCCAATAAGAAGTATGCCCCAGGAGCCAGGGATCAAGGAATTCACATTGGCTAAATAAATCTAATGGAGATTTAGTTACAGGGGAACCTGTTAAAATTCTTCTATACTTAGCCATTTCTCTTAAAGCTAAAATACTTTTAGTTCTTTTTGTAGTAGGTGTTTTTATAGTTGTAGATTCATCAATTGCAATCATTGCATTATGTGCAGATAAAAATTTATATGCAAATGCAGGCCCATCGTTAGATGAAAATGCTTCTACATTCATTAACAAAATATGAAATTCACTTCCTGTTTTAAACAAAGAATTTAGAATTGTTTTTTGTTTTTGTGATTTATCCGATGTTTTCCACAAAACTAATTTTTTAAAAATATGGTTAGGTAAGTGCGTTGGAATTTCTGAGTCATACCAGTTCTTATATACACCCTTAGGTGCAATAATTAATAGCCCATTTATCTTACCTTTATCATAAAGCATAGCAGCATTGTCCAAAAGAACTTTAGATTTACCTGTACCCATTTCCATAAAATAGGCAAAGTTTTCTTTATCCCAAGACTCTTGCAATGCATCCAATTGATGCTTATATGGTTGTGTTTTAAATTTATAATTAATCATATTATATACCTTTACATTACTTTCTGATGGTATATATATGAATGGAAAGAAAAAAAGTCAATGGCAAAAGTTTATTTAGTACAAGAAATACCTAACGATAAAATAACGGGAGAACCTAAGTTTGATTTAACTCCTGCTATCAAATATGGCGAAATTAAGACAATGTTTCCACGTTTAAAACAAATGCAATTTTCACCAGGTCCACTTATTATTGAAATAAAAAATAGTTTAAGAGAATTTACATCTGAAGATTTTTTACTACTCTATGGCGATCCAGCTCTAATTGGAGTTGTATGTGCTGTAGCAAGTGATGTAACTAATGGTAAATTTAAATTATTAAAATGGGACAGAATACAATCTGCATATTTTCCAATTGAGATTAATTTGTTTCAAAAATAGTATTGACAAAAATAAAATAGTTTCTATATTAGAAACGATGAAAGTTAAACTGAAAGTAAAAGGAGTAATATATGGTTAGTCTACGTGACGATGCACCCGATCAACTTACAGCGGTTGATCCAACAGAATTATCTGAAGCAATAGAAAAATTAACTTCTATTGGTGCTCAGGTTTTAGCAACAGAAACAAAATTAAAAGAATTAAAAGAACAGGAAAAGTATATAAATAATTTTACTATTCCTGAAATAATGAATAAACTAAATTTAAGTACAGTTACATTAAGAGATGGTTCAGAACTGTCTGTTAAAAAAGTGTACAGCGCTTCAATTAAAGCTGATAAAAAAGCCGAAGCGATACAATGGCTTCGAAACAATGGCTTAGGTGATATTGTGAAAAATGAAATCACAGTTAACTTTGGTCAAGGCGAAGAAAACAAGGCTATGGCTTATGCTACCCTTGCACGGGGTCAAGGTTATGAACCTTCTCAAAAAGAGGCGGTTCATGCCATGACTCTAAAAGTAACCATGGAAGATTGGAAGAACAAAGGTAATGTTGTTCCTGAAGATCTTTTTTGGACGTTTGATGGAAATCAAACAAAAATAAAAACTAAAAAATAACTAATAACAAATAACTAATAGGTATATATATGTCAAATAATACAGAAATGGTTAAAAAGAATAGTGCAGGTGCGCTATCACCAATCAATCTAAGAGCTGATTCAGGTAAAGGAACAGAAGAAATTAAGGCGAGTGATACATCAACTCCGATCTTAAAAATTCTTCACCAACTTTCTCCTGAATGTAATGAAAGAAACGCTAAATATGTTACAGGTGCACAACCTGGAATGATATATTCTAGTAGTTTCGGTTCTTTAATTAGTGGAGATAAAGGACTTGATATAGTCATTTGTCACTCACAAACTAGATTCCCTGAATGGCAAGAAAGAGGAGACAGTGCAGCAGCACCAGTCGGTACTCATGTAGAGCCGCCAAAAGATGCAGTGGAAGAAAGAAATGGTAGATACAGATTATCAAATGGTAATTACTGTGAAAAAACCATGTATTTCTATGTACTTGCATTAATTAATGGTGAAACTAGAAGAGCTGTAATAACCATGAGATCATCTAATTTAACTCCAGGTAGAGAATTAAATAATTTAATTCAAAACTTAAGAGCAACAGATGAACAAGGTTCATTTAGACCTGCGGCATACTCAGCTATCTTTAATCTTAAAACAGTTGGAAAAAACTGGGGAGATAAAAGTTGGCATGTTTACAAACCATCAAAGGTAAGAATGTTAGACTTATCAGATAAAAATGATTTGGCTATTTATGACACAGCTAAAAAACTTCAAGAAGAAGCTTTTACTGGTAATACAAAACCTAAGTACGAAAAAACTGAGTCTTCTCAAAAAGAAGATATTATTTAGTTTCCCTCTTAGGGATGCTGGCCAAGCAGAGGCGCTGAAGGGAGACTGGAGGCGCCTTAAAAATAAGGATAGGTATGAAAGATTTTATAAAATACTTTACAGGGTTAACAAGAAATTATGGTGTCTGTAAAACAGACGAAGGTTATGTAGATGCAGAAACAGGAAAGAAAAAATTTAAACACGAATGGTCACAAACAAAAATTACAGATCAAGATTATGAAGACCATATTAAAGGAATTAAATCAATTGGAATTCAACCTTGCACAGATGAATCTACAGCAAGGTTTGGTGCAATTGATGTAGACAAATATCCTATTGATAGAGAATTTTATTTAAAAACAATACAAGAAAAAAATTTACCTTTAATTCCTGTCCTGTCCAAAAGTGGTGGACTACATTTATATGTGTTCACCACTGAATTTGTTAAAGCAATTGAGATAAGACAATTTTTAGAACAGATGCTTTATGTATTTAAACTGTCTATTCAAACAGAAGTATTTCCAAAACAAACAAGTTTACAATCTTCAGATGGAGGTAAAACAAATGGTAACTTTATAAATTTACCATACAATGGCGATGATCGAAGAGCTTTATCTCCTGATGGAACTGAAATGTCGTTAGATATGTTTTTAAAATGTATTGAATTAAATTCAGTTACAAAAAAACAATTAAAAGACATACAAGACAATATTATTTACGAAGAAATAAAAGGCAGTGGAGAAGAATTTAAAGACGGTCCACCTTGTTTGGGTATTTTAACAAAAGATATTATGGAAGATAATAGAGATCGATTCTTATATAACTACATGGTTTTTGCTAAGAAAAAATATCCAGATGATTGGAAAGGTAAAATTGTAGAAGCTGCAAGAAATTATTTTAAATTTGATTCTAAATGGACAGATGATCATGTGAAATTTAAAATCAAAGGTTGGGACAATGAAAAAACAAAAGGTTATCAATGTACTGGAGAACTATTAAAACCACATTGTCTTAAATCCGTTTGTGTTAAAAGAAAACATGGAGTTTTATCAGACAAGAAAGAAACATGGCCTAGGATGTTTGCTTTACAAAAAATAAATTATAAACCAACTCCAGAATGGAAATTTACTGTTGAAAACCCAAACGGGCAAACAGCACAAATACATGCTAAAGACATATATAAATTAGAGAGTCAAAAGGCATTAAGAGCATTATTAATGGAACAGGCATTTATCACACCACCTAATATAAAAGGTAATGAGTTTTTAGAAGTGATGTCTGTACTATTTGATAAAGAAAAAGTAGAAATAATAGAACCTGCAGAAGGTACAAGTCCTAGAGATATATTATTAAAGTATCTACAAAAATACATTTATGGGCCAAAAGCAACTACTTATAAATCTTTTGAAAGTGGTAAACCTTTATTAAATGATAAGTATGCGTGGTTTGTATATGATGAATTTTATTCAGATTTAAAAACTAAAGAATGGAAAATAGATCCACAAAGAACTTCTTACATGATAAAAGAATTATTTGAATCTGAAGAACCTCAAGAAAAAGAAAAGAAAGCTTTGTTTAATACATTAAAAAGATTTCCTGGTAAGGATAAAGATAATAATTATTTTCCTCCAATAAAAGTTTTGAGAGTTCCATTATATTTATTTGAAGAAAGAAAAAATGTTAATGAAATTTTAGACTATGAAGATGAAGAGGATATTATTTAATGATCTATAAATTATATGGTCCACCAGGAACAGGTAAAACATATAGACTAATTAATAGAGCAAAAGCATATGTTCGAATTGGAACTCCATTAGATAAAATAGGATACTTTGCTTTTACTAAAAAAGCTGCAGCAGTTGCTATTACGAGAATGCCCGCTTCTCCTAAAAAATTAATTTATTTTCAAACCCTACATTCATTTGCATTTAATCTATTAAAAAATGAAAGCGATAAAGAAGTTATGCAACCTTACCATTATGAAAAATTTGGTAAAAAATTAAATATCAAAGTTAAATATTACGATCGATATAATAAAGAAGAATCCTCCTATCTAACATGTGATAATGAATATTTTCAAATATTACATAGAGCTATTAATAGATGTGTAGATGTAGAAGAAGAATTTAACAGAGGAGAACATAACACTGATGAAATTTATTTAGACACTTTGCAACACATTGCAGATAATTATGTTGAATATAAAAAGAAGAAAAAGTTAATGGATTTTAATGATATGATTCAACTTCTATTAGATAAGAAAGATAAAATTCCAAAATTTAAAGCAGTCTTTATTGACGAAGCTCAAGATTTATCTCCATTACAATGGAAACTTTACGATCAATTAAAAGAAAAATCTGAAGATATTTATTTAGCAGGAGACGATGATCAAGCTATCTTTGCCTGGGCGGGAGCTGATGTTAAAAGATTTATAGAAGAACCTGCAAAAGAAAAAGTATTGAAGTATTCAAAAAGAATACCTAAATCAGTTCAAGAACAATCTGAAACATGTATTGAAAACATACAGGGAATTAGAAAAATAAAAAAATATTATTCAAGAGACTATGGAGGCATATGTGAAGAAGTAGCTAATTTAGATCAAATAGATTTATCTAAAGGGGAATGGTTAATATTAACTAGAACAGTTTCAAGACTATTAAAAATAGAAAAAGATTTACGAAGAAAAAATTTATATTTTGAAAGTAATAGAGGTAAAAGTATTAGTGTTTCTTTGAAAAAAGCCATTAAAAACTATGAACTTTTACAACAAAACGTACCTTTGGAAGATAAATATATTAAGGAAATAAAAGAATATGCTGGCACAGAGGAATTAGATTTAAATAAAAATTGGTATGATGCTTTTCAAAATGTTGTTCAAGAAGATAAAGATTATTTATTGGCTTTGCTAGAAGCAAAAGAAGATTTAGATGCTAAAGCTCGAATATGGACTTCCACTATTCATGCTTTCAAAGGTGGGGAAAAACAAAACGTTATTCTTTGTTTAGATATGGGAAAGAAAATATTAAAAGCTATCAAAAGAAGTCAAGACAAAGAAGATGAAGAGCATCGAGTTTGGTATGTTGGAATAACTCGTGCAAAAAATAATCTATATAAACTTAAAGCTAAAATAGAAACGAAAGGATATAAGCTATGACTAATAAAGATATATTTAAAGACGCATTTCCACAAGGTAAACAGATTGGCGGAAGTCACTATAAAGACTTTTACATTCAACCTTATGAATTTATTTCAAAAAATGATCTTTCTTTTTTTCAAGGAAATGTTATTAAATATGTGTGTCGTTATAAAAATAAAAATGGCATACAAGATTTAGAAAAGATAATTCATTATTGTGAATTAGAAATTAAAAAGATGAAAGATATGGGTAACAAGAAATGAATGTTTACACGGAACTAATGGGTTTATGTATTTTAACAATTTATTTATTTGATTTAATATGAGTTGGCAAGATTTTAAAGAAAAAGGCAGAATTGTAGAAGAAAATTTTGCTAAACATTTAGAGAATCCTGTTTGGGCTAACAAACAACAGGATATGTTTGAGCATTGGGATCTTCAAGGGACCTTTAAAGGTAAACTATTAAAGTTTGATGTTAAAGGTATGAAGAAAAAAAATAGGTTTGATAATAAATTTCAAGATGATATTGCTTGGATTGAAGGAACCAATGTCTGGGGTAAACCTGGATGGATAAAAGGCAAAGCTGATTATATTTGTTTTGAAAGAAATGATTATTGGTTGGTGGTTAATAGAGAGGAACTTTATAACTTTGTTGTTGAGAAAGTAAAAGAGAATGGGGCACAACAAGGTAAGGGTATTTATAAAGTTTATCAAAGAGAAGGAAGACAAGACAAAATAACTATGGTGCCTTTCGAGGACATAGAAAAATTAATCGATATACACAAGGTGAAAAAATGATACTACCACAGACAGAATGGGTGCAACCAAAAGAGTTTCCTGATTTAAGTAAATATGATGAAATAGCAATTGACTTAGAAACACGTGATCCAAATTTAAAGAAACTGGGATCAGGAGCCATCATTGGAGTTGGAGAGATTGTAGGGATTGCTGTAGCTGTAGAAGGTTGGTATGCCTATTATCCAATTGCTCATGAACAAGGACCTAATCTAAATAGAAAACAAGTTTTAGATTGGTTTACCGATGTTTGTGCATTACCTTCTAAAAAAATATTTCATAATGCAATGTATGACGTATGTTGGATACGTAAATTAGGTATAAAAATCAATGGTTTAATTATAGATACCATGATTGCAGCGTCATTAATTGATGAAAATAGATTTTCATACACACTTAATACTTTGTCTTGGGCTTTTTTAAAAAAAGGAAAGAATGAAACAAGATTAATTGAAGCAGCTAAGTCCAGAGGATTAGATCCTAAAGCAGATATGTGGAGATTGCCAGCAATAGAAGTTGGAGCTTATGCAGAAAAAGATGCAGAACTAACTTTAGAACTTTGGCAGTTGTTTAAAAAAATAATTCAAGAACAAAACATTCAAGATATTTTTAATCTTGAGACGGAGTTGTTTCCTTGTCTCGTAGACATGCGATTTCTTGGCGTGAAAGTGGACGTTGAAAAAGCTCATAGATTGAAGCAAGAGCTAGCGATACAAGAAGAAATGTTAATCCACTCAATAAAAAAAGAAAGTAACATAGAAGTTCAAATATGGGCTGCAGCAAGTATTGCCAAAGTTTTTGATAACCTAAACGAATCTTATGAGTTAACTGCAAAAACAAAAACACCTTCTTTCACTAAAAATTTTATTACTAATCATAAACATCCTGTAGTGCAGATGATAGCAGAAGCTCGTAAAATAAACAAGATCAGAACCACTTTTATTGATACGATTATTGATCATGCACATTTAGACAGAATCCATGCAGACATCAATCAGATACGCTCAGATGATGGAGGAACTGTAACAGGAAGATTTAGTTATGCTAATCCAAATCTACAACAGATACCTGCCAGGGATCCAGTAACAGGCCCCATGATTCGATCTTTATTTATTCCAGAAAATAATTGTAAGTGGGGGACCTTTGATTACTCGCAACAAGAACCAAGATTAGTTGCACACTATGCATTAAGATTTGAATTACCATCAGTCAATGTAATTGCAGACTCATATGAAAATGATCCATCAACAGACTTTCATAAGATTGTTGCAGATATGGCAGAGATTCCTAGATCAGAAGCAAAAACAATTAACTTAGGTTTGTTTTATGGAATGGGTAAAGCAAAACTTCAAGCAGAACTGGGAGTTCCAAAAGATAAAGCTGAAGAATTATTTTCTAAATATCATGCAAAAGTTCCGTTTGTAAAACAACTAATGAATAAAGCAATGAAGACTGCTGAAAATAAAGGTGAAGTAAAAACTTTATTAGGTAGACGTTGTCGTTTTCCTAAATATGAACCTATCTTATCTGGTTCAGATTGGGGTACTTATGTGCCTGCAGAGGATGAAGAGAGAATGTTACAATTACAAAAAATGGGTGAATGGTTAAAAGATGATGATGGCCAATTTGTTTTAGATGATAAAAGAGAAAAGAAAAAAAATTATTGGCATGAAAATCCAACACGTAGAGCCTTTACTTACAAAGCTTTAAATAAACTTATTCAAGGATCAGCTGCAGATATGACTAAGAAAGCTATGGTAGAACTTTATAAAGAAGGTATATTAGCACATATACAAGTTCATGATGAACTTGACTTTTCTATTGAATCGGATGCACAAGCTGATAAGATAAAACAAATAATGGAACATGCAGTAGATTTGGAAGTTCCTAATAAGGTTGATTATGAATCTGGTCCTAACTGGGGCGAAATTAAATAATATGAGGAACTATGGCTTATTTAAATGCAGATATACCACCAATCTATTGCAAGATAAGGAAGGAGTATCTTTATGATTTTAAAGAACATCACGGAGAAAGTGAAGACTGTGTGGTCTTCGGTCTATCAAGCATTAGTGGGAAGGCACTCTTATTTCACATTATGTTACCGAATGGTGCGGTCTTTTATAGGTTGCCTATCAGCGCGTTTTTCCAAAAACGTTTTTCTAGATCCGAAGTGCAAGATATGTCAGTCGACACCTTACAACTGTGGAATTGTTTTAGCTATTATCCTAGTGTGCATTGCTTTGATTGGTTGGCTGGTATAAACGGCAAATTTAAAGCAAAAGATAAAAAATTTTATTCAGGACAATACTTATTTACGGTTGACTGGGCACATCCAGAGACTAATATATTGAACACGGAACATTCAGAGATTCCGCAAGAGCACAAGTGTGCACACATAATTGCTTTAGATAATGGCAACTATGCAGCGCAGCCAAACAATAGAATCATTTGGCATGTGAACAGTTATACCACCGATAAGACCTGGCCTGACTACAAGGTACAAAATACAGTGTGGGAAGTGGAAGGTGCGGACTGGATAACAGAAGATTCTGACAAAATGTTTTATGATATTGAGGAGGATAAGGAATGAGTTTAAATAAAAAATATTGTAGTGCATGTAATCATAGATGTCATTGTGTTGGCGAAGGTTACTTTGTAAATGTAGACAAATGTGATGTATGTATTTGTGAAAGATGCGACTGCCAACCTTTAATATTAGGTGCCAAAACTAAAAAGACTTTATGGCAAAAGATTAAGGGGTGGTTATTCTAATGGAGATTGCCAGGATGGATTACAGATTTACTGCAATACTAATTATTTTATTATGCCTCATGGCATTTTTTGGAGGACCAGTAAGATGAAAATATGTAAACAATGTAATAAAGAGTTTGAAGTAAAAGATAAGTTAGATGAGTTTGAAATATTTTGTAGTGAACAATGTAAAGAGGAAGCATTAGCAGAATTAGACTCAGATTCTGATGAGTGTTTATCATGTCAATAAAAATAAATGAAAACACAAGTATCGGTCTTCCGTTAAGGAATTTAATAGGTTTGATCGCAGCCATAATTGTTGGCGCGTGGTTTGCCTTCGGAGTGATTGAAAGACTCAATAGATTAGAAACTAAAAATCAATTGTTTGAAAAAGATTTACTTGAAGCTAGTAAACAAACTCCAATTGACCAGGAACAATTCATGCTTCTCGAACATATAGCAGAAGGATTAGAAAAATTAACTGAACGAGTCGATGATATGATGAATAATAAAGTTAATATAAATAGATTACAACAAGATGTTGAAAGACTACGAATAGATGTAGAAAAATTAAAAGATAGCGTTAGAGCTAATATTGGAAAATTAAATGGGGATCATTAATGATTGGTATTGTTTTTGCATTATGTTTGTTTATTAATGGTGAGCTTATTGAGCATAGAATACAAGATAGCTTATCTACTTGTCTTAAAATGAAAAGAGAAGCAACAAGAAATATAAATA
>Ga0255768_10002884_pt1 | contig 17224 bp, 26 predicted proteins | sample 071ome_33_FD_179983 | JGI IMG/M metagenome (GOLD analysis project Ga0255768, IMG submission 179983) | Coastal salt marsh microbial communities from the Groves Creek Marsh, Skidaway Island, Georgia - 071412AT metaG (version 2) | ecosystem: Environmental > Aquatic > Marine > Intertidal zone >...
AAAATTAATACTGCTGATAATGTGTTTGGTATCTTTACAAGTCGTGCTATGCGTGAGCGTGGTAGATATCAAGTACAGTTAATGAAAACTAGAAGTTCAAGTGGTGTAGGTAGTAAAGTAGACTTAGAGTTTAATGTAGAAAGTTTACGTATTACAGACCTAGCAGAAGATCAACAGTCAGGATACAACCAAACAAATCCTAGTGAACTAATGAAATCCATCAAAACAACTACCACAGTTGGTGAAAAAACAGTGGCAGAGCCTGAAGGCGAGTCTGCAAAAGTTACAGCAGACGTCCAAGGCACCAAACTCAAGCAGATGCTTTCTAATCTAAAATCAAGTTAAGTGATAAATACTATCACTAACGGAAACTAACTTATGCAACGTAAAACGAAAAGTATTTTAGATGAATTGAGCTCAATGCACATTAGCCGAGACAAAAATCACCTAGTTGAAAGTCGTGCTAATAACATTATCCAGTCTGCTATCAATATTTTTGAACAGATCGATAGTCTTTACACTCGTGAACAGGCAGAAGATTTACAGCGTAAGTTTGTTAACGCAATCAAATCAAGAGACCCAAGCAAGTTTGCTCGTTCAGTGAGACGTAAAGATGAAGATTAATGAAATAATCCAAGTACAAGAAGCACCAGGTATTTTTGGAAAATTAAGAAATGCTATTGGTAAAAAAGAAAATTCAATGTTTATCAATAACTTTGCTAAAAAAGCCGCACCAGCCTGGATTAATTATCTTAATCAATTAGAAGCCAAAAACGGCTACGAAGAATTAAACCCAGCACAAGTTAAGAATGCGTTACAACAATGGTTTGATGCTACTGTGTTACAACCATATACTTTACAAAGTGCTCCGCAAGACATTAAGGCTATGTATCAATCGTTAGTTGATCCATTAGTACAAAATCCAAGAGAAAAAGGGCTAGTGCAAAAAGCAGTAGCAGGTCTACTAGCAGTGTCACAAGCACGTGGCGGACAAGACGAATTAGATGGTACAGCACCAACAGATAATCAAAAATCAACTCTAGCACCACAGCAGGATTGCAAAGTATCTGCAAACGCTGGTAAAATTACAGTGTGCGGACAAGAAGTTGATAGAAATTCTCAAACATATAGAGACCTAGAAAAATTATTAAAAGCTCAAGGACAAGCATAATGAACTTGTTTGAAGGTGGGCACGTATTTAAGGATGAACAAGGTAATCCTTTAACACAAAGAATTAATCTTGCCGACGTTAAACTTACAGTACAATATTTAGAAAGTTTAACAGGCTTACCTTTACTAGATAATATGCTAGGCTCCACAGGTAGAAAAGCCACATCAGGTGATTTAGATCTAGCAGTTGATGCTAGTAAGCATACCAAAGAAGAACTATACAACTTATTAAAGTCAAAAGGTGCAGAAGATTCAGACGTTGCTAAGTCTGGTGACTCAGTACACTTTAAAGCACCTATCAATGGTGATCCACAAAACGGTTATGTACAAGTAGACTTTATGTTTGGTGATCCTAAATGGCAACAGTTTGCTTTAAACGCAAGTCCTGAATCAGAATACAAAGGTGTACACCGTGCTGTCTTATTAGCAAGTATTGCTAAAGCCAGAGGTATGAAATGGTCATACAAGTTTGGCCTAGTATCAAGAGAAACAAACAAAGTTATATCAAACGATCCAGATGAAATAGCAAAGATGCTGATTGGTGGCACACGTAAAGATTTGGAAAGTGTAGAAAGTATTTTAAATCTAGCACGTAAAGATCCAGAATACGAATCATTGGTAGCAGATGCTAGAGAGTATTTTGAAAAGGATGGCCTACAGTTTGAATCATCTGAAGTTAATTGGATTGCTAGAACTAGAGATAGACTAGTTAACTTAGGTATGCAGGTTATTACAGAAGCGGCTCGTATTGAACATCCAGAAGATATGATATTTAATGATGGTGCTAGAGGTGCTTTATCTGCAATTGAAGAATTAAAATATCTACCTAAGTCAGCAGGAGACATTACAATTAAATGGGACGGCAAGCCAGCAATTATATTTGGGCGTGACGAAGATGGAGACTTTGTATTAACAGACAAGTCAGGCTTTACTGCCAAAACATATTCTGGACTTGCTAAGTCACCAGAAGAATTAGAAAAAATAATGCAGATGCGTAGTGGTGATCGTACAGAATTAATTAATATGTATAAAGCATTATGGCCTGCACTAGAAGCACAAACACCAAAAGGTCTAAGTGGTTACTTTAAAGGTGACTTATTATATGTAGGCATGCCTGCTAAACAAGGAAACAAATATGTGTTTACTCCAAACACTGTAACATACTCAGTTGATACAGACACTGACTTAGGTAAACAGATTAGTACAAGTAAAGCAGGTGTAGCAATACATACATTCTTAACTGGCCCACAAGATTCAGGACAGCCATTTCACGCAGTAGAAAAATTGCCTACTGGTCCTATATTATTTGTAGGTCCTAAAATGAAAGACACACCTACAGTAGATATTCCTGAAGGTAAACTAGATCAAATTGAATCTAAAGTTAAACAAAACAGTCGTGCTATTAATAGTTTCTTTATGCCAGAAAAATTAAGACAACTTCAGTTAAGTGATTTACCACAGTTAATGAAACAGTTTGCTAACTTCAAAGTTAGAGAAGGTAATTTTAATAACATGGCTGGCAACTTTGCTAACTGGGCAGTGACCAAAGTTTCACAAGGTAAAGGTGAAAGACTTGCTAACTACGTTGGTGAAAATATAAAACTAGTTGAATTAATTTTTAATATCTTTAACGCTATTGCAGGTATTAAAACACAGATAGTTAGATCATTAGATAAACAAGGCTCAGGCATAACAGCATCTATAGATGGTGACTCAGGACACGAAGGCTATGTAGCCGGCGGACTCAAATATGTTGACCGTTTAAGATTTAGTAAAGCAAACTTTGCAAAGAATTTATAATAATGGAATTTATCAAAAGCATAATTGAATCAAGAATGTATCGTAGACTTGAACAAGTCAAAGGTACAGATGTTAATACGTTGGCAAGTTTGGTTTACGATCATTTGTTAATGCTACGTGTGGTTTACTATATTGATAAAAAGTCTGCTGTTAAGTATGCTAAAGAAACTATCAAGCAACAAAACTTTAATGGTTTTAGACAGTCAATGACCGACATGTATAACCTACTTACCTTGGTTATGCAACAACGTCAATACGCAGACAAACTGTTTAATAATTGGGACATTGTTATTCCAGAACTAAGACTTAAACGTGTTATCAGAGCAGTAGCAGATGGCGAGTTAGATGCAAGAGACTATGATCAATTGCTAATGATTTTATACAGACGCTTTGGTAGAGTTGTAACCAGTGATCAAATGTGGTTACGTAGATTTGTTCAAGACTGGCATAAGCGTATTTCAAGGATGGATCGCAATCAAGCAATCATGCGTATCCTACAAACAGTTAGACGTCCTATCAACACAGACCTGTACATGCTGTTACAAAAAGTTAGTAAAGTAAGTCCTGGCACTGAATAATGTGGGGATACTTAATTGGCCTGTGTATGATGGTCAACGGTGAGCAAAAGTGTGAAGATCAAACATTTGTTCCTAACTTTACGTCACAAACAGCCTGCGAAGTACACGCAATACTACAAACAACTATAATCAACTATGACTTACAGCACATAGACGGTGTTTATGATATATGGGTAGCACCTACAAATTGCTTAGATGTGCCTATAAGACCTTCAACAGAAGAAATTAAAAAACTACACTGAAAATACTTTTAAATTGGACTAAATAAGTTTAGGGAAGAAATAAATTCCCACACATTATAGGAGAAATTATTATGCCAGTATTATCAGGTATCGCAACAGTAGGCGCATCACAAGGCTTAGGTCCAACTACTTACGTATGTACAGTAGCAACAGGTACAGTAACAGTTGAAAATGCGTGTAAAGAAATTCAACAAGAAGGTGGCACTATTGCCGCAGTTGAAGGCACAGCAGACGGTTCATACGTTTTAGTTCAAGGTGGTCCAACACCAGCAGTAACAGGCGTAACTGTAGCGGCAACATTATCATAAGTTTTTAACTTATTCAAAGAGCCCTGTTTTTTAGCAGGGCTTTTTTTGTGGCTATAAATACGTTTATGGAACAACAAGAATTGTTTGAACGAGATACAACTGCTTGGGTTTACGAATCACCCGATGGTGGCAAAACTATTTACAGACGTAAACTTATGGATCCACACTATAAACGTGAACTAGTTACTGAACTAGATGACGAGTTCAAAGACTATAGAGACTGGATGTACAAACAAGACTGGTCAACATTATCCCAACACACAATGATTAAAGAAGCTCTAGACAAACTTAGAGTTCTAGTAGAGCTAACAAAAGAATGATACGCTGTTATACATTAATAGATATTACACCTACAGGATTTACTCGCAAACCCAGTAACCCTGAAGAAATAGTCAGGCGTAATCAACAACGCAACTACGAAACATTCTTACAATTAATATCTTTAAGGGCACAACCTAGTATTGTACACAGTCCAGTAAAGATAGAAGATGTACAAATAGAGGATCACGTGTTTGGTAGTTACTATATGCCAAGTTTATTTCCTTACACTGTATGGTGCTTTGACTTTGAAAGTGAACATGAAGATGCTTTTACAGATCACGGACACCCATTAGGAAGCCTTATTGCAGACTTTAACAACATTCCTATCATAGATAGCCTAGCAGAAACTGCCAAAATCAATAATACAATCAACACTCTAGGCGAACACACCAATACTTATTTTCGGGTAATTTAGCCGATTGTGATAAATAAAAACAAGCAACTAGTTTAGGCTAGTTACAAAGCATTTACGATACACAAAATTGGCACATATAGGCAAATCTTAGGCTCGCATAGTAATGATGCTTTAATATCCTGTTGGAGAAAAAAAGCGTTGAGTACTACTCAGATTGAAAAGGAAAATTTAGAAGCCCACGTTGAACTATGTGCCGAGAGGTACGATGCGTTGGAAACTAAATTAGACACAGTTGAGCAAAAAGTAAGTTCGTTAGAACGTTCAGTAGGCGAAATCAAAGATATGATTGTACATCTTGACCGTCGACGTTCAACACAACTGATTACTTGGGCTGGCACAGCAATTACTATGTTGATTGGTGTGGTAGGTTGGTTACTAACTAAGTTTGTTTGGTAATACAGTGAATACTGATACCACACAAAGCTACAAAAAGTTTAAGACTCTAGCCACCCAAAGTCTACAAAGCCTTTCGTCAGGAATCATTGTTAAAGTCAAATCAGACTACATTGTTTTTGGACGTTACACAATTTCCCCAATAGCAGACGGTTACTATATGGTAAAAAGACACGGCACAGAAGTCAGTGAATTTACATGTAGTCGTAATGCTCTAGCATATTGTATTTTAGAATACAATGGTAGGATAGAAGAAGCATTCCATTTACTGAGTCAAGATAGAAGATTACAACGTCTTGATGTTGATATTGACAGACAAAGTCACATATTAAAAACAACAAAAGACCAAGATAGAAGAATGTTGATGGCTGATAGAGTAACTAATAATATTGCTGTTAGAGGCGATATTAAAATTATGTTACAGAACACAATCGAATTGGCTAAATACTATCAACGAAAAGGATTTGACAATGAAACTGCAAGAATTAGCAACAAATAAAGTAAAACAGGTTGGCAAACTTATGGAAAGCTACTTCAATCGTAAGGTTGATGTATCTGGCCTTTCATTAGAACAGGCTCAAAGGCTATTGGCCAAAACAACTGCATTGGTAAATGAAGTACAGTCTAGTATTCAAAGACACACAAGTCAAAACAACCCTGCTTATCTACAAGCATTAATGATGAAAGAAGCATTAGAAGCAAGACTTGCTGAAGGTACAGCAGATAAAAATCCGTATGCAGGCGGCACAAGCGAGAAAAAAATGAATCATACAGCACCAGCAGGTATGATGCCAGCAGATATTGCAGATCCAGCAGAAGAAGATGAAGAAGAAATGGAAGAGGCTTGTGGTAAAATGCACAAGCGTAAAACAAACGAATCAATTATTACAGAAGCAGACGTTGAAGAAGCACAAGTAACACTAGCGGCTCAAGACATTGTAGACAGAATACAGAAAATGTACGAAGATGTTGCAGAAATGCAATATAAGGACTTGCCTAATCTAGCACAAATGATGAAGCAAGAACTTGGAATTAACCAAACGCAGTCATACTATGACGCAACAAACACAGCAATTTCAACTTTAGTACAGGCATTAGAACAGGCAAAAACAGATTTAGAAAGTGCAATGGCACCAATTACTGGTGAAGAAGTAGTAGCTCCAGACGAGTTTGCTACTGATGATACAGCAGATGCAGATGCAGACGCAGATTTAGATGATGCAACAGCAGATTTAGATGATGCAGTTGCAGATTTAGAAACACCAGCAGAACCAGATTTAGATACAGATTTAGGCAGAGAACGTCGTTAATGAAACTGTTTGAGGTATATGGTTCAGAACTTGAACTAGCGGCCTTGGTTCAGTATCTTATTAGTCGTTCAGAAGATTTAGGCACAAAAGGAAAAGTATCAACTGAGACTTTTCTTAATATGGCAGACAATTTAGGCATGAATATTTCTTTAGGTCAACTACAAAGTATGGCACAAAGAAACCCATTAAAAAATATGATTGCTGACGTGAATCCACAGCATGTAAGTTTTGATTTAACATCAACTAAAAACCCAACAATGTCTGTAGATACTGCACGTAAAACGGTTAACTCCATGGCTAAAAGGGCAATGAAAAGGTAACTTCAACATTGGCCTTTGCTACTCCACAAGAGCTACTTCGGTAGCTCTTTTTTTATCGCTTGACTTCCTGTATAAATAGTGTACAATAATACTCAAGTATTATGGAGATTTTTATATGGCATATTCAGATAAAGTTTTAGATCACTACGAAAATCCACGTAACGTGGGCAGTATGGACAAGAGTCTACCAACAGTAGGTACTGGTATGGTAGGTGCTCCTGCTTGTGGTGATGTTATGAAACTTCAAATTAATGTAGAAGATGGAATTATTACAGACGCTAAGTTTAAAACGTATGGTTGTGGTAGTGCTATTGCTAGTAGCAGTCTCGTCACAGAACTTCTCAAGGGCAAAACCCTCGATGAGGCCACGGCTATCAAGAACACCGACATTGTTGAGGAGTTGGCACTCCCTCCAGTTAAAATCCACTGTTCTGTACTCGCCGAAGACGCAATTAAAAGTGCGATAGCAGACTACCAAGCAAAGAATGGATCATAGGTTTGTATTAAACTATAACTTACTAGCCAGCAAAGAACTAGTAGATGTTTATAGCAAACTCAGTCAATCAGAACGCAGATATATTAATAGAGAAATGTTATTACACGTTCCTATATTAAATTGGTTAGACGAGCATATTGGCGTGATAACATTAGATGTAGATGTTGGTTTAGAATTTATCATTGGCGATGGATGGCGACTACATAATTATATGTACGATCATGACATAGGCAAGAAAAGCGAAATATGGTTTGATCCTTTTGTTGATAAACAAAAAATAACGGAGTTTGCACTAAGATGGATTCGATGATTACAATAACAGATTCAGCAGTTGATAAAATTAAAGCACTAATTGCTGAAGAACAAAACCCTGACCTTAAGGTTAGAATGTTTGTTGAAGGCGGTGGCTGTTCAGGTTTTCAATATGGCTTTACATTTGAAGAACAAAAGTCTGAAGATGACTTTGTATTTGAATTCAACGGTATAACTATTTTAGTGGATGCAATGAGTGCTCAGTATGTACAAGGTGCAGAAATAGATTGGCAAGAGTCAGCCATGGGTTCTACATTTGCTATTCGTAATCCAAACGCTACAACCACTTGCGGTTGTGGTAGTTCATTCTCAGTATGATAACATTTACAGAAAAGGCCGTAGAAAAAGCACGTGACTTTATAGAAAGTAGAAACGTGTTGGGCATACGTTTTGGTATAAAATCTACAGGCTGTTCAGGCTTTGGCTATATATTAGAAGTAGCAGACGAACAACTTGATACAGACACTGTGTTTGAAGATAAAGGTGTTAAAATATTTGTTAACAAAGAAGATTTAATTTTCATAGATGGTACTGTATTAGATTGGCAAAAGCAAGGACTCAACGAAGGCTTTGCATTTTTAAACCCTAATGCAACCGGAACTTGTGGTTGCGGAGAAAGTTTTTCAGTAGATGATAGTAAAGAAATTTGATTATGCAGAACTGTCTAGAGCAAGTGTAGATGGTCAAAGATTATACACTTGTCCAGATGGAGAAGCAGTACCAAGTGTTACTACAATCCTAGATAAAACAAAATCAAAAGAAAAGCAAGAAGGTCTTGCACGTTGGCGTAAAAGTGTTGGTGAGGAAAAGGCAACACAGATAGTTACAGAAGCGGCCAATAGAGGTACACGTATGCACAAGTATCTTGAGGACTATGTCAACGGTGAAGAACTAAAAGAATCAGTTTCAAATCCTTATGCACAACAAAGTTTAGATATGGCTAAAGTTGTTATTGCTGAAGGACTCAAAGATGTAGACGAGTTCTGGGGTACAGAAGTTGCTCTATATCATCCTAAAATATATGCAGGCACCACAGACTGTGTAGGAATACACAAAGGCGAAGGTGCTATACTTGACTTTAAACAAACCAATAAACCTAAAAAACGTGAGTGGATTGAAGATTACTTTCTTCAATTAGCGGCCTACGCAGAAGCACACAATGAAGTCTATGGTACCAACATTAAAAAAGGTGTAGTTTTAATGTGTTCAGCAGACTATAAATATCAAGAGTTCATAAGCGAAGGTGCAGAATTTGACATGTGGCGTGACCTATGGTGGCAACGTGTTGAAGAATACTACACTAAATTTAGGTAATGGAAAGCATATTATTTTTATTATTTGTAAAACACGTTATAATTGATCTTGGACTACAAGCACAATTATTATGGGGCAAAACAGACAGCAAGTATAACTACTTTGGCTGTCATGCACACTATCTACATCACGCCTTAGGCACCTTTCTAGTCTTTCTCTTAATTGATTTTAAAACAGCACTACTAGCATCTGTACTAGACTATCTAGCACACTGGCACATAGACTTTTGTAAGCACAGGGTACAACACGGCATAGGTTGTGGACGTAAAGACAAAGTCTGGTGGTGGATTGCTGTTATAGATCAATTATTTCACTTTGCGACCTATTATTTGTTAGTCATCTATCTTGTCAACTAGATAAATACTATCATATAAACTAGGATAATAGAAGCATGGCGATTGTTCAAATATCAAGAATTCAACACAGAAAAGGTCTACATGAAAACCTGCCACAGTTATCAGGCGGTGAATTAGGTTGGTCAGTAGATCAACGCAGACTTTACATTGGTAATGGTACCTTAGTAGAAGGTGCACCAGTTATTGGTAACACTGAAGTTTTAACAGAATTCAGTGATGTATTGTCAGTAGCATCAGCATATACCTATAAAGGACTTGCCGCAGGTTATACAGTTAAAACAGATGATCCTGCTGTTGAACGTACACTAGGTCGTAAACTAGATGACATGGCCAGTGTTAAAGACTTTGGTGCTGTAGGCGATGGTGAAGCTGATGACACAGCGGCCATTAATCGTGCTTTTTATGAATTATTCTGCCGTGAAAAGAATCCTGAAATTAGACGCTCACTATACTTCCCAGCAGGTATTTACAGAGTATCAGACACTATTAAAATTCCACCTTATGCTAAAGTATGGGGCGAAGGTGTTGAGTCAAGTATTATTAGAATGGCTCCTGATGATTCATCTGTACCGGCATACGTTATAAGAACAACAGACAGTCTACAACAGACTGGTGCTAACATTGGTGCTAACTCAGCAACACTTCCTAAGTATATTGAAATGCACTCAATGTCAATTGAATCAACCATCGTAAATGATGTTTGCTTGATTGAATCAGCAGAACAATGTTATTTTGATTCTATTAACTTTAGTGGCCCATTATTAGAAGCAGACTTAAATGATGCGTCAAGAGGTACTAAGTGCATTACAGTAGCCGGCACACCGGCCACTACACCTGAGATGGTTACATTTGATAAATGTGGCTTTAAAGGTTGTACTTATGGTGTTAAAGCAGACGATAATTCAAACGGTTTTACATTTACTAACGGTCGTTTTCACCTACTATGGAGAGGCGTACAGTTAGGTGAAGATACAACAGATGTTGGTCCACAAGGTTATCGTATTACACAAAACATTTTTGATGATGTTTCAGACTCAGGCATTTACTTTAACAATGTTGAAAGAAACTTATCAGGACACAACATTTTCCTAAACGTTGCTAATACCTTTAACGGTACTGGTAACCCAAGTGAATCAGTAATTCAAATACTAAGTAACGACAACATATCAGTTGGTGATATGTTTGAACGCACAGACTCCGACGATTTACTTCATACACGTGTAGATGTATCACAAACAGTTAGAGGCATATACTTTGACAATGCTAGATCAGTTGCTTACGGTAACTACAAACGTGATGCAGGTCTACGAGCTAATATTGAAAACAATCAATCATCAGCACAAGATGTGTTTACAAGACAAGCCAATGGCTTTTGCTGTTTTGCTATTGATTATTCAATATCAAGAGGTGATGCTAAACGCATTGGACGTTTAACTGTGTCATTAGCAGAAGGCTCAAACGCATTATCGTACTACGATGAATATAATGAAAACGCTTCAACAGGTGTTGTATTATCTGTTGATGAATCAGGTTCATCATTTAGACTACGTTATACAAGTACTAACACCGGTGAAACCGGATACATACACTACTCACTAACACACCTAAGATAATATGTGGCCACAAGACTTTGAAGCTCGTCTTCGAGAGTGGCATGATCTGCGTGAGCGTGTCCAGGACCTCGAATTAAAACCCCAACTTGACGCTATTAATCAATGGTGGAGTCACGCACCTAGAGTTAATCATTTAATACATTGGAACGACCAAAAAAATTGGTTAGGTCCCTGGGATCTTTTGGCAGAAAACGGCTACTGTGAACTTGCTTCTTGTCTTGGTTTAGCATATACTATAATTCTAGTCAACGAATCAGCAGATATTAAAATTGCCAAAGCAGTAGACGAGATTGGCAGTGACTGTATAATATTATTAGTTAATAATGACTATATTCTTAACTGGGATCTGAGTTCGGTGATAAGTACAGAACAATACAATTTTAAAATTAAAGAAACGTTTGACTGTGAACGTTTAAGAAAAAAGATAGGGTAAAATGGCAGAGATATTAGTTACTAAAAGGGACGGTAGACGAGAACCCTTAATCATTGATAAATTACACAAGGTTGTAATGTGGGCTTGTGAAGGAATTACAGGCGTATCAGCAAGTGAAGTTGAAATTAAAAGCCACTTACAATTCTACGAAGGTATCAAAACAGCAGACATACAAGAAACAGTTATTAAATCCGCCGCAGATCTAATCACAGAAGAAACACCAAACTATCAATATGTAGCAGGCAGATTAATTAACTATCATATCCGTAAAGATGTTTATGGACAGTTTGATCCTTGGCACGTTAAAAAATTAGTAGAGCACAATATTGAACTAGGTATGTATGATCCAGACCTAATTGATTTGTACACAGACGAAGAGTGGGATAAAATTAACTCTTACATTAAACATGAACGTGATGAGTCATTGACATACGTTGCTATGGAACAATTCCGTGGCAAGTATCTTGTACAAAACAGAGTAACAGGTGAACTATATGAGTCACCACAAATGACTTATATTTTAATTGCGGCTACATTGTTTAGTAACTATCCAAAAGAAACAAGACTAGGCTATATTAAAGATTATTATGATGCTATTTCAACACATCAAGTGTCACTACCCACTCCTGTTATGGCTGGCGTTAGAACAAGTCAGCGACAGTTTAGCTCATGCGTATTAATTGAAACTGATGACTCGTTAGATTCAATTAACGCAACAGCATCTAGTATTGTTAGATATGTTTCACAAAAAGCAGGTATAGGTATTGGTGCAGGACGTATTCGTGCTATTAAGTCACCTATTAGAAAAGGTGATGCTTATCATACAGGTGTTGTACCATTCTTTAAACTTTTCCAGGCGGCGACCCGCTCTTGTTCACAAGGTGGTGTTAGAAATGGAGCGGCCACTCTCTACTATCCAATTTGGCATTTGGAAGTAGAAGACTTATTAGTATTAAAAAACAACAAAGGTACAGATGATAATCGTGTACGTCATATGGACTATGGTATACAGTTTAATAAACTAATGTACGAAAGATTATTATCGGGTGGTGACATTACATTATTCTCACCACACGATGTTCCAGAAATGTATGATGCTTTCTTTGCAGACCCTGAACGTTTTAAAGAACTCTACGAAACAGCAGAGCGTAATACACGTCTACGTAAAAAAACAATTAAAGCAATTGACTTGTTTAGTCAGTTTGTACAAGAGCGTAAAGACACAGGCAGAATATATTTACAAAACGTTGATCATGCTAACACACACGGTTCATTTAACCCTGAACTAGCACCAGTAAGACAAAGTAACTTATGTTGCGAAATTGACTTACCTACCAAGCCGTTAACTGATCTAAATGATCCAAACGGAGAAATAGCTCTTTGTACACTGTCAGCTATTAATTGGGGTGTATTCAAAACTCCAGAAGAAATGCAGAAAGCGTGTGAACTTGCTGTTAGAGGATTAGACGCATTATTAAGTTATCAAAACTACCCAGTACTAGCGGCCGCTTATGCTACACAGAATAGACGTCCACTAGGCGTAGGTATTATTAACCTTGCTTACTGGTTAGCAAAAAATGACTTTACATATTCAGATCCAAGTTGTTTACCAGAGTTAGATCGCTGGGCACAGCATTGGTCATATTATTTGATTAAAGCATCAGCAGACCTTGCAGAAGAGTTTGGTGCATGTCCTAAGTCAGATGAAACTAAGTATCATGATGGTATACTACCTGTTGATACTTATAAAAAGGATGTTGATGAGCTAGTTGATCCAGTTGACCATGTTGATTGGAAAGGCTTACGTGAACAACTTAAAACTACAGGCATCCGTAATTCAACACTTATGGCACTCATGCCTGCTGAAACGTCAGCACAGATTTCAAACTCAACTAACGGTGTAGAACCACCACGTAGTTACATATCTGTTAAACAAAGTAAGCACGGTGCATTACGTCAAGTTGTCCCAGAATTTAGACGCCTTAAAAACAAGTATGAACTGCTATGGGATCAGAAGTCACCGGAGGGTTATCTAAAAATTATGGCCATTCTCCAGAAGTATATTGATCAAGGAATATCAGTAAATACTTCCTACAATCCACAGTACTACGATGACGATAAAATTCCTATGAGTGAACTACTCAAACATATCGTAATGTTTTATAAATACGGTGGCAAACAGTTATATTACAACAACACACACGATGGTCAGGGCGAAATTGACATTGATCGTGACGTAGCAGATTCAGTAGAAGTAGATAATAGTGAAGAGCAGTTTGAAGAAGATGACTGCGAATCTTGTAAAATTTAAGTCAGGGGCGACAAGTAATGAGTGTTTTAAATAAAAACAAAAAGAATCATCTGAAAAGTTTAGCGTTCTTAGATCCAAACGGTGGTAATGGTATCCAGCGTTATGACGTTGTAAAGTATAGACAATTTGAAAAGTTAACTGATCGTCAGTTAGGTTTCTTTTGGAGACCTGAAGAAATTGACGTTATGCGTGATGCCAAAGACTTTAAAGATCTTACACCATACGAACAACACATTTTTACGAGCAATCTAAAAAGGCAGATTGTGCTCGACTCTGTGCAGGGCCGTTCGCCCAACTTGGCCCTGTTGCCTTTAGCAACTATACCTGAGATTGAAACATGGATTGAAACTTGGGCATTTAACGAAACTATTCACTCACGCTCTTACACACATATTATTAGAAACGTTTACGCAGACCCAACAAAAGTATTTGATGAACTAATGGACATTAAAGAAATTACAGACTGTGGTGATGACATTTCAAAATACTACGACGAACTTATTAACTATTATACTATGTACAGTTACTTAGGTGAAGGTCAGCATACAGTTAACGGTAAGAAAGTTGAAGTATCAACATACGAACTTAAACGTCGTTTATGGTTATGCTTAAATTCTGTTAACGTGTTAGAAGGTATTCGCTTCTACGTTTCATTTGCTTGTAGTTGGGCATTTGCTGAACTTAAGAAAATGGAAGGCAACGCTAAAATTATTAAACTAATTGCCCGTGATGAAAACGTACACCTAGCATCAAGTCAGCATTTATTAAAAATGCTACCAACTGATGACAAAGACTTTATTAAAATTAAAAAAGAAACAGAACAAGAAGTTATTGGTATGTTTAAGTCGGCTGTTGAGCAAGAAGAACAATGGGCAAAATACTTGTTCCAAGACGGTTCAATGATTGGACTTAACGAAGAACTACTATGTCAATATATTGAATGGATTGCTAATAAGCGTATGGGCTCATTAGGTTTAGAATCACCATACAAAGGTGGCTCAAATCCACTACCATGGACCCAGAAATGGATTGCTGGCGGCGAAGTACAAGTAGCACCACAGGAAACAGAGATAAGTAGTTACACCATTGGTGCTGTTAAACAAGACGTTAACGAAGATACATTTAAAGGTTTCTCATTATAATGAAATGGTTTTATAAAAAGTTCCCTTTAGACACAAGGGTTAAGATGCTTCAGGCTTTTGCTTACATTGGCTTCTTTGCAGGCATCATCACATACTTTGATTGGGCATGGCTGTTAATGGGTCTTGCTTACTCATGGCTAGTATTCTTAATTGGTGCGGCCTGTGGCCTACACAAGTATTCAAGTCATAGATCATTTGAACCTAAAAACAAGTTCTTTAAAATATTAATGTTGTTTTGTTCAATGACATTGAGCCTAGGTTCAAATGTGTCGTGGGCATGTACACATAGAAAACACCACAAGTTTAGTGATCATGAGGGTGATCCTCATAGCCCAAACATTGACGGTGGTGGTTGGTGGCGTAGCGTTAGACTATGGTTCTACTACTTTCCAACATATCATATTAATCCAAGAACAGTAAAAGACTTGTCAGTAGATGCAGAACACAAGTGGTTCCATAATCATTACTTTAAGTTAAATCTAGGTTGGTTCTTAATCTTATTTTTAATATCACCTAAGGTTGCTACATACTTTTACTTCTTACCAATTATCTATGCGTTCCAGGCAATTAGTTACATTACTGTACTAGCACACAATAGATACTTGTATGAGTGGATTGGCTACACAAACTTTCCTAGCAAAGACTTAACTTTTAATAGTAAGATAGCGTCAGTGTTTGTTCCTGGTGATGGTAATCATAACAATCATCACACACAACCTGCCGCGGCTATTAATAAGTTTACTGCTAAGGATTGGGACTTTGCTTGGTGGTTTATTAGACTAGCAGGAAAAGATATTAAGGCTGAGGGTGACTTTCAGCAGACTCATCATACTTAGCAAACAAGTCAGCTATTTCACCAGATAGATCAAACCTACCGTTCTTTCTACCGTAGTTTCTTTCACCAGGATAAGCATGATGTGTTTCATGATAACCTTCACCAGCAAACAATAAACTAAAGAATAAACTATCCCAACTCTTGTCTGCCGTTGAATGTGGCTTAGTACCTGTATAAATTTTTTGTGCTAGTTGACTGTGTGCTAATACTGTTACCCATGACATACCTAAAAAGCAATACACAACAGGTAAAGCAAATAGATACACAACCAATATTGGATCAATTAAAAGTAGCACAGCAGGATATACTGCCCACACTTTCCAGTAGTTGTTATGATAGAACTTCATATCCTTGTCCTTCATTAGATCAATGATCATACGTGGATTAATCATTGAAGTATCCATCCATAAGAACCATAACTTTAGGTTATGAAGTAACGATTGTTTAATAACAAATGGATCTTTTTCTGTGTCTGAATGTATATGATGTGTTCTATGACCTGCGGCGAACTCTATTGGTGTTCCTAAGGTAGTCAAAGTACCCATCCACAATAAAAAGTGCTTTACAAGGCGATTACGTGGTTCTAAGGCACGGTGTGAAATGTATTTGTGTAGGCTTACACTAACGCCTATAGTGAATAAAACGTAGCCTAATACAAAGCCTAACAGCATTAAGCCAAGGCTAAAATGAGTAACAACACCCCAAATAACGAGTAAATATATCATTGCTTGAGCTATGCGTACTCTGTTATAATTAGGGATTGATAATTTTTTTATTAGGTCTGCAAACACATTCATAACTATATTTATAGATCTAAATTTTAAAGAGGAAATAATATGTTAACCATCTATTCAAAGTCAACATGTCCACACTGCGACAGTGCTAAAAAGTTCTTAGAAGCCAAAGGTATTGAGTTTCAAGTAGTTAATATTGAAGAAGATACTGAAGCAAGAACATTTTTACAATCAGAAGGACATAGATCTGTACCACAGATTTATAATGGCGAAGAACTATTTGTAGAAGGTGGTTATAGTGCATTGATTAAACTAACAGAAGATGAAATAAGGGCAAAACTATGAAGATTGAAGTAAACAGCAAGTACACATTTAAATTAGTAACTGGTGAAGAAGTAGTTGCTCAAGTAGAATCAGTAGAATCAGACCATTACATGGTATCTAAACCTTGTACCATTATGCCAAATGCACAAGGACAGATGCAGATGGTGCCTAGTGCGTACACTATGGATTTGGACAAAAATGTCCAGATAAATACAATAGCAGTAGCAATGATTTTTGAACCAAACGAATCAGTTCAGTCTGCATATACAAAAGCAACAACAGGTATTGACGTACCTGACAAGAAAATCATACACGGATAATTAAATGCCAGGAGTAGTTAGAAGAGGAGATGTAAATTCAGCAGGAGGTGTAGCCACTAGTGGTTCACCAAATGTTTTAGTGAATGGTCGTGGTGTAGTACCGCCAGGAACTTCAGTAACTCCTCACCCATGTTGTGGTGCCCCTGGTTGTGCAATACATTGTGCCGCAGTTACTAC
>Ga0255768_10002888_pt1 | contig 17202 bp, 26 predicted proteins | sample 071ome_33_FD_179983 | JGI IMG/M metagenome (GOLD analysis project Ga0255768, IMG submission 179983) | Coastal salt marsh microbial communities from the Groves Creek Marsh, Skidaway Island, Georgia - 071412AT metaG (version 2) | ecosystem: Environmental > Aquatic > Marine > Intertidal zone >...
CTATAAGTATGCTTGAGTTTGCGTGGTGTACTACACTTTTAGCATCGCCACGTGGTTTTACTTGTACTGCTTTTATACAACGGTCTTCTGTTAAGCCAGTTGGCACGAGATGCTTGTGCCATAAGTCATTACCATTTGCTGGAATGTCTATTGCTACACTTGGAATAATTGCATCTGGAGGTCCAAAGTCTGGTTCAAAGTTCCAAGCATCTGTGTCTGGCAAGTTAAATTGTACAACTGTGTCAGCGTCACCATACTGTGCTCCTGCGTTCACCCAAGCAACAACTGTGTCTATTTCATCTTGCGATAAACGCCAGTCGCCTTGTAGATCTTGTATGCCTATGCCGTGATCGTAAGCATAAGGAGGCATTTCTCTGTTTGCAACTCTCATTTGTATAAGAGGTGCCCAAGGACGAACCTGCTCATATGTTTCAAAGCTCATAGGTCCTATGCCACCTTCGCGGTGACAGGTAACACAATTTTCGTTTATGATTTTTGCAACATCATCTGTGTAGGTTTGTGCAGCCGCTACAAATGGGAATAAGGCTGCAATTAGTGCAACTGTGTGTTTCATATAAATTCTCCTGAGGAATAATTATATTTAAACACATTTTTTGCACAATGCAACCTATTCTAGTGCAATGTTACAATTTATTACAATTACTCTGCTTTCCAGATAGTCCAAGCACCATACGCAATAGCGCCGTAAGCTACTAGAGCAGCAATTGGCTTGAAGATAAGGAACGCAACGCCTGCGCCTACTAGTATAACACCATCTAGTGTTGTACGTTCTTTGAGTCTTGCATTAATCCATTTTTGAACCATTTCTGTTCTCCTTCTGTAAAATATTTATTAAATAATAGTTCCTTAAGGAGGAAAAATTATGACTATTGAATTAGTAATTGGTGCTGTAATTGTTGCAGTCGTGGTTGCTTTCTTTCTATTCAGGCAACCCGCCCAGGAAAATCCTGTAGTTGAAGCAGTTAATGCCGTTACCGCAGAACCTGAGCCCACAAAAGTAGAAACAGTTGTTGAAGTCGACGCAAAGACTGTTAAAGTTACTAAGGCGAGTTTGTCAAAACTAACCAAGCAAGGTTTGGAAGATTTTGCAAAAGCGAACTACGGTGTGGACATTGACAAGCGTAAAAAGAAAGACGTGCTAGTTAAAGAAGTTCTAGCTATTTCTAAGAAGGCTTAATAAGGCCTTTCAACTGCTCAATAGCAGTCTCACAGCGAGTTAGCTTTCTTTCTAAAACACTGATAGCTGCTCGCTGTTTTCTTGATTGTTCTTCCAACGAGCGTACATATTCTACAGTGGGAATTTCTTGCTGAGAACCATCTTCTGACATCATAACAAACTTATCAACACCTTGTGCTTTCAGTCCGCCAGTTACTCTGTTAGGATTTTTGTTAGATGATGATTGGGTCTGGGCCGGTGACTTCCTGCCGTACATCTGATTCAAATAGCTCATTGTCGTCCTCCATACTGTATTTATATAGTGCAATACTTGCAAGATTTTTTGCCTTAGACTCGACCATAATGTCTGCATAAGGTAAAAACTCTAGTGCCCAGTCGTTAACAGCATCGTTCCACATAAAGTCTGAGTGAGCTCTTAGTTTTGCTTTTTTGTATCCTTGCTCAAGGAGCGTTTGGAAATCGGGTCGAACATCTCGTGGTAGGTGTCCGATATGCTCTTCCCTTGACACCGAATAGTGTATAACAGGACGTACACCACGCCAGCTGTCAATAATGCGATTAAAACGCTCATCAGTAGGTTCAATATATTCTCCTCCGCTATTACACCAATGATGATGTATATCTAGGACCAAAGCGAGATCGTCTGCAAGCTCAAGCGATGCGTCGATTCCCCATTTGTTTTCGTCGTTTTCGATTGTAATACAGTTTCGTGCCTCAGGCGTGAGGCGTTTAAGCGCGGCTTTAATACCGGCTGGACCTTGTCTACCTGAGATGTGGACGTTGCACTTGAAGTCTTGGAACTGTTTACCGTAGCCCATCCACCTCGCGACATTGATGTGATACTCAAACTCATCTACTGATCTTTCGACGATTTCTGGACTATCTGAAGCAAGGACTGTAAATTGGCCTGGGTGCATTGAGAGCCTAACATCAAGTTCTCTGGCTCGTTCTCCAACTTTTGCGAATTCTTGTTCACAGTACGCAACCACATCAGGACGGCGCCAAAAATAACACCAAGTAGGCTCGGTATAAACAGGAAGTACATCACTACCCAGTCTGACCATTCTAAGGCTAGGGGGAAGATTTCCAACATACTCTATAAGTCTCCCATAGGACGCTATGTTATGGACCATAATATCCCACAAGCGTTCTTCAGCAACATCTACAGTTTGACGGTTAAGCCACTGCACTGTTGTTGCTCTAGTATTTAGCGGTCGTTGTATCTCTTCTAACAGCTTCTTTTTTTGTGTTTGGTCTGGATGCATGTACTTGCAAGCAAAACCAATACGCCCTTGTGTAGTTTTCATATAATCACCACATGTAGTAAATTTTAAGTCCATAGTTTATTATAACACCTTATTGCCAATTGTCAATCACCCATTTATCTTTACAGTTATGTGGATTTGGATCTCCGTGGAATACTGCTATAGCAGTTTTCTCCTTTATAATAGGATCGCCATTGATGGCAAAATCTCGTTTGCCTCGTGGTTTTTTGTCAAATGCAGGTTTGCCCCGCATCTCCCACTTGTAACTTTGTATCCACTCGTCGGGCCAATAGTTAAAATTTTGAGTAACACACACTCTAATCCAGTCCTGATCACCGTGATACCTTTTCATTATACTATCAGCGTTTGCTATAAAGTTTCTCCATACTTCTGAATGTTGTCCTGTGTTAATACGAAACACACTACTATTGAATTTGCTATAGTCTTTGATAGCATATCTGTTAAAGTCACGTATAATATAAAATTGATTCGGATCGTGTGTAAAAAGATTATCTATGTTTCTAAAAATAATCATATCTAAATCTAAAAATAATATAGTGCCTTTAAGGGGTAGATTAGGATCAAAAAAGTAAGGTTTGAACCACCAACCGGATAATGCGTGTGAAGGTAGGGGTTCTATGCGTATGTTATCATCGATACCGTTTGAATCTTCTGTAAAGCAAACAAATTCATAATCTATAGTTAAATTACGCTTAACCATATTGTATAATTTGTTTACATAGTCAGCAGAATATTTGTCACCGTACTTAAGGCATACTACATAATTTTTATGCGCAGGCCTATACACTCTAGTAGAAGGTGCTGCCTCTATATTTTGTACCTTAACGGGCTCAACACTTTTTTGCGGCAGAATTTCCACAGCGTCTACAGTTTTCTGCGCCTTCTCTATAGCCTTACGAGCTTTCCGCTGTTCTTTAGTTTCGCCTGGTATGTACTTCTTGGCCAAAATTACGCCTCATAAATAGCTGAGTTTGCTCCATGTTCTGCACACTCTACCCGTACAACATAACAGCGATTTTCTGTTTTTTCTCTAATTAGTTTATCTGCAAAATTAAATGCATGTTCCGCAAACTTCTCTGCACCTACACCATCAAAAACACGAACTTCTGCAAGTCCTTTATCTTGTAAATCAAACAAGTCCATCAGATGAGGATCTTTGTTGTCTGCACAAACTTTGTGATCAAACATATCTTCTAGCCAAGCTTTCAAAGGTTTTAGTCCTCCAAAGTCTACGGCCCAGTTTTTGTTGTCTAGATGATCACAACCAAATGTAAACGTAAATGCTAGACTGTATCCGTGTAGCAAATGACAGTGTGAATGATCTGCGTTGGGTTGACGAAACACTGCTGATAAGCCAATGTTGTGTCCGTAATGTTTTGTTGAATAGTGTTTTGCCATAATTATCTCCTGTATAATATAGCGGCAGAATTAGAAGGGATGACGCCAAGTCCTGTTATTAATATGTATTATATTATATGTTTGTAAGGTTGTCAACCTTTACATTAGACTTTTTCCATGCTTTAGGACATTGCCATCCTTGCAACTGATAGATTGTAAATTGTATTTTTGTGTAGTTCTCAAAGACTTTACCTATTTGATAAATCCAGTATCTAGGATCAACAGCACTTTTTTCACTTACAGAATAATTAGGTGTATCTTTATATACGTTGTTTACTTTTCCATCTACTCCATACAAATCAAAACCTAACAACCCTACTTTGTTGTTTTTAGTAAGAGTAGCAGCTAATAGCACAGCATACGGACCACTACCCCAGTGCTGTGGTAGATCGGGTCTTTCAAACCCTGCATACGGAAGACTAGGAACAATTCTTAATCTTTTGGCCTGAAATGCTGTGAAAAGATTTTCTCTTGTGTATACTAAACTGTTGTAGTTTGCGCCAGAGTCTAATGCCTCAGATATCATACGATTATCAACGCAAACCAAATGTTCTATGTCATAGTCTCTGTATATTGCATTACAGCCTACTTTTGACTGGTCAATAGAATCTATATCTATAGCCTTGCGGCTTTCCCCATTTCCTATTGCAATCATAGGCTTTCTTTTACTTCTTTTTTGATTTCTTTTAGATCTGAATCTACTTTTTCGATCTTATCTACAGTTTGTCCTAAAACCCCTGTAACTTTTGCTATAGTATACAAAGTCCACCACCACCAAACTACAGCAATCATAAACATAAATGAAGATAAAATTATGATAGCAATATCATAATATGTGTCCGTCCCTATAAAATTTATAAGGAATAGTGTTACCAGAGCAGTAGGTGGCATTACAGTTGCGGCCCATGCCCACCATTTGATTTCTAACAGTGCCTTTTTGTGAAAATTTTTCATAGCCTATCTCCTTGCCTTTGCAAATTATTTATTAGTGCAATTCTAAGAATTAAGTTATGATTTTATTTGACCAAAAGGTTTCCATTCGCCTGGAGTACCTGATTGTACACAAATCCAACCTACATAACCTGTTGGTTTTGGATCTGTATTCCATACAATAGCACCTTTCTTATATGTGCCTGCATCAGGTGCATCTGTTCCAGATGACATTTTTGTTTGTTGGAAACTTATTGGTCCTCTTACAGCAAGATCTACATCTTCAGGAACATTATTGACGTTGATTCCAAGTTTTGCTGTAACAGTAGTATCGTTGTGTAATACTGTATGACCGCTGGCGCTTATTGTGATTCTAGGTGAATTATCAGTTACAATAGATAAATTTGAATAACTGTAATTACCTAATTTAGTACCTTCTTCGTCAGAATCAATAACAAAGTCACTATCGTAAGAAACAATGTTTATTGTACCTTTCGGACTTTCTGTGCCAATACCGATGCTTTGACTATCTGAATTGTAAAAGATAGTTTCATCTAAATTAAGATTACCTTGTGTTCTAAGATTTTGAAGCACACCAACTTTGACAAGATTAGATGTTCTAACGGTTTTACCAAGTTCTTCTGCAGAAAGAACAGGAACGTTCCCAATCATATATGATTGTTCTTGATCAATATCAATGCTTTCTGTTGACCAAAGACGATCAGGATTTCCTCTGTAAATAAACTGTCTTGCACGGTTTTCAGCTGTCCAAACAAGGCCCTTGCCATAGATGCTTTGTTCATTTTCGCTGTTAAAATTAATTGATACAAGACTCTGCATCCGAACATCGTTATTCGTAATTGCATCGTTTAAAATGTTTTTTAATGAGTCTGCAATATTTTCTACCGCAGCATCTAATTGTTTAGTGTCAATGTTCTTCATACAATTATTTATCAAGAAACCTTGAGAAGCACTGTATCTAGATTAATTCTACCATTAAGTTTTGTGTCTGTAGTGTTTATATTATCTAAAAATTTACGTAATGCAACTTTTCCTGCTGCTTTGAACTCTTTCAATTGTTCATCAGGTTTGCGTAGTGTTTTTTGTAGGCTTAGATTTTCGTCAAAACCTTGAATAGTTGTGCCTTTAACACTAAATCCTGTTCCTTCTCTGTTCATTCCTTTAGGATCAATATTGCTTGCTATATATTTGCCAAGTTTTCGTGTTTTAACATTAAATACCCATAACTCGTTAGCACCTATCAAGGAAGCAGGATCAACACTTGCTAGTGAGTACTTAGGATCAGCTTTACAGAACTTCAATTTTTCTACCTGCTTAGATGCTGAACGCACCTTAGGCTTGCGCGGCTTACGTGTAGCCTTTGCTTTTTCAATAATAAAATCTAATTCAGTCATTAAACTATCGATTGCTGTGCGGTATTTCTTGATATCTGCCTTTTTTAGATGTGCATAACCTTCTTTTAGTTGTTCCCACAAATCTGCTTCTTGTTCATCCATCTTTGCCAACTGTCCTTTTGTTGGCATGCGCTCAAGTTCATCAAAATCACTTAATGCAGTTTCGTAAAGTGTTTTCATTTTACGTGCATGAGCTTGGCTAGGCTGTTGTTTGGCAAAATGGCGTTGTATGTCAAACCCTTTTGGGTCAAAGGCACTAGGATCTTCTGTCCATTTGTCTAACCATTCATCTACATCTTCTAGCATATCGTACGCTTGGTCACGTATACGTTCTTGTATAGACGGAACATACTTTTTCTTTGCAGGTTGTTCTTCCTCATTAACTTCTTCAACAACCTTTTCACCTTTAGCGATACATTCTTCTGCCCACGTGTGTAGATAGTGCGAATGCGGTTTCATCTCTCCGCCTGTGCCAGGTAGTGATTCCCAATATTCCTTATATGCAGGGTTTATATCAGGACAACCATCTTGGAGTATTCTAGCATATGTACCAAAGTTAGGGCGAGGATTACCTTTTTTAGCAGCCGCAATTTGATCTTTTGTATAACCATTATCTTTCATCCAACTAAAGAAATAAGGAATAAGATCCGCAGGCTTATATTCTTGGTAGTAAAAATCTACAGCAATTCTCTGTAATCTTCCAAAGGCATCTGGCGACAGTTTTTCCCAGCCATCAAAGCTAGGTCCTGCTAGTTTGCCGCCACGGCGCCGAGGTGCTGCTTTTACTTTTTTACGTGCCATAAAGATACTCTCCTAACAATGTTTTGCTAGTATATATGTTTGTTTACAAAATGTCAAGTATTTTTTCTGAATCTTCTGTCCAGTATACTTTTGTAATACCGTAATTCTCGATTACATTTGCACAGCCTTCACAAGGTTTAGCAAGCCCATGTACCCACGTCTTAGACCATGTATAAGGTCGTTTAACACGTACTATGTGTAGCTCGCACTGTTTGAGCTGCTCTGCTGTAATCAAGCGTAGTGCGCTTCGTATTGCGTCTACTTCAGCGTGTCTAAAACGCTGATCGTTACGATAACCTTGTGTAAGCATTAAAGGGTGTGTTTTAGGCTGGTTTACACCTGTTGCAATAAGATGTCGCTTGTACACAATACCAGCAGCCATAGGAACACGTTGTCCCCATCCTCCTGATTCAATCGCAAGACGAGTCAACATTTGCGTGATTCTAGACATTAGTCCCAAAGACCTTCGTAGTATTTTCCAAATAGCTTAAAACCGTTTGAGATACGTTCTTGTTCTTTTTGCATTGCGTCTCTTTCTGTTGCTATATCGAAACGCATATATACTTCTTCTTTGGTAACTTTAGAATCAAATGCGTATATCATTTCGTCTAACACCCAATCCCAACGCTTGTGCCAATTGTCGTCAGTGTCCCACTCATTCTCTTTGGCAGGAGCAGAAGTTGAACGTAGTTCTTCTGGTACATCTTCATCATCTACACTAGGAGAACCGTGTTTTGTTTTTTGTAATTGCTGAAGCATAGGTAACACAATCATAGCAAGTGTATAATCCATACTCCAAGTGTCAAACGGCTCTATTTCAATCCGTTCTGCTCTGTTCTTTCTATATGGGCCAATTCTAACCTTCACGTTCTAAATCCCAGATACAGCGTGGGTTTTCATACTTATAACTTTTCGTGTACCGCGAATCCTCTAAAGGTTTTAAATCGAGGAAACCGTAACGAATAAGTACCGTCTTGATTTTGTGTAATAGCATCTGCTCTTACCTCTACTAAATTTCCGATAATGCTGTTGCGACTATTCCAGAAATCATCACGATTAGCATCAGTGAAACCACTACCGACATTAACAGTAATTTGTCTGTCATCGTCGACTCCTTCGCATACAAACGCCCCAAGGCGCCCTTCGTTGCGACCAGTACCTTCTTCAATTTCTTTTACCTCCAATGTCACTTCAATAAACGGCTTTGCTTTTAGCCAAGCGTGTGTACGCTTACATTCGTACGGTGCATCTGGATCTTTGATCATTACACCCTCGTATCCACCGTCTACAGCCGCTTTATTAAGCTCTGTAAAGCGTGTTTGTCCTTCAGGAGTGTCTAAGTCTACATCTTCCCAATCCAGTGCTTGTACGTGCTCTAAGACGTCTTTATTTTGCTCTACCCATACGCTAACATATTGACTTCTAACGTGTTGTGGTTTGTCCCATACACCTTGTTGAAAGTTTTCTAGAGGAACTATATCAAACAAATGTAGTACAGCATCATTTGCTTCTACATTCTCTTTGCGATGCACTTGCTTCATAAGATCTTGGAAGTTAGCACTCATTACTTCGCCATCTAGAACAAGATCATACGGAACAGGTTTCTTAGCAATTACTTGTTCAATCTCTGCAATGATGTGTCCAAAGTTGTGAAACTGTTTTCCGTTACGGCTAAACATTTCTACTTTGTTGCCTTGAATAACTGTAATAACACGAACACCATCTAGTTTAATTTCAATCTGCTTTTGACCTACCATTTTCTTTTCGTGCTTGGCTGAGTCGTGTGCAAGAGCGCAAGTGAACACAGGAACAGTACCTGGTGCTACTTTGTTTACAGTTTTTTCGCTTACACCACAACGTAGGTCTTTGATAAGTATTCTGCGGTACCAACCGTTCCATTGTTCAGTTGTAGCAACACTCATTGCTAGTTCAATAGCATCACGAGCGGCGTGTCCTGTTAGTTCGCGATTTTGTAGTTTTTCTGCAAGTTCTTTAAACACAGGCCACGCAAGTCCTTGTCCAGTTAGCACGTCTGAGCGTTCTGGTACTTGCTTTACACCAAATGTTACAAGCGGATCAAGTGCCATCGTAAGACCTTCAAAGAACTCTGGAAGTCCTTCGTCCATTGCTTCTAGCAATAGTGCTTCTTTAGCTAGACGACTATTGTCTGCTTCTAGTTTAGCGATAATATTTTGTGGTTGTGTTCTCATTGCATTGCCCTTTCTACTTGTTTCAAAACTGCTTTTGAATGTTTACAATAACCGTGATAACCAAATCCCATACACTCGCACTCAAAACCTTTGTTAGTGAGTTCGACACCGTATGTTTTGCCTTTGGATCCCTCCATTGGCCATACGGTGCCTACCATCCAATGTCCTTCTGGATTGAACGCCGAGGGCTTCAAGTATTTTGCTTTGTATTTGCTCATGCCATCAACTCCTCAACATTAATTGGTGTAAAGTTTATTTGCTCTACACAAACACATTTGTAAGGACCTTCTGGAGAAGGATTACTGTGAACGTGTCCGTGCACGTTTATCACACTTTGTCCACCCCACCTTTTGGTTTCGCCTAATGTTTGAGCGTGTAATGGAGTGTGTGACAAAACCATACCAGGTAAATCAATCCACAACTGCATGTCCTTAAAGAACGGCGCAAGGAATTTAAGATTATCGTGATTACCTACAACTAATCTTTTTTTTCCTGGCAACTTTGCAAAGTTAGCTTCTAACCATTCTACTTTGTTGTGGCCGAAAAGGACGTCACCGCAATGTATAACAGTATCTTGTGGCTTCACGGTGTCTGCCCAGTTGTCTAACATGCACTCGTTCATTTGCTCAACAGAATCAAACAGTCTAGGCGGTTTACCGCTAAGATCAGTGAATGAAAGTATGGCTTCGTGATTAAAGTGCGTATCACTTATTAAAAATGTGTTAGCCATTGTGTGCCTCTGTATGTTTGCCTAATTAATGTATATATTATAGCAATAGATAGTGTATATGTCAACCATTATTTGTCAAAAAGACACCAAAAGAAACATAAGACAATCAATGACTTAGCTCTTTTGATATCTTTCTTTATAATATTGCTTGATAATTGAATAATCTCTAGCGTAAAACTTCTTTATTTTTTGTCTAAAAGCAGGATTTTTAGACACATAATTCTTAAGCCATTTTGTAGGAGCATGTTTTGCTTTTATTTCTTTTGCTTCGTTAGCATTCTCTATGTTCCCAGATTTTATATTATAATTTTCATATATTTCTTGAATGCCATTATCTTCTAAAACATAAAAGTCGCATTTATCAGGGTTAATAAAATAACAATGTTCAAATTGCGGTACTGTATGTTCGTCAAAAATCATCTTGTCTAAATCTAAAGTTCTGATATCCTTATTATTTCTAACGCAGTATTCAACAACACCACTTACCCAGCGCCTTAGAGGATCACGTAATAAAACAACGTAATTTATAATATGGCTATCATGGTTGTGCCTAGTAAATTCTCGCCTCCATGCATCTGAACAATTTCTACTTATAGTTTGTGACGCATTCTTAGGTATCAACAATATTGCTATACGACCTTTGCTTTTAGGTCTAGGACGATTACCTAGCCAATGTCCGTGACACAAATCAGCTCTATATGTAGCAAATATTTTGGGATCTAATTTTAATTTCATGCGTAAGTATTTACAAAAAAAGTGGAGTGAGCGACAGGATTTGAACCTGCATAAAACGGATTTGCAATCCGTTGCCTAACCTTTCGACCACGCTCACATGTTTGGTGGGGAAGGGAGGAATTCGCACCTCCACAGCTTTCGCGCCGAATTTACAGTCCGGTGGGCTCACTCGTGCCCAGCCTCCCCAAATTGGTCGGAGTAGTAGGATTCGAACCTACGACCTCTGCATCCCAAATGCAGCGCACTACCAGGCTGTGCTATACTCCGTGGCAGGCGAGTAGGGATTTGAACCCCAACGAACGGTTTTGGAGACCGCCATGCTACCATTACATCACTCACCCATAAAAAAAGCCCCCAAACAAATCAATGCTTAGGGGCTTTTAACGTACTAAAAAGTCACGTCAAGACAAACCCCTACCTCCTGGCGGGCACCAATACAAATAATTTGTTGCTGTCTTGAACATGTTAATATTCCTTCTAAGTATGTATATACTATAACTTCTTTGTATTTATTTGTCAACCACTTTTTCACATTTTGCTTTAGTTCCGCAATGTGGACAATGGAAGGTTGCTCTATCTATACAATATTTGTCTTCCATCGTTGCAAAAGTAAAGTAGCCTTTGCAACTGCTGCAAGTTAAGTGCCAAATAATTTCCTTGACTGCTTTAAACATTGTAAAGTATTTATTTACTGTGTTTGTCTTTGTAATCTTTTACGGCCGCTTTGATTGCATCTTCTGCTAAAACTGAACAATGTATTTTTACTGGGGGTAAGGAGAGCTCTCTAGCAATGTCGGTGTTCTTAATCTCAGTGGCATCGTCAAGAGTTTTGCCCTTGACCCATTCTGTAAGGAGACTAGAACTAGCAATAGCACTGCCGCAACCATAGGTTTTAAATTTTGCATCTTCAATAACACCGTCGTCATTTACCTTGATTTGTAATCTCATTACATCACCGCAAGCTGGAGCACCGACCATGCCAGTGCCTACACCGTCAGTATCTGGATCCCATTTTCCTACATTTCTAGGATTTTCGTAATGGTCTAGCACTTTACTGCTATATGCCATAATTTAGGTTCTCTATATTAATCGAAAGGATTTAGATCTATACCTTTAGCTTCTTCTGCTGCTTTAGCTGCGTCAGCTGCTTCTTCTGCTTGACGCTGTGCTTCTGCGTCATCAAGAGCTTGATTTGCTGCTTTGTAATAGTTTTCATATGCAACAATAATTTGTTGTTGCTGTTGCACTAGTGCTCTAATGTCTGAGAAATTTAATCCTAGTGCGCCATAACCATCACCAGTTAGCGCATAAAATGCAAATGCTTTGCCTTCGCTTTCTAGACGTGCTTTTACTTCATCGATATTGTTTTCGTTAATAACAATCCATTCAATACGGCGCATATTGACTTCGTCAACCGGAGGTAATACCAGTTCCGGTTTATCAATCGGTTTGCTGGTTACTTGTATTACTTGTGGGGTCGTTGAGCAAGCCGCGAGACTTATAAGTATCATAAAGCCAAGGGCACTCTTTGTTAAAAGACCTTGCATTTTCTGCATTTTTCTCATTCTCCGTTAGTTCAGCACCGCTTAATAATTCAAAGCATCTGCCTGCGTTTATACTACCTCTATTTACCGCTCTTTCTATCGCCGCAGGGTTAGCTATGGCTGCTGCGGTCATATCGATATCTGCTAGTTTATTTGCTAGTTCTTGGTTTTGTCTACGAATATTAGCAAACTCAGTGTTTACTTTTTTTAATTCTTCATTGGCAGCAGCAAAATCCGCTGCCATTGTTTTTATTGTTTCTTCGTTGGTTGCAACTGCCAGTTCAAGTTTAGCATTATTTTCTGTAAGTACAGCAATAGTCTTCTGGGTATCTGTATAATACCAGTAACCTATTCCTCCCATAGTCATTATAACAATTAAAAGCATTCCTGACAGTTTCATAATTTAACCCTCGAACATTAATTTAAGGCTTGCAGGACCCATAATACCGTCTGGTGTTAAGCCGTTTTCTTCTTGCCAAGCCTTTACGTGTGCTTCTGTGCCTCTACCAAAGACTCCATCTGCACCAATTTCTAATTCTTCTTGTACTGCTTTTACAGTTGGTCCTTTTGATCCTAAACGCACTGTTTCGTACACAATAGCAGCTGGTTCCCAATCGCCACCTAGTACTTCCATAGCGTGTTTGTAGTGTTTTTCACGATCTTCTAGTCCAATGTATCCGCCGTTAATACGCTTTGTTGCACCTTTAACATCACATGCATCTGCATACTTGTTTAGTCCATTTGTATCCCAGAACCAACAAGCACTATCTAACGCACCTTTTTTAGTACGCACATACTCTACTGCTTCTTCTGGGGACATTTCCATTTCTTCCCCAAATTTTGTATAGTTGTATCTGCCTGTAAGTTGTAAAATGCCGCCTCCCCTAAATGTCCAGCCATCCCCGCTATCTGTATCGCCGTTGTCCATTCTGTTTGCGTAAATAACATTCGCAATTTTACGAGGTTGTCTGTGATATTCTTGAGCATCTCTGCCTGCCCTTTCAAAATATTTTGGAAAAATTGCGTTAAGTGCTTTTGCACTATAATTTAAATTTTCACTTAGTACTTTAAAGTTGTTAGATTCGTGTCCGCACTGTGCAATAAACATTGCTACACGCTCTGGTGTATCCATTTCCCATAATGGAAGAATTTCGCACATTGCGTCATACCAGTCTTCTGCTTCTTCGTTTCCGCGAAGCATTTCTATCACCATCTCTTCGGTGAATTCAAATTCAAAATCTTCAGCTGCCATTGTCTATCCTTTATACTACAACTCTTTCTACAACAAGCGTGTTTCCTTTATTTTCAAAAGTTAGCTTGTTACCATATTTAGTAATGTTATAGTCGCCAATGTACTTAGAAAGAAAAATAATTTCTGCAAAGTCATCAGCATTAAAAGATTCTGTAATAGAATCTAATGTTTGTTGTGTTGGCCCAAAATCAACAAACTTAAATGCAACGGGATCAGCAAATGCTTTACTAATAACAAGTGTATCGTCTAGCATACTGACATCTTCTACAAAACTGCGATTAAAGAAATTTTTATAATTGTCTAAATTAGATTCGTTAACTTTAAGGCCATAATCTTCAGAACTAGTAGGTAACATTTCTTCTAAATTCTCTTTACTTAAACTTTTACTACGCCAGTTTTTATAATAACGAAACTTTAAATTATCTAAATTACACAAATTACTAATACCAGTAGCAAGTTCCATTATTTGTTCTGGAGAACTTTTAGAACGTTCGATTTCAACAAATACTTTATACGTACCATCTCTAGTTTCGCCTGTAGTTGCGTCTGCATCTAGTACAAACGTGTAACCTTTTTCTAAAAAAGACTCTAGATCTTTTGCACTTTGTTCAGTCTTAGTGCTAAAACTAAGAGTAATAATATCTTCATCACTGCCCATTTTACTTTTAAAAGAATCTATTTCCATTATGTGGTAAACTAAATCTCTAAGATCACCTTGTCTTAATGTCATTGTGCCGCCTCCATACCTGTATCAGCAACAGCATCTGCAGGTTGTTCTTCTGTTGATATGTTTGCTTCTTGTGCTGGTTCAACAACAAAATTTTCAACATATCCTGAATATATATCTGCAATTAATTTGATGGGCATTTGAATTTCAACTATCCAAATAGGATGTCTATCGAGTTTACCTTTTTTAGTACCTGGACGAATGTCATCTGGTTCACGAATTTTTCTTGGTTTAATTAAATTACTCTTAATATACTTAACTTTGCAATCATAATCGAGCAAACGCTTGCCGCCTTGTGGATCCGGCATTTTATCTTTAGGCCACATAAAAGAACATGTTACCCAATGACGCTCTATTTTAGGACCCATAGCAATTTCACCATGTTCCCAGTTATCATAAACATAAATGTCTAGTTCGTCGAGAACTCTTTCAAAATCTTTTAACACACCAAATGCAGTATTTGATTCGTAGATGTTCTCAATATTTTCTATGATGTCAAGTATATCGTACATTAATAAAATTCCATTCTTTGCTATACTTATTTATCGGATCTAAGCCTTTAAAGTATATTTTTTTACTAATCAATCTTTGGTAAATACTTTTGTAGGACAAATGCTCCTACGAGCATATTACCCTACAATATTACACATCCTTAAAGGAGGCTATTAATGGGTGCAAAGAGAAAGGCTGCAAAGCAGCATTCAAACAACTACTCAAACGTAGTAGATTTTAACTTTCATCAAAAGAAAACAACAGTAACAATCCTTCCAAGAAATAGAAACCAAGAAACATATGTACTAAAACTGTTAGATGACACCAAAGATATAATCTTTGGAATCGGTCCTGCAGGTACAGGTAAAACATTACTTGCAGTACAGGTCGCAGTTAAACTATTCAAAGAAGGTAAAGTAGATAAGATCATTGTCACCAGACCAGCAGTTTCGGTTGATGAAGATCTTGGGTTTCTGCCAGGAACGCTAGAACAAAAAATGGCGCCTTGGACAAGACCTATATTTGATGTGCTGCGTGAATATTTTGATGCAAGGCAAATCGAAGGCATGATCGAAGAAGGTATTATCGAGATTGCACCATTAGCGTACATGCGTGGACGTACATTTAAAAATTCATTTATATTAGCAGATGAAATGCAAAATGCAACACCAAATCAAATGAAAATGTTACTTACACGTTTAGGCGAAGGCAGTCAAATGGCTGTAACTGGAGATTTAGCACAAGCTGATAGACTCAAAGACAACGGTCTAGTAGATTTTACAAACCGTTTGTTAGATTCTAATGCATCTTGTATAGATCTAGTTAACTTTGGACAAGGAGACATTGAGCGCCACAATGCTGTTAAGGAGGTGTTACAAGTATACGGCGACGAGTAGTTAAACTTGAACTACTTCGATATCAGATTTTTTTAAAAACTCTATGCCCTGTGTATTACGATAATCTTGTTTGTAGTACACAGTGGCAATACCCGATTGATAAATTAGTTTAGCACAATCTATACAAGGGGAGTGAGTGATAAAGATAGTTGAGCCGTGACCGCTTTCAGGACTACGTGCTAGTTTAGCGATTGCGTTAGACTCGGCGTGTAATACTTCAGGCTTAGTTTTATTGTGTTCATCTTCACAACAGTTATCCCAGCCACTAGGCATACCGTTATATCCAATAGAGATAATACGATCATCCTTTACAACGATTGCACCTACTTGTAAACGTTTTGCCGAACTTAATTGTGCAAAACGTTCTGCAACATCCATATATGCATCTATAAACTTTTGTTTCATTAAAATCCTCTGTAAACATGTTGTTTAAAAATACCTTTATCTATAAGCATATTACTAAAGGTATCTTTATTTTTATTAGAGTCTAAATACAGTTGATCAATAGTATCTAGTATGTTGCTAGGTGTTTTATAATTGTCTAAGTTTAGTTTTGGTAATAAGCATTGTTCTAACCATCTTGTATATGCTCGTGTATTAGGATGAGGATCTTTTTCAAATTTTAATCGTTTTATATCTATTAAAAAGTTCCAATAATCGCTCTCTTTAGAACAAAAGTCTTGTATAGATTCTACCCATATATCTTTATTAAGTGTTGAATTAACATAAGATTGAAATTCGCCAGTATCTATTTTAACATTAGCAACACCTTCGGCGGCATCAAATTTTAATTTTTTAAAATCATTCATACTAGTCATAATATATTTTGAACTAGTTCCTTCTAACATTCTTTGAGCTGCATGAATGTAATTTAATGTTTCATACAAATATGCAGGTTCATAAAAGAACGTTTTAATCCATTTTTTATCATAAATGTCTTGGTTTAAATAACTGAATATACTGCCATAAGTTTTCCATGCTAATGGTTTTCTTTCAGTATACCATTCTTGGGTATAAAAGTCATTGCGTAAATGACTAGTCCATTGTATTATTACCGTATCATTTTTAGTTAATTCATTTTTAGATAAAAACTCTGTTAGTCTAAGAAATATGGCTTTATTTCCTGTTCCAGCTAGAGCCCAGTTCTCGTAGTGGTTAAAATTTTTAGACAGTAGATCAGCCCAAGAAGGCCATAAATAAGAACTAAAGGAACAACCGAATACAAATAAACGCTTCATACTTCTACTTGATTTTCTTTTCTTAGCAACATTAATAAGTATTCGTTTTCGGTATAGATATATGTCCAAGAATTGCTACGAATGGGGTGATTAAATTCACCATCATAATAGCAATCCATTTGAATATATTTTTTAAACCATATTATCTTTTTACTCCAAGTACTACGAATAGGCCACCAAGCAAACTTTTCTGTAATAGTTTCCTTAGGTGATCCTAATATAGCAGATATTGGTTTCATTATACCGCCATAGGTGCTTTTATAGACTCCATTGGTGTATAGTTAATAAGTTTATACTGATCTGGAGTAGTTTTTACCAGCTGATCTAAATCTGCAAATGCAGGCATTATC
>Ga0255768_10002892_pt1 | contig 17191 bp, 15 predicted proteins | sample 071ome_33_FD_179983 | JGI IMG/M metagenome (GOLD analysis project Ga0255768, IMG submission 179983) | Coastal salt marsh microbial communities from the Groves Creek Marsh, Skidaway Island, Georgia - 071412AT metaG (version 2) | ecosystem: Environmental > Aquatic > Marine > Intertidal zone >...
ATCGTCTACGGGGACATTGACCTGAATCGCTGCATTCAGGCCAAGCAGATGCACGACATCATTGGCCACTACCAACGCTCTGATGTCTTTTCGCTTTACGTCAATCGCGAGCCGCAGACCACGTTGGTCGAGGCCGCCGCGGATCAGTTTGACGACACATCACACGATCAGGAGAAATAGTCCATGCGTTTCGTCACCTACAGCACCAGTTCATCGCCGGACCCTCGAATCGGAGTGGTCGTCGGCGATGAGGTCAGGGATCTGGCGTCGTCCCTGGCGGGGGCGATCGACGTTCCTGATCGCCTGATCGACTACATCGCCGCCGGGCCGGCCCTGCACGCTTCCGTCGTCGCCGCCCAGGACCGCATCGCCGCTGCTCCGTCGCTGGGCGGTCTGAGCGAGGTCACCCTGCACGCTCCGCTCCGACCGGGCAAGGTCGTGGGTGTCGGTCTGAACTACGTCGAGCATGTGGAGGAATCCAGCCGCAGTCTGGATACCGACAAAGAACTCCCATCACGACCGGTGCTGTTCAGCAAGCCGGGTACTGCGGTTGTCGGTCCCGAGGCTCCGATCCGCCACAACGGCGAACTCACCCAACAGCTGGACTGGGAGTGCGAACTCGCTGTCGTCATCGGCAGGCCTGCGCTGGGAGTCCAGGAAGCAGACGCGCTCGATTACGTCTTTGGCTACAGCATCATCAATGACATCAGTGCGCGCGACCAGCGTCGCTCGGGTCAGTGGTTCTTCTCCAAGGGTCAGGACAGTTATGCACCGTTCGGGCCCATGATCGTCACTACTGACGAGATCACCGATCCGCACGGGCTGCAGCTGCGTCTGACGGTCAATGGCGACGAGCGCCAAAACGGTAACTCCCGACACATGCTGTTCAAGATTCCCACGTTGATTGCGGATATCACCTCGGGTATGACCCTGGAGCCGGGTGACGTCATCGCGAGTGGTTCACCGCAGGGAGTCGGAGCAGCGATGGATCCGCCCACGTTTTTGCAGCCAGGGGACGTCGTTGAGTGCTCGATCGAATCGATCGGCACGCTGCGTAACCCGGTCGTGGAGGTCTAACGATGAGCAAGAGTGCATACCGCGTTGGCCTTATCGTGCCGTCATCCAACGTGACGATGGAAACTGAGATACCGGCGATGCTCCGAGCGCGGGAAGGAGTGCGTCCTGAGCGTTTCACCTTTCACTCCTCCCGCATGCGCATGAAGTCCGTCACCAAGGAAGAGCTAGAAGCGATGGATGACGAGTCCGATCGGTGCGCGGTGGAGTTGTCGGATGCAGCCGTGGACGTCATGGGCTACGCGTGTCTAGTCGCGATCATGACCCGCGGAGCCGGCTACCACTGCACCTCCCAGGAACGCCTGGGTAAGCGCACCGCAGACGAGGGTCGGCCCACTCCGGTAGTCACCAGCGCCGGTGCCTTGGTCGACGCCCTGCACCTCATGGGTGCCTCCAAGGTCGCCCTGATCGCCCCATACATGCGACCCCTAACCGAACAGGTAGTGGGCTATATCCAGGATCAAGGTTTCGCTGTCACCGACTACGTCGCGCTGGAGATTCCTGACAATCTGGAAGTAGGTGCTCAGGACCCGCACAACCTGGAGACGATCATCGACCGCCTTGACCACTCCGAGGCCGACGTCGTGATCTTGTCGGCGTGCGTCCAGATGCCATCGCTCGCCGCCGTCCAGGCGGTGGAGGACCGGATCGGCAAGCCGGTTATTTCTGCAGCGATCGCCACCACGTACTTCATGCTCAAGGAGATGGGCCTGGAGACAGTGGTGCCGGATGCGGGCGCATTGTTGAGCGGTCGGTACTGATCAACGGGTGTCGTGGAACGGATAGAAGACGGCGCAAAGTGGATAGACCGGGTCAGAAATGTCGGTGACAGTAACCCCGTTGCTGCTGTAAGGAAAGGGACAAGCAATGACCAAATCGATTCTCGATGGTAAGGATTTCAAGCTGGGATTGTTCTCTGCCAACTGTTCGTCCGGCATGGCCGTGACCAAGGTCGAAGACCGGTGGACCGGAAGTTGGGATGACAACCTTCGTCTAGCGAAGATCGCCGACGAGGTCGGTATCGATTTCATGCTGCCCATCGCCCGCTGGATCGGGTACGGCGGCATCACCAACTTCCACGAGGGTGTGCTAGACCCGATCACCTGGGCGGCCGGCCTGCTGGCCAACACCGAGCGCCTGTTCGTGTTCTCCACCATCCACACCGCCTTCAACCACCCCATCGTGGTAGCCAAGGCGATGGCAACGGTTGATCAGATCTCGCACGGCCGCGCCGGCGTCAACGTCGTCGCCGGGTGGAACCAGCCGGAGTACGAGACGTTCGGCATGGACCTGCCGCAGGATCACGACGATCGCTACGCACTGGCCCAAGAGTGGCTCGACGTCATCCTGAAGATCTGGACCACGCCCGGACAGTTCGACTGGGATGGACGCTTCTTCCAGCTCAAGCACGTGGAGAGCCTGCCCAAGCCCTTCGACGGTCCGCTGCCGATTCTTAATGCGGGCTCTTCGAAACAGGGACGTGAGTACGCGGCGCGCAACGCGAACTTCGGCTTCACAATCGTTGGCGGCCCGGACGACGGTGCCGAAGTTGTCTCGGAGTACACCAAGCTCGCTGGGGACACGTTCAAGCGCACGATGGGCTACTTCACCCTGGGACACTGCGTGGTTCGCCCGACGCGTAAAGAAGCCGAGGAGTTCTTGCACTGGTACGCCGACGAGAACGCGGACTGGGAGGCGGTGGACAACCTGATGCGTTTGCAGGGTCTGCATGCGCAGTCCTTCACTCCCGAGATGCTGGAGATGTTCCGCGGACGCTTCGCCGCGGGCCACGGGACCTGCCCAATCATCGGTGACCCCGACGACGTCGCCAACGAGATCGAGCGCTTCGCCAAGGCGGGTTTCTCCGGAATGACGCTGTCCTTCCTGGACTACGCCGAAGAATTGCCGTATTTCGCTCAGGAGGTTTTGCCGCGGTTGGAGGCCAAGGGAGTGCGACTCCCGCGCAACTAGGGCAGCATCCTCTGCTGTGGCGCAATCCCCCGAACGTAGGCCGATGCCCGAGCGACGCTCCATTGACCCTGGATCGTCCTCGGGCATCTACCCGTTGTTAGGGGCGTTGGTATCCCCGCGGCCGATCGGTTGGGTGTCGACCACCTCCGCTGAAGGCGTGGACAACCTGGCGCCCCATTCCTTCTTTCAGATTGTCAGCACATCTCCTCCGATCGTGATGATCTCGTCGATGGGGGAAAAGGACACCGCGCGCAACATCCGTGCATCGGGAGAGTTCGTCGTCTGCGGTTCCCCTGTTGCCCTTATCGAACAGATCAACATCACGGGGGTGGACTTCCCACCTGGTATCAGTGAATTCGATGTGGCCGGCTTGACTCGGGAACCGAGTGAGAAAGTCAGACCCCCTCGAGTGGCCGAGTCTCCTTTCGCGCTCGAATGCGTTCTTCACGACATCCGTGAGGTGGGCAACGGAATCTTGATCCTGGGTGAGGTGGTGTGGATTGCGGCTGCCGAGTACGCATTCGACGGTGTCCGCGCCCAGAGTTCCCTGGTTGATCCGGTTGCCCGGCTCGGTGGAAACGAATGGGCGGGCCTTGGTTCGATAGTCGACGTCCCTCGTCTGTCGGTAGAGGACTTCTCTGAGCGTTCCTGACATCGGTGAAACTCAACCGGACATGAAGCGTCCGCCGTTGACGTCCAGGACCGCTCCAGTCACGTACGACGACTGGTGGCTCGCAAGGAACAAAACAGGCTCGACGCATTCTTCGATCAATGGCATGCGGCGCAGCGGTATCGAGTCCAGGACTTCGTTGCGATCGTGCTCGCTCATCTCGTCGAACATTCCTTGCAGGCGTCCGGTGAGGAATAGGCCGGGCGCGATCGCGTTGACCCGGATTCCATCCGGACCAACTTCGCGAGCTAGGCGTCGAGTCAGTCCCAGGATGCCGGCCTTGGCCGCGGCGTACGGAACGCCGGTCACCGGGCTCGTCGATCGACCCCCGATGGAGGAGAAGGTGACGATGCTCCCGCCACCGGCGGCCTTCATATGCGGTAGGACCGCGGCCGAGCAGTAGTAGGTGCCCTTGACATTGACGTCGATGACGAGGTCAAGGTCCGCGGGGCTGATGTCGTCGATGTCTCGCGGGGTCCCCAGGGAGCCGCCCGCAGCGGCTATCAAAATCGTGGGCGCACCGATCTGCGAGACCGTTTGGTCGATTGCCGAGCCCACCGACCCCGGGTCCCGCACGTCGGCCGCGAAGCCACCGGCAGTTATGCCCTCGGCGCGTAAGCCCTCGACTGCCGATGCAATGGCATCCTCATTTGTGTCGAGCAGGCTGACCGCGGCTCCCTCTCGCCCCAGGGCCTGGGCGATCGCCACCCCCAGGCCGCCCGCTCCGCCTGTGACGACCGCTACCTGCCCGGTGAACCTGGCTTCCATGGTCTTCCTTCCGATTTCTCTTGTCGCCGCGCGCCTTGGCGTATACCGTACTATTTTCGATAGTCACAAACACGCAAGAAGGAATCCGTCGCGCCAACGACGGGGCCCTGGGACGAAGGGTAGGCAGGATGCGGATCGCCGTGGTGGGTGGAGGCCCAGGAGGCCTGTATTTCTCCAGCCTGATCAAGCAGATCGACCCCGATGCGGACATCACCGTCTGGGAGCGCAACGCCCCCGACGACACGTTCGGTTTCGGGGTGGTCTTCAGCGATCAAACCCTCAGCGGTATCCGAGCGTCCGACCAATCGGTCTTCGAAGACATGGGCGAATCTTTCGCCTACTGGGACGACGTGGACATCGACATCGATGGCAACCGCTTCACGGTCGGCGGAAACGGTTTCGCCGCCATGAGTCGGAAGGAATTGCTTCACGTCCTCCAGCGACGCGCCTCTCAGCATGGCGTGCCGGTGCACTACCGGACGGAGGCGCCACCGGTCGAGGAGTTGATGGCCGACTATGACCTCGTCATCGCGTGCGACGGAATCAATAGTCCTATTCGCGAGAAGTTCTCCTCTGACTTTGGAACAACCATTGACCCGCGCACGTGCAAGTACATCTGGCTGGGCACCGATCTGGTCTTCGAGGCCTTCGAGTTCTTCATTCGATCCACGCCCTACGGCGTCATGCAGATTCACGCTTACCCAATGGATGCGCATGGCAGCACCTTCATCGTGGAGATGCACGAAGACGTCTGGCAAGCCGCGGGATTCGATGCGGTCGACGCGGACTCCCTGCCTCCGGGCGTGAGTGACGAAGCCGCGATCGAGAAGATTCGCGAGATCTTCTCCGACATCATCGGTGAGCACTCACTCATCGCCAACAACAGTAAGTGGGTGACCTTCCGCACCATCCGCAACAAGACGCTGGTCCACGAAAACCTGGTGTTACTCGGTGATGCAGCGCACACCGCACACTTCTCGATCGGCTCGGGGACCAAGTTGGCGATGGAGGACGCACTGGCCCTGGCTGCCTGCCTTCGCGAACAGCCCACCCCCGAGGCTGCTCTCAAGGCCTACGACGAAGAACGCACGCCGGTAATCAAGAGCACTCAGCGTTCGGCCCAAGCAAGTTTGGAGTGGTTCGAAGAACTGGCGCAATACGCCACCCAGGATCCTGAGCAGTTCGCCTTCAATCTCATGACGCGCAGTCGACGCATCACCTACGGGAACCTGCAAGAGCGAGATCCAGAGTTCGTTGCGCTCGTCGACGACTGGCTGCTGAAGTCTGAGATCGAGCGGGGACGGGTTCCCGCTGGCACTAGGCCAGTCCCGCCGATGTTCCTGCCCTATCGCGCCCGCGGTGTCGAGCTTCCCAACCGCGTGGTCGTCTCGCCGATGGACATGTACTCGAGCGTTGACGGCGTTCCCGGGGATTTCCACTTGGTTCACCTCGGCAGCAAAGCTCTCGGCGGCGCCGGCCTGGTCATGACCGAGATGGTGTGCACGTCCGCGGAAGGTCGCATCACACCCGGCTGCGGTGGGCTGTGGAACGACGAGCAGGAGTCAGCGTGGACGCGCATCGTGGACTTCGGGCACACCACGCAGGCCAAGATGGGCATCCAGATCGGCCATGCGGGACGCAAGGCGGCCACCAAGTTGATGTGGGATGGCATTGACCAACCCCTCGAGACCGGAGGCTGGCCGATCATCGGGCCTTCGCCGATTCCTTACCTCCCCAATAGTCAGGTGCCCCGCGAGATGACGCGGGCGGACATGGACGAGGTGCTCGCCGAGTTCGTTGAGACGGCCAGGCGTGCGGCGCGAGCCGGATTCGATGTTCTGGAGCTGCACTGTGCCCACGGGTACCTGCTGTCGAGCTTCCTAACTCCGGTGAGCAACCAGCGCACCGATGAGTACGGCGGTTCCCTGGAGAATCGGTTGCGCTTCCCGCTCGAGGTTTTCGATGCCGTGCGGGGAGTGTGGCCCGAGGATCGTCCGATGTTCGTGCGCATTTCCGCGTCGGACTGGGTGCCAGATGGAATCTCCTTCGATGACATTCTGAACATCGCGCGGGCGTTCGCCCAGCACGGTGTGGACGTCCTCGACGTTTCATCGGGTCAGACGACACCGGATGCGCGGCCGGAATACGGGCGCTCCTTCCAGACCCCATTCGCCGATCGAATTCGCAACATCGTCGGCGTGGACACCATGGCAGTCGGCGCCATCAGCTCGTGGGACGACGTCAACACCAACATCGCGGCTGGCCGTTCCGACCTGTGTGCCATCGGTCGTCCTCACCTCTACGACCCGCAATGGACGCTGCACGCAGCAGCGGACCAGGGTGTTGAGGTCGAGTGGGCGCTGCCCTACAAGGGAGGAAGTTGGAAGCCGCCGGCCGGGCGCGCGGAAGACCCCAAGCCCCGACTCGAGCTAGTGCCGGCGGAAGCCAGCATGAATCGACCAAAGCGCTGGAAACCGTAACCACGAGGACCCACAATGGGCGTCAGCCCGAACCAACGGAAGGAAAGTTGAATGTCCGATCTCGCTCAGCTCGCAGCAGGAATCGTCGACGGCTCGGTGGAGATCGTCGATCTCACCTCGCCGTTGCACTCGGGAACACCGATCCTTGCCCTTCCGCCGGAATTTGGGCAGACGGCAACCTTCGAACTCGAAGAGATCAGCGCGTACGACGACCGTGGTCCCGCCTGGTACTGGAACAATTTCCGCACCGGTGAGCACACGGGTACCCACTTCGACGCACCCAACCACTGGGTCACGGGCAAGGGTTTGGATGACGTCAGCCAGGTGCCAGCGCAGCGTCTGGCTGGCCCGGCCGTCGTCATCGATAAAACCGAGGCGGTCGCAGCCGACCCGGACTACTGCTTGACTTTGGACGACATCAAGGCCTGGGAGGCTGAGAACGGTCCGCTTCCCAAGCATGCGTGGGTGCTGTACCGCACCGGTTGGTCCCAGTACGGCAACGACCCGGCGGCCTTCGCCAATGCCGATGAGAACGGCCCGCACACTCCAGGTGTCACACCCGAGGCCGCGCAGTACATCGCGGACCAGACCGAGGTGCTCGGTTGGGGCGTGGAGACCGTGGGAACCGACGCGGGTGCCGCTTTCGGCTTCGAGCCGCCGTTCCCGTGCCACGCCCTGTTCTGCGGATCGAGCAAGTACGGCCTGACGCAATTGCGCAACCTCGACAAGCTGCCCACCACCGGTGCCGTCGTCGTGGCCGCTCCGCTGCCGATCGTCAATGGCTCGGGTAGCCCGTGCCGTGTGCTGGCCTTCGTTGCTCGCTGATCGCCGTGGACTACTTCCCCAATAGTCTCGTCGCCACCTGGTAACCCGAGCCTCCTCCGAGGCCCGGGCCCGGGTGCGTCGAGGCGCCGATGTGCCAGACGTTCGAGAAGCCCGTGTCGTGGCCGGTGGCGGTCGCCAGGGGACGCCACAGGGCGTACTGGTCGATGCGGCAGTCGCCTGCATAGGGGTCGCCACCGTCGAGGTTCACGTTCATCGCCTCGAGGTCCGCTGGCCCGATCACCACGCGAGCGAGTTCCGCACTGCGGATATTCGTGATGTGCGGCTCGAGATGGCCGATCACACGCTCGGCGTACTCGTCGCGCAGTCGAGCCGACCAGGTGCCGTCGCCCGGGTCGATTGTTCCCGCGAGATCTCCGACGACGTGTCGCGGATTCTCTTGCAGTTGGATCCACAGCAGGCCCTTGCCCGGCGGCACTCGACCCGGATCTATGGTGGCCGGCTGGCCGACAACGATCGTGGGACGGCGCGGCAGGTATCCGCGATTGGCGGCATTTACCGACTCCGATAGCGAGTCCATCCCGTCCAACACGTGGACGAGCGCAGTGTCGGCCAGGCGTTCGTCACCTTGCCACTGCGGGGGTTCATCGAGTGCGATGTGGATCTGCATTCCGGCGCGACCGAAACGGAAGCGTTCGGCGGCCGCCCGGCGCTCCGGCGCGGAGTTCGCCAGGAGTCGGCTGTAAAGAGCTGGGGGAGTGACCGACGCGAGAACCGCCGTACTCGCTAGGACTACGTCACCGCTGGCGAGTCGCACGCCCGTCGCCCGTTCCCCGGTGGTCATGATCTCGGTGACGTCGCACTCGGTACGTACGTCCCCACCGTGCTCTTCGACGATGCTCACGAGTGCGTTCACCAGTGATCGACCGCCACCGACCGGAATGGGCATGCCCCCCATCGCCACCGCGGCGGCGATCACCGTGGTGATGAATGCGCTGCCGGAATCGTCGGGCCCTAGTCCGTTATGCAGGGCCCATGGAGCGAGCAAAGCCTTGGTGATCGGGGAAGAGAAAGTGCGGTCCGCCCAGGGTGCGGCGGGTTCCAACAGGTCCGCACCACTGGCCATGAGGCCACGACGGCCGAGTTGCCGGTAAGCCTTCCACCCGAACTTCCATGCGTTGCGTCGCCAGAAGTCGGTTCCTAACAGACCGAAGGCGAGGTCGGCTTTGGAGCCGAAGTCGGCCATCAACGCGTTCCAGTTGTCCAGATCACCGAGGCGCGCCATCTCCGCGCTCGTGACCTCCGGATCGGTCGACAAGAACGCCGCACCTTCCGCGCAGACCACTCCGGTCGGCAGCGGCGTGTTCCGATACTCCAGTCCGTGGCGTGCCAGGTCGTCGGCCAAGTCCGCATAGGCCGGCCCGCCGACGAAGAGTGGATGCCAACTCGACAGCAACTCGATGGTAAATCCGTCGACGTGCTCGGTCGAGGTCCACATGGCGCCGCCCGGGGCGGCGTTGCGCTCGAGGACGACGACCTTTTTGCCGCCACGGGCCAGGAGCGCTGCGGCCACCAGTCCGTTAATCCCGGAGCCGATGACGACGACGTCGGCGGAGCCGTGTGCGGTGTTGGACATGAAAACCTCCCGGGTGAACGTTATATCGCCATGGTGTCGGTCGTCAGAATTCCGTAGGCTCGGTTCGTGGATACAGACGTCATCGTGGTGGGTGCAGGTGTCAACGGTCTGGGGGCTGCCGCCCTGCTGGCCGCCAAGGGTCGTTCGGTGCTAGTGGTCGAGGCCAATGACGTTCCCGGTGGTGCGGTGCGCACCGAGGAGGTCACATTGCCGGGTTTCCGGCATGACCTTTTCGCGATGAACCTGGGTCTGTTCGCAGGCGGGCCGATCAACGCGGCATTGGGCGAACGTCTCGCCGCCCACGGTCTGGAGTTCGTGCCGAGCTCCAAGCCGTTCTGCTCGGTCTTCCCAGACGGCACCATGCTCGGCGTCGAGGCAGACGTCGAGGCCACGGTCGCCAACATCCGTGAGATCGCACCCGAGGACGTGGCTTCCTGGGAACGCTTGACCGAATACCTTGGGACAATTGCACCGACCTTGATCGGTGTTCTCGGGTCCGACCTTCCGTCGTGGTCGGCGGCCAAGACGCTGTGGAAGGCGCGCCGGCAGTTCGGTACAACGGGGGTCCTCGACATCGCGAAGTTGGCGCTTTCTTCCACGCGGGCGTTCACTGAGGAGAACTTCTCCTCACCCAAGGTCCGGGCTCTGATGGCCTCGTGGGGTATGCACTTGGACTTCGCTCCGGATATCGCCGGTGGCGCGCTCTTCTCGTTCCTGGAAGCGATCGGTGGTCAGTTCAACGGCATGGTCATCGGACGCGGAGGTGCCGAGAGCATGATCGACGCGCTCGTCGCGATCATCGAAGAAAACGGCGGTCGTGTCGTCACGGGGCAGCGCGTCACTGAAATCCTGACAGAGGGTTCGACCGCGGTCGGGGTGCGCACCGAATCCGGCGACGTTTACCGGGCCCGGCGTGCGGTCGTCGCAAATCTCAATCCGCGACTGCTCCCGGCAATGTTGCCCGAGAACATCGCGTCGACGCCATCGGTCGCTAGCGCGGCTAAGTTCCGCCCGGGCTTGGCGACGATGATGATCCACCTCGCCATGGACGACCTGCCGAATTGGCAGGCGGCGCGTGCGAGGGAGTTCAACTACGTCCACATTGGTCCGTACCTCGACGACATGGCGATGACGTACACGCAAGCCGCGGCGGGACAGTTGCCCGATTCACCGACGCTCGTCGTCGGTCAGCCAACTATCACCGACCCGTCCCGCGCGCCCGAGGGTAAGCACACGCTATGGATCCAGGTTCGTGTCCTACCCCTCGAGCCGATGGAAGGGTCCTGGGACGACATCGGCGGTGCGTACGCCGAACGCGTCATCGACAAGATTGATCAGTTCGCACCCGGTATTCGCTCGCGGATCCTGGCGACGAAGGTGCTCACTCCCGCAGATCTGCAGCGCGCGAACGCGAACCTGATCGGTGGTGACTCTCTCGGCGGAAGCCACCATCCGGCGCAGTTCTTCTTCTTGCGGCCGCTACCGGGGTGGTGGCGTCACAAGACGCCGGTGGATCGACTGCACATTTGCGGCGCAAGCACGTGGCCGGGCGGCGGCGTCGGCGGTGGATCGGGAGCGCTCGTAGCCGACGCCCTCAAGTGACGCGCTTAGCGGAACGGGCTGAAGTCAGGCGGCCGCTTCTCGATGAATGCCGCTCCGCCTTCCTTGGCCTCGGGGGTGTCCACGAAGAGATCCAAAACGTCGAACGCGAGCGACTGGATCCCGACGATGTGATCGGAGTCAGCGTTGAAGGAATGCTTCAGCGTCTTCAGTGCCGTGGGAGACAGGGCGCACGCTTTGCGGCCCCACTCGAGTGCGAGCGGCAGCAGTTCGTCGGGTTCCACCACGCGGTTCACCAGGCCCCAGCGCTCGGCGGTCTCGGCGTCGTACTGGTCGCAAAAGAACCAGATCTCGCGGGCGCGCTTCTCACCGACGACCCGCGCCAGATAGGCGGTGCCGAATCCGGCGTCGAAACTCCCGACCCGCGGGCCGACCTGCCCGAATCGCGCTGTGCGGGATGCGAGGGAGACGTCGCACAGGACGTGCAGTACGTGACCTCCACCGATCGCGAAGCCGTTGACTGCTGCGATCACCGGCTTGGGCACCTCTCGGATGAGGCGGTGGAGTCGTTCGATCTCGAACATCCCCATCTCGGTTTCTCCGTAGCCTCCGGTCGTGGCGCGCTCCTTTTGGTCGCCGCCGGAGCAGAACGCCTTCTCTCCCGCGCCGGTCAGGACAATTGCTCCCACGGAGGTGTCGACCCACGCGTACCGGAATGCGTAGATCAACTCATCGACTGTGCGGCCGCGTAAAGCGTTGTACCGGTCCGGTCGGTCGATGGTGATGACAGCGACCCCGTCCTCGACGACGTAGCGGACGTCGGTGAAATCTTCAATGGCGATCATTGCACCTCCACGAGAACTGCTATTCCCAATCCAACTCCGATGCACGCGGTGGCGATACCCCTGCCGCCGCCGCGCCGCTGCAAATGTCGCGCCGTGTCGACGACGACCCGGGCGGCCGAAGCGCCGACCGGATGCCCGATTGCGATCGCGCCGCCGTGCGGATTCACCTTGTCCACCGGAATCCTCGGCTCGTCGTGCAAGACCGTGAGGACCATCGCGGCAAAGGCCTCGTTGATCTCGAACAGGTCAATGTCGTCGAAGTCCAGGTCATGGCGCGCGAGAAGTTTGTGCATGGCCGGCACCGGCGCGCGAGCGAATTCGTCCGGCTCGACCGCGACTACGGCAGAACCGGCGATCGTCCCGAGCCCCTCGAGACCGAGTTCGGCGGCCGACTCAGGGGAACAGATGAGCGAGGCGACGGCACCGTCGTTGATCGGTGAGGAGTTCCCTGCGGTGACCGAACCATCGGGGGTAAACGCAGGTCGCAACTGGCCCAGGCTCGTGGTTGTGGTGCTCGGGCGAATGGATTCGTCGCGGGTGACTCCGGCGACCGGGAACGCGAAGCCGTCGTGTAGTCCGGTGTTCCACGCAGCGTCGACCAATTCATGCGAACGGGCGGCCCACTCGTCCTGTTGTTCGCGAGAGATGCCGCGTTGTTCGGCGCTGCGCTGCGCGCACGCACCGAGGCTGTCGGTCCAGTTGCTCGGGAACTCCGGATTCACCATGCGCCAGCCGACTGTGGTCTGTTCCAAGCGCGTCGACGGGTCCAAGGGGGTATCCGACTTGGGAAGGACGAAGGGGGCTCGGCTCATCGACTCCACGCCGCCGGCGATCACCAGGTCCATGTCACCGGACGCGACCGCGCGTGCCGCCTGGACCATGGCCTCGGCTCCCGAACCGCAGAGTCGGTTGAGGGTGACTCCCGGGACGCTCACAGGGAATCCGGCCAGCAGCGCCCCCATGCGGGCGACATTGCGGTTGTCCTCTCCCGCGCCGTTGGCGTCACCCATCACGATGTCATCGATCGCCTCGGGATCCAGCGAGGGGATGGAGTGGCGCAGTTCGTCCAACGTCAGGCCGAGGAGGTCATCGGGGCGAATACCGGAGAGGCCCCCTCGGTTCTTGCCGAAGACTGTCCGCTTGGCTGCGGCAATCATGGGTCGCGTGGCTTCCATGTGTCGTATTATTGCCGATCGGCAAGGACACGCACTATCGCGCTCCCTCGAGGAAGTAGTGGCATGACGACAACCTCTCCGTCCCTTAGGTGCCTGGTCACCGGGGCAAGCCGGGGTATCGGTGCGGCCATTGTTGCCGATTTGGACCACGCGGGCCATCGCCTCGCGCTCACCGCGCGGACTGAAGCCTCGCTCCGCGCGGTCGCCGACTCGCTGGCCGGCGCTGGTGGATCCCCGTTGGTACTACCCGAGGACGCAACCGATCCTGGATCCGCCGAACGGCTTCACGAAGCGATCACTGCGGCGTGGGGTGGCATCGATGTGCTGGTCGTGAACGCGGGGGAGGGCAACGCCGCACCATTGGCCAAGACCGACGACGCGATGTGGCAGGCCTCGCTGGACGTCAACCTGACGGCCCCCTTTCGACTTCTGCGGGCGTTCGTCCCCGCGATGGTGGAGCGAGGATTCGGCCGGGTGGTGGTCGTCGCCAGCGTCGCGGCGAAGGTCGGTGCCCCGTACATCAGTGCCTACGCCGCAGCCAAGCACGGGGTCTTGGGCCTCGTCCGCTCCGTTGCCGTTGAAGTCGCGACGAGTGGCGTGACGGTGAACGCGGTGTGCCCCGGCTATGTGGACACTCCGATGACCGACCGGACTATTGAGGCGATTGTCGAACAGACCGGACGTACCCCCGAACAGGCGCGGGCATCCTTGGAACGACAGCAGCCCATCGGTCGCCTGATCTCTCCCCAGGAAGTAGCCGATGCGGTGCGATTCTGTATCGCCGATGCAGGAGCTCTCAACGGACAGGCAATCAATCTCGACGGTGGAGGAGTCCAATCATGACGGTCCGACGTGTTAACCCGCCCGATCTCGCCCCACCGGTGGGCTTCTCGCATGCCGTGGTCGCCGAGGGTGGAACGATCGTCTTCCTCGCTGGGCAGACGGCGCTGAATGCAGACGGCGTGATCGTCGGCACGACGATTCTCGAGCAGTTCGAGCGCGTTATGGAAAACCTCCTCCGCTCGCTGGAGGAAGCCGGCGGCACACCGGATCAGTTGGCGAAGTTAACGATCTACTGCGTTGATCCGACCGACTACCGCGCCAACGCCCGTGAACTCGGCCAGATTTGGAAGCGCCTGGCAGGTCGCGACTACCCGGCAATGACGCTCGTTGGCGTGACACGTCTGTGGGACGACGATGCCATGATCGAGATCGAAGGCATGGCGGTCATCGCGTGATGCGAACTGCGCTCGGAAATCCATCTCCGTTGGCGAGCCTGTGGGCCGCTCGATCCATCGCGGTAGTTGGTGCAACCGAGCGCGTCGGAGCCATGGGACGACTTCCCATGGTCTATCTGACCAAGTACGGCTACGACGGGCGAATCCTGCCGGTCAACCCCAAGGGCGGCGAGGTGCTGGGAATCCCGGCGCACGCGTCCATCGGTGACGCGGTCGCCGCGGCGGGGAGTGTGGACCTGGCGTTGATCATGGTCCCGGCCGCTGCGGTCGAAGGAGCGGTCCGCGAGTGCGCGGACGCCGGCGTCGGAGTGTGCGTCGTGATGTCCTCGGGGTTCGGGGAAGTCGGTGAGGAAGGCCGTCAGCGCCAAGAACGTCTCGTCGGGATCGCCCGGAGTGCCCACATGCGACTGGTGGGACCGAACTGCATCGGATCGGTCGGCGGCGCAGATCGGGTGTTCGCGACCTTCAGTCCGGTCTTTTCCGCGGACTCCACTCCGTTGCCTAGCGGATCGCTAGCCCTGGTGAGTCAGTCTGGAGCACTTGGCTTCGGCGCGTTAAGCCTCGGGCTGGAGCGCGACGTTCCCATCGGAACCGCGATCACGACCGGCAACGAAGCAGACGTCTCGGCCGAGGAGATCGCGTCCGTTTTGGCGCAGGATCCCGGGGTTGAGGGACTGTTGCTGTACCTGGAGTCCGTGAGCGACCTTGCGGCTCTCACGGCGGCCGCGGCCCAGGTACCGACCATTGCGGTGAAGGCAGGACGAAGCGAAGCCGGCGCCAGGGCCGCCGCCTCGCATACCGGGGCTCTGACCTCCGGGGACGACATCGTGGATGCGGGTCTCGCGAGCGCCGGTGTCGCTCGGGTGGTCACCATCGACCACCTGCTCGACGCGGGACTCCTCGTCGCCACCGGAGCACGATTGCACGAGCCGAAGGACCCGCGCGTGGGCATCGGGATCATCACGACGTCCGGCGGTAGCGGGATCCTCGCGGCGGATGCGATCGAACGGGAGGGACTGGCGTTGTCGGCACTCGATCCGGCGACCGTCTCCGACATCTCGGCGATCATCCCCGAGTACGGAAACGCGCAGAACCCGGTCGATGTGACCGCGGCCGTGATGGGTGCGCCGGGTCTTTTCGAGGATTGTGTGCACCGACTCGCCGACGATCCCGCGGTGGACGCCGTCGTCGCTTGTTTCGCGGTGCTCGTCGGGGATGACGTTTCACGTATCGCCAACGCGCTCGGCGAGGTACGGGCACGGACGAACAAGCCGGTCGTCGCGGCACGCACCGGTGCGGCGGCGCTGGCGCCGGAAGGGGCTCGGCTTCTGGCCGAGCAGGGAGTGGCCGTCTACCCAACTCCCGAACGTGCGGTGAGCGCGCTGCGGGCGCTTCGGGATGCCTGCCGTGGACCACGTGGGCGTGCGAGCTACGAGCACCCGATCCGGGTCGTCGACGCACCGCCGGCCGATGCCACGGAATCCGAAGTGAAGGCGGTGTTCGCCGCTGCCGGCCTACCCGTTCCCGAGTCCGTGATGGTCGCCGATGCGGACTCCGCGCGCGCTGCCATTGAGCAGGTGGGCGGTCGGGCGGTGCTGAAGGCGGTCGTGCCCGGGTTGCTTCACAAGTCCGATGCCGGGGGAGTCGTCGTCGACGTCGGCCCGGACCGTGCTGATGCTGCCTTCGATCAGTGCGCCGCCTTGGGCGGTGAGGTACTCGTCGAACGCTTCGTTCCCGGTGGCGTCGAGGTCTTGGTCGGCGTGACGCCGAGTCCGATGGGGCGAGTGCTGACCGTCGGCGTCGGAGGGGTGTTGACCGAGGTCGTGTCCGACGTTGCCGTGACGCTGCTTCCGGCCACGTCACAGGACATCGATGATCTCCTCGATCGCACCCGACTCGGGCGCCTGTTGGCCGGAGTTCGGGGAGCCGCCCCAGCCGACCGCGCCGCGCTGGTAGAGACGATCGGCGCACTCGTGGATGCCGTTTCGACGTGGCCGCAGGACATGGAAATCGAACTCAACCCGGTGACGGTCCTGAAGTCCGGATGCTGGATTCTCGACGCCGTCGTGCACAGACAAGGCGAAGGTGACAACCAAGGGAAAGGTGCCCACTGATGGATGTTGGTCGACTCGTTGCGCGATCGATGACTCGTTACCGTGATCGCATCGCGCTCGAAGGCCCGGAAGGGTCGAGCACCTTCGGTCGCACCGGCGCACGTGTCATGCAGTTGGCGCGGGCCCTGCGGGCGCTGGGTCTGGAGACCGGCGATCGTGTCTTGGACCTGCAGTCGAATCAGAACACCTACATCGAGACCGATTTGGGGATCAGTACCGCAGGCCTGTGTCGAGTTGCCTTGAACTACCGCCTGCACCCGACGGACTGGGAGCGAATCGCGGGCGACTGCAGCCCTCGCGTGCTGATCTTGGACGCCAAGTTCTGGGATGACGCAGCCAGTGTGCGAGCCGCCGTCGACCACGTGATCGTGATCAATGCTGGGGACTCCGGTGTCGAGGGGGCAACGGACTACGAGAGCTTCCTCGCGGCACAGTCCGACGCGCCGTTCCTCCTCAGTGTTGATCCCGATGCCCTCGTCTCGTTGAACTACTCCAGCGGCACTACCGGCCGACCCAAGGGCGCCATCCGCACCCATCGAATCGGATGGCAAGTTTGAACAACATCGTCACGGACCTGTTGCGCGGCGTCCCGTCGCAGAAGTCCACCTGGGTACACGCCGGGCCCGTCACCCACACCAGTGGGCTGTTTTCCCTCCCCTTCTTCACTTTCGGAGCACGACAGATCGTGCAACCCAAATACGAACCCGAGGCACTGGTCGACGCGATAGAGAACCGGGGAGCAACGGCCACGGCCCTCGTCCCCACGATGGTCGCGCGGTTGCTGACTTTGCCGGACATCAGCCCGGAACGGATGTCGGGACTGGAGTTCCTGGGCTACGCAGGCGCACCGATGCCACCGGAGCAGATCCGGCAATGC
>Ga0255768_10002899_pt1 | contig 17180 bp, 20 predicted proteins | sample 071ome_33_FD_179983 | JGI IMG/M metagenome (GOLD analysis project Ga0255768, IMG submission 179983) | Coastal salt marsh microbial communities from the Groves Creek Marsh, Skidaway Island, Georgia - 071412AT metaG (version 2) | ecosystem: Environmental > Aquatic > Marine > Intertidal zone >...
GCGCAACGTTTCACTTCGGTTGCCCCTGCTACTGCGATGTCGATGATGCCGGCTTCATCCGTTTTAAACACCTTTTCACGCTGCACAGTCGATGTTGAGTTGTAAACGTGCAGAATCGCTCTGCGAGCGCCACGCAGGGATTTAAAGGTTCGCTGAATCAATTCCGGGCGGGCCTGGGTCAGCACCTGAATGGTGACGTCATCAGGCACACGATCTTCTTCAATCAAACAACGCACAAAATCAAAGTCTGGCTGGGAAGCAGCCGGAAATCCGACTTCGATCTCCTTGAACCCGACTTCAACCAGCAATTCAAACATCTTCTTTTTCTGTTCAACCGACATTGGCTCAATCAAGGCCTGGTTGCCGTCCCGAAGATCGACACTGCACCAGACCGGCGCAGATTCTATAACCTGATCCGGCCAGGTTCTGTCGCTCAGCGCAATCGGCTGAAACGGTTTGTATTTACGGTGATCAAATCGGTTGTTTGGCATCGGGACCCCTCCCTCATTCCGGATCAAAAATGCAGCGCCCGGATCAAGACAACTTGTCCGGGCGCTATTCAAAGAAGACTCTCTGACTCTATGTTTTCAGGAACCAGCGCTGTCACACCGCTGCCTGATTAACCTGATTCCCGCGATTTCCTTGTGAGAAATCCGCTCCCGGGTACCGGCATCTTGTGAATGCTGACCCGCTTCGAGAAAGTGTGATTATGGTAGTCAAACCGGATTAGCATTTCTACACATACTTTCTATATTTTTGGGCTTTTCGTAGTTATCTACACCAATTTTTGATATATAATTAGTATTATATACTATTTTAATTGAAATTGATGGAAAGCTTTAACATTCAAACCACGGGTCGTAGCTCGGAGTTCTCTCGATGAAGCTGGACAGACTGGATAAGCGCATTCTGCGGGAAATACAGCGGGATGGAACCATAACTAACCTAGAGCTGGCAGAGCGCATCGGCCTGTCTCCCTCCCCCTGCGCGAGACGGGTGAAACAGCTTGAGGATGCCGGCATCATTCTTGGCAGAGTCACCCTGCTGGACCCAAAAAAACTGGACTTAAAACTGACCGCACTTATTCAGATCAGCATGGACCGGCATACTCCGGATCGCTTCGAAAAATTTGAAGAACAAATCAGATCGTACGCGGAAGTGACTGAATGCCTGCTCATCACCGGACAGTCTGCTGACTATCAGCTGAAAGTCGTGGTGCCGGACATGGAGTACTACCAGGAATTTCTGCTGAACAAAATTACCCGAATCGAAGGCGTAACCGACGTGCATTCAAGCTTTATGCTGCGCGAGGTTCAAAACACCACGGCTTTACCCCTCGACCACATTGAATCTTAGTAACTGAATGCGGCTCTTATGATTCCGGAAAGAAGTGCTTGATCTTGTTTTTGTAGGAACGGCTCATCTTGAGCGTCGAGCCGCCAATGAGGGTGAGGTAATACTTCCCGTTCATGTGAGAGGATACTTTCTCTACCCGTTCAAGATTGACAATCGTCGAGCGGTGCACCCGCTGGAAAACTGAAGCGTCCAGCCTGGACTCGAGCTCTTTCATGGTCGTGCGCATGATATGGGTCCGGTTTCCCACATGAACACACATGTAGTCGCCCGCCGCATCAATCCAGTCAATATCTCTGATCGGCACGAAGCTGGTTGACGCGCCATCCTTGATCGCCAGACGGTCAATCTGATTCTCCGGTATGTCATCGGTCAACAGAACATCTCTGATGGCGTCCTCTGACTTTCCGGACAGTGAAACCACCATTTCCAACAGCTTCTGCTTGTCCGCAGCGGCCGCTTGCCCTGTCCTGCGCTCAAAACATCTGTTGACCGCAGCCTCCAGTCGTTCCTGCTCAACCGGCTTTAGCAGATAGTCGACGGCATGGACCTGAAAGGCATCAACGGCAAACGCATCAAATGCGGTGACAAAAACCACCATCGGCATCGCATCTCCCTGCATCTGGCTGACCAGATCAAATCCCGATATCCCCGGCATCTGGATATCAAGAAACACGACATCCGGCTCACATTCTGCAATAGCGCGAAGCGCAGCCCTGCCATTCTCGCACTGCTTAAGAATATCGACAGACCCGAGCGCCTCAAGCCGCATCGCCAGCCCCTCTCGCGCAAGCTTTTCATCATCCACAACCAGAGCAGTCAGAGAAGAGCTCTCACTCCGTGACATAGGGAATCCTGATTCTAACCGCCAGCCCTCGTCGCGGCTCATTGGAAAAAGTCAGATCATGGTGAGTGCTGTACATTTCAGCCAAGCGGCTTCTGATATTACTCACTCCCACTCCGTTTGAAAAAGAAAATTGCGTGTCGCTCTCCTGCTCTGTCGACAACCCCGGCCCGTCGTCGATCACTCGAATCTCCAGCGTCTGCCCAGCTTTGGCCGCATGAATGCTGATTGTCCCGCCCTGCTCCTGCTTGGAGATACCATGCTTGATCGAGTTTTCGATCACTGGCTGCAGCAGCATACTGGGTACAAGCCCCTGACCAGCCTCGTCAGTCACCTTGATGTCAGTTTTCAGCCGGTCGCCAAACCTGACTCTTTCTATATCAAGATAGAGCTGACAGGTTTTTAACTCCTGCGCCAGGCTTACCCGATCAAGCGGTGAGTGATCAAGCGAATAGCGGAGAAACTGACTCAGCTTGGTCAGCATTTCATTGGCAGGCCCGGTCGCTTGCGACAGCACCAGTGTTGAAATGGCATTCAGAGTGTTGAACAGAAAATGAGGGTTCAGCTGATAGCGCAACATCAACAGCTGCGCTTCACTGGCGAGCGCTTCGGAGCGCAGGCTTTTCTCCTTCTCAGCCTGCAGGAGCTGATAGTACTTGATAATGAAATAAAGCGCGCTCCAAGACAGCATCAGCGGAAACGAAGACAAGAACAGGTCATCAAAGAGCTCGCGCGCCCCGGCGGTACGAGGATCCAGAAACTCACCGAATGGCAGCAAAGCGATGCTGTTCCGGAAGGGCTGCCAGAGCACCGCTGCCGTCAACGACCCGAACCAGGTGACCAGAAAACGCACAACAAACCCGCGCTCCCAGACCAGCCGGTGCAGGGCGCGCAGGCCATAAGTGAGCACCATACCGATCAACGCAATCAGCCCCCAGCAGAGGATCCGCGGGATCAGAAACTCAGGATAGACAAACAGGTCCCGGAAGGACAGCAGTGCAACCCAGACCGACCAACCCAGAGTCTGAAAAATCCAGAACTGACTGCGCTTGCTCAGGGTAATCGGGTTGCTTGTCATCAGAGGCGTGTTATCAAGACCGCGCTTACGTGATCACCACTAGGGCAGCAGCTCAGCAATCGCGTCCCTTTCTTCTCTGAGCTCAGTCTCGGTCTTATCCATCAACTCCTGACTGAACGCATTCACATCAAGACCCTGCACGATCTCGTAGCTGCCGCCCGAACAGGTGACCGGGAATGAGTAGATCAGCCCCTTCTCCACCCCGTAACTGCCATCACTGTGAATTCCCATGCTCACTGTCTTACCCGACGTCCCCAGTGCCCAGTCGCGCATGTGCTCGATTGCTGCGTTGGCCGCAGACGCTGCCGAAGATGCCCCACGCGCCTTGATGATGGCTGCACCACGCTGCTGCACAGTGGGAATGAAGTCGTTTACGGTCCAATCCTGATCCACCAACTCCATCGCCGCCGTTCCGGCGACAGTACAGTGGTGAATATCGGGATATTGCGTGGCAGAGTGATTGCCCCAGATGATCATGCCATCCACCTCAGTACTGTGCTTACCGGTCTTGGCAGCGAGCTGGGAAATGGCGCGATTGTGGTCAAGCCGCGTCATCGCGGTGAACTGTCCGGGATCGAGATCTGGTGCATTCCGGTAGGCGATCAGGGCATTCGTATTCGCCGGGTTGCCTACTACTAACACTTTGACGTCACGACTGGCGACTGTGTTAATGGCAGCACCCTGCTCGGAAAAGATTCTGGCATTCGCCTCAAGCAGGTCCTTACGCTCCATGCCGGGCCCTCGGGGCCTGGCCCCAACCAGCAGGCAGTAGTCTGCGTCCTTGAATGCCACCATCGGATCGTCTGTCGCCACGATGTCGGAGACCAGCGGGAAGGCGCAGTCTTCGATTTCCATCACTGTGCCTTTCAGCGCCTCAAGCGCCGGGGTAATTTCCAGCAGCTGCAGGATAACGGGCTGATCGGCGCCGAGCATTTCTCCAGCGGCAACACGAAACAAAAGGGAATAACTGATCTGACCAGCTGCGCCGGTTACGGCAACACGCACAGGTGCTTTCATGGCGGGTAGTGTCCTTGTAATTTACTAGTGGTTAAGGGGGAAATTATAGCAGAATCTGCGCCGCTGTCAGAGTCCCGCACAGACCTGCCTTCCAGCCTCAGACTGTCCGCAACAGGAGCAGATTACTCAGTAAATGAACATGGCATCGCCATAACTGAAGAAACGATATTCCTCTCTGACAGCTTCCTGATAAGCGTCAAGTACCTTTTTTTTCGAGCAAAAGGCACTCACCAGCATAAGCAAAGTCGACTCTGGCAAATGGAAGTTGGTGATCATTGCATCAACCAGCTTAAACTCGTAGCCGGGGTAGATGAATATATCTGTCTCACCGGAAAAGGGCTCCAGCCCTGCCGCTGTTGCAGCGGCTTCGAGACTGCGTACTGACGTTGTGCCAACGGCAATCACCCTCCCTCCCCGGCTGCGCGCGCCATTAATCAGCTCACAGGTCGGGCGGTTGATCTCTACCAGCTCAGAATGCATCTTGTGGGTGGTAACGTCCTCAACACGCACCGGCTGAAACGTGCCTGCACCAACGTGCAAAGTGATAAATGCCTGTCTGACCCCCTTCTCCCCAACAGCCGCAAGCAATGGCTCATCAAAATGCAGACCGGCCGTGGGCGCAGCAACCGCTCCCGGCACCTCGGCATAGACCGTCTGGTAGCGCTCTCTGTCCTGTAATTCATCCTCTCTTCTGATGTAGGGCGGCAGCGGCACATGCCCGAACTGCTCGAGCAAAGTCTCCAGCTGATCCTGAGAGCCAGCGGCAAGCACAAAGAACTCACCGTCTCTGCGCTCCACTGTGAGGCTTCTTGCCCAATCTGACTCGTCGCTCTCCTGAGTTAAAGTCAGGCTGATCCTGACTCCGGGTTTTGGCGACTTGCTGGCCCGCACCTGCGCGAGCAACCGACCTGCGCCCAACTGCCTCTCGATCAGGATTTCAACCCGGCCGCCACTTTCTTTGCGTCCATAAAGACGGGCCGGAATCACCCGCGTGTTGTTGAAGACCAGCACATCCTCTGGCTGCAGAAACTCAAGCAGCTCAATAAACCGGTGATGAGACACCCTGCCGTCTTCCCGCTGCAAACTGAGCATCCTGCTGGCTGACCGCTCAGGCGCCGGATGTTTGGCGATGAGCCGCTCGGGCAAATGATAGGTGAAATCGCTTAGCTGCATAACAAATCAGTCAGAGGGTACTCTGTTTCAAAGGTGCGTAGCCGTCTTGTGGCGCCGGGCCAAGACTATAGAATTCCGCGACACTAAGAAAGACTCCAAGAATACGCAACATCCCTCAGCGCAGTAAGATTGCGCGGACAGGGTCAGCTGTTATAATCGCGCCCTGCCCGAGAAGGTGTCCGCATGACTGGTCGTTCGGACCGGATGAGTCACTTCCTTGGTGCAATACCGGTTTGCGCATAACCTCGTCGGCAGCAGCCGACCGCCAAACCGCACTCAGTGCCAGCGTGGTGAAATTGGTAGACACGATGGATTCAAAATCCATTGCCTTCACGGGCGTGGCGGTTCGAGTCCGCCCGCTGGTACCATTATTGAATCAAATCGGACCACCTCCATGAGGATCCTTTTAACTGCTCTCCTTGTCCTGATGCTATTCATTCTGATTATTTCTTTTCTCCCTTTCACTCAGTTACGATGACTACATCAACCATCGAGAAAGCAAAAATTAAGTTAAGGAAACGACAATGTCTGGAATTGTAGAAATTCGTGACTACACCATAGAAAAAGAATGGTTTGAGCAATATAAAGAATGGGCCGAAATTGCTGTACCTTGGCTAAAAGAGCATTTAGACGTCATCGATTTTTGGATTGACGATGGTATCGAAGCAGAATTAGATGGATATGATCCACAAATATCGATACACGGTCAGCCAAACGTTACTTGGGTGATTCGTTACGACGACAAAGCAGATAGAGACAAGAAATTTAATGCCGTACAGGAGCATCCTGAGTGGCAGGAGATCTGGTCTCAGCATCCGAATGAAAATGCATACATAGTTATGAATGCACGCTTTATGAAGTGCTTGTAGCGCACTGTCTGCTCAATTCGATCTGAAGAACGGATTCGGTTCTAATCTATTTGTGCGGACAAACGAGGTATTTTTCTCCCGTCGCTTGCTTGGCATATGACTTAATGACATCTGGCTGAAGCATCTCACTCAATGAGATTTCTTGCGCATAAGAGCTGGCGAAAGTTGTTTTAATTTCTTTGGCAACGCGTTGTCTCATACCTTGAAATTTCTCCATCCCGATTTTCCCTATCATGGGAGTCAGCAACCAACCACCGAGGCCCCACGACATGCCAAAGGCCCTTTTCAGAACCGTGGGCGATGGGTCCAAGCCACCGTAGATATAAACCTGCTTGTAGGTTTCAGAACCATATCTACTATATGCTTTCGCGGTCTTATTGGCGGCGATTTCCATCGCTGAGAGTATCTGTCCCGGAAGCTCACCATTGTTGCCACCGCCAGTCGCGTCAAAGCCCAGGGTAGCCCCGGTTTCAGATAGCGCCGTTACTAAATTCTCCATGAAAGAAGCTTCGTTCATATTATAAACATACTGAGCACCGAGAGACTGCAGCAGCTCGATCTGCTCTTGCTTCCTGACGATATTGATCAAAGGAATCCCATCATCTTTACAGATTCTGACTAACATCTGCCCTAAATTTGATGCCGCTGCCGTGTGGACCATGGCCGTGTGATGCTCCATCTTCATGGTCTCTACAAAAGCTAGCGCGGTTAAGGGGTTGACGAAAGACGAAGCCGCTTCTACCGATGTAGTCCCCTCCTCCATCACAAGACAGCTGGTTGCTGAGACACATCGATACTGCGAGTACATGGAACCGCCTGCCAGGCCGACAGTTTTACCGATGAGTTCTCTTGCATCACTGCCCGCATCTATGATCACACCAGATCCTTCGTTACCGGCGGGCATCGATTGATCTAACCTTGGCTTCATGCTGGCCATAAGCCGGGGATGTATCGATATACTGGTTACAGTTTCATCTCCTTCGCCCTCAATGCGGATACTGCCCAGATCGGCCGCAAAACTCAGGAGCAGGCCAAGGTCAGACGGATTTATCGGGGCAGCTTCAACTCGAATTAGTACTTCATTGTCTTTTGGCTTCGGTATTTCTACACTGGCGATCGAAAGCTTAACCTCTCCTGCACTGGTGACCTTGGTCCTTATCTCTTTTGACATCTGATCTAGCATCACTTTTTCCCATAGTCCGGCGAGTTTTGATGACCCGGATTATAAACCTATGTATGATATTGAAAAGTAGGCAACATTTTCATACCGTTATTCCAAACCATACTATGAATCAATGTACGGACCCCATAACCAACTCCTTGAAGCTGATTGGCGGCAAGTGGAAAATAGCGATCATTTATAATCTGAAAGACGGACCAAAACGCTTTGGTGAGCTGAAGAGAATCTTGCCCCCGATCACTCAGCAAATGTTAACCAAGCAACTTCGCGAAATGGAGAGAGATCAATTAGTTCACCGAAAGGTGTATGAAGTGATACCTCCGAAAGTGGAATACTCCCTCACAAAATTCGGAAGGTCTCTAGAGCCCGTAATGAATTCGTGGTGCGCATGGGGCAAAGCCAATCAAAAAATAATTCAGAAGATATTCGCCAACCATCATTCGTTAGCCAATTGACAAGATAATTACTCAAGCAGGGAAAATACCATGAGACTGAGGGACAAAACATGTGTCATCACTGGTGCAACAGGGGCAATAGGCAAGGCCACAGCAAAGCTATTTCATGAGCATGGAGCTAACTTATGCTTGATTGGCCGGGACTCAGAAAAACTCGAGGATTTAAAAAACGAATTTGAGTCAATTCATAACATACTTGTTGTGCAAGCCGAGGCAAAGGATGAAAGTGCGATAAGAGAGGCCATCTCGAGAACGTATAAACAGTTCGGCGCCTTAGATGCAGTCTTTGCGAATGGGGGCACTGAGGGAATCATTAAACCTTTAACTGAATACTCCATTGAAGAATTTAACGAAATCCTTCATGTGAATGTGACGGGTGTTTGGATGCTCATGAAATATGCTGTTCCGCTAATGCAAAAAAGCGGCGGAGGCTCTTTCGTAGCTACCTCTTCTGGTGCAGGTGTTGTCGGATTCAATGGACTCTGCCCCTATGCGGCTAGCAAGCACGCTGTTGTAGGAATGATGAAAACGGCGTGTCTCGAATTTGGAAGCGAGGGAATTAGATTTAACTCACTAGCACCAGGTCCAATAGACAATCGGATGATGCAATCGCTTCACGATCAGCTTAATCCCGACGACCCAAATTCGGTGAGAGAATTTGTAACAGAGTCGATACCCATGCGTCGTTATGGATCGAATCAAGAAATTGCTAATCTCGCACTGTTCTTAGCATCCGATGAATCCAGCTTCTGTAATGGCGCAGTCTTTCTATCAGATGGAGGCTTCACGGCAGGATAGACTATCAAAATAAATAGATAATGAAATTAATTTGAAAGAGTAGCTTCATCTCGTTTCCTGATGGATACAGAATGTTATCACATCAAATTCTTCCGAAAATAATTGATCGTATCAGCCAATGAGGACAGGGGGCCATCAATAGCTCTAACTATATTGTTTGGAGTTCCGTACAAACGTACAGCTTGATCTTGCGGTGCGATCTCTAGCAGGAAAGAACCTCCGGCAGAATGGCCCGAAATATTCATTGTCTGATTTGCCTGGAATCGCACCTTGCCGTCATAACCAGGACGAATGCGAAATCCGACTTCGTGCAGCTGATCGAGTATCTTATCTTGATGGATTATCTGGTTGGCTAGCCTTAATGTGGCTTCGCTCGTCGAGCGCTCATCAAGGATAAGCTGAATTCCGCCGACATATCCGTATTCCTCACCGTCTTCTTCTGCGCTGGCGTAAGCGGCATTCTTGCCGTAGTTTTCCGCGGGGATCAAATCTGCATCATAATGAATCGCCACTATGGTCGCTTGGGCCATTACAGCTACATTCAGAACCTCGTCATATAACGCATACGCAGCCTCAAAGGTGTCCTCATCGGTGATCTCACCGTCTACCGTCAAGTCTTCAACATTCAGAATGTAAGCATTTAATCCTCTGGATAGAAGTTTCTCTCTAAGCCTTTCCAAAGTGGGGTCGATAAAAATTCGCTCCTCCCCATTTGCCCCAGCAGTATCAAGATTGAGATGCTGAGGAAGTGTATGATCAGAAACTAGAAGCACGTCTGTCGATTTGATGCGCTCGAGATCGACGCTGATTTTTTTGATGTTTGATAGGTCTGTCGGTCCACAACTAAGAACAATCGTGCCAGTCAATAGTATTAGATTTATTCTATTTTTAAGCGGGTTTTGCATGACGTATCTTATTCGTAGTGTTTCTTTTAAATTTCAGCCCGCTCATCGCACAAAATAACTATCCATTAGATTTAGCAAAGGGTCAGTGTAACTAATCTCACAACCAAAAAATTCGCGCTTCGACTGATCACCATTGACAGTACTAAAAAGCCCCCAGGATAGAACTGCGTCACCAGGAATAAACGAAAATTTCTAAGTATCGGACCCAACATTCAGCTCACCACAACTGACCAGTGTAACCGTCAAAAGAAAACACTGATCCATGTGCCCTCAGGCTTTGCTCTCTATTCGTATCATATCTTTGCAATCAGTTTCACTATTCTGGGTTTACACCAATGAAAACAGGCTAGGAGCTGCTAACGTCATAAATACGTAGAAGCTAAAAGCTTCAAGCATATGCCAATTTCTTAATTTGAAGTTGATTCCATATATTTCCCCGGTGCGCAGCGACAGCAAAAAAGAGAAAATATAGAGAGTTGCTCCATACAACATTCCATAGTTGGCAAAATTCGCTGTATTGAAAAAGAGCTGCGGCTCAATGAAAGCGTTAAATTGGTTCTCACCAAAGCTACCGTAAAGTTCTACTACTGAAATCAAAATGCCTAAAATTATTATTGCAAGCGAAGCATCTGCGATACGTTCTGCAGGCCCTCTTCCATTTTCTCGAGCTAAGAAAGACAAGAAGACTAGACCAGAGCTCAGGAACAGTGGGGCTGGGCTGTAAAATACACCAATGTTTTGACTTGAAAGCATCGCGACAGCAACTGGCAAAATAATAATAAGCAAACTGGAATAGAGGGTTGCGATTCCAATCGGCAGGGCTACTGCGCTTTTAGCTTGTTGTTTTCTCAACAAATAACCGAGGACGCACAGAATAACACCATACATGACGGTAAGAAGCATGATGCGAGTAATCGTCCCCATAGCCTCAATTGATAGATTGCCCTGATCTAAAGGGAAAGTTCCGAAAACCAAGACCAGCCCTATGGCTGAACCAACCAGACCCAATGGCATACCCAATATCATCATTGTTTCTGAAAACGGAAATCCGCTTGCCCAGAAAAGAATCTCGGCGACTATCAAAGTAGTTGCGACAACTAGGATCAAGGATGGAACATCTAAATGGAGAACAGGCTGCGGCAACGAGACGAAAATCACAAGAAAAAATAGCAGAAACACTATCCTATCTGGCAGATAATCTTGCCAAAATTTTCGAGATAGCGCAGTCATGCTTGTTGAGCGCGAGGGTAAGGTACCGAAAAAGAACTAGACACTTGCGACTATACTCAATGCCATCATGATCAGAGCTATGACTGACGCTATCCAAATTCCTGAGCGGACAATTTTGATTCCGCCTAGATAGCACATCAAGAAGAGAACTCGGAGGGCTATCCATACTGAACCTGATAATGTGAGATCGACATCTAAAATCACGCCCAGCAGCATTAAAGTGATAAAAATCGGAAGCGTTTCATATAGATTTGCAGAAGCACGCTGAGCTCGCTTTGTGATTGTGCTGAATTGGAAGTCTTCATCACGATTTGAGAGCAGGAAGCTCAAATTCCCCAAATTTAGAAGCATCGGAATGAGCCAACTCTGAATTAAAGTCAGCAGCAGAGCGCTCAGTATGATTTCAATCATTTAATTCACCATCCTATTGTTAAGTTGCAGCAAGTTCATATCCAGAAGCGAATACGGCTAGGCTTTTATATTCTGCTCAAATGTGGGTAATCCTTCTTTCACTTCGTCCCAGTGCCTCGCTGTGGAATTCCAGATATTCATACCGACGCTTACCCATGAAGAATCATCCAGGCTGCCAGCTTTAATGAACTTGATTCCTTCCCAATCGGCCGGGCCGATTGCTGAACTTATAATAGGCGAGCCACAATTCTCACAGAACCCTCGCTCAATGGTTGCTCCGTCCGTACCGACTACCGAATAATACTTTAAGGCTCCTTGAAGGGTGAGGCTGTCTTCGGGTATTACGACTATCGTCGCCTTGCCTGAACCGGTCGATTTTTGGCAGTCAAGGCAGTGGCAGTGAATCGCATTCAATACCGCGTCTCTTTCCAATTCATATTTTATGTTTCCACAGAGGCAGCCGCCCGTTGCCGTTTTCATATTAATTTCTCCAACACAACTAACATGTAAATAAAAAATCCTAAAGCTAACCACTTCCCATACCGTCTAGACCGAAATGGGAAGTACTACCCCTTTGGTCGCTTCATAGAAGCGAGAACCCATGTCCCTCCACCGCTGAAATCTGCAATTACTTTGGGCTCACCGAAGGAAATTAACTGCCAACCTTCCTCACCCCAACGATTCAGGACCTTCTCAATACTAGTGATATCTTCAGTATCTTCCACGTGAATATAGAAAACCTTATGTTCCCAAGGTTGCGATTTTGTACCAAACATAGATTGCTCCATTAACCACCAAAAGTAACACCCATAAACCACTATCGACGCAAAGGTGTCTTTAATTAAGTTAGAAGGACAGCACCCCTAAGCAACATCTCATTGACATCGAAAGCCAGTTGGATCTACGCGCTGAGTAAGATTTACCCCTAACCATATATGGTTCTCATGCCCAATTCATCATAACGATCACCTTCAACCCTTTGTGCAAGTCGATTTAAAGCGTCAAGCTCATTCGGCTCCAGTAATATATCGTAGCTACCGACGTTCGTTTCGAGATTCTCCAGCCTTGTAGTACCCGGAATAGTTAATACGTGTTCGCCTTGCGCCATTACCCAAGCCAGTGCGACTTGCGCGGCAGCACACTCCTTATTTTGTGCTATAGCTGCAATTTCATCAGCGAGCGCGAGATTAGCCATATAGGCATTCCCCTGAAAGCGTGGATTGCTCTTACGCCAATCTTCAGCGTCCAAGGAATCATTTTTGAAGCGCCCTGAAAGCATGCCTCGCCCTAATGGTGAGTAGGCAGTCAGTGAGGCGCCAACTTCCAAGCAGGCTGGAATTACATCGGTTTCAATGTCGCGCGCAAATATCGAATACTCTGATTGGACTGCTGAAATAGGATGTACTTCCGCTGCTCTGCGGATAGTGTCGCCCGCAGCTTCAGACAGACCTATTGCTCGGACCTTGCCTTCAGTTACAAGCTCTGCCATTGCCGAGACGGTTTCTTCGATGGGAGTTGCCGGGTCTACCCTGTGCAGATAGTAAAGATCAATGAAGTCTGTCTTTAATCTAAGTAATGACCCCTCTACCGCGCGCCGGCAATTCCTCCTGGAGCCGTCGATCCCTATTCGCATGCCTGTTTCCCAGTCGCGCGTAGGCCCAAATTTAGTGGCGATAAACAAATCGTCCCGCTTACCAGTAAAAGCGTCACCCAAAAGCATTTCGTTGGCACTTCGAAAACCATATATTTCAGCGGTATCGAAGTGTTTTACACCCAGTTCGATTGCCTCATGAAGGAGTTTAATGGCAAGCGCCTTGTCAGTAGGTGGCCCATAGAACTCTGACAAGCCCATGCAGCCAAGGCCAATCGGTGGGATATAAATATCAGTGCTTCCTAACTTTCTCTTCTGCATGCAACTACACCTAATTAAGGATTATTATTCAATTTCTAACACCATAATGGTAAGAAAATTTCTATCCGTGGTAAATTGACGCGATCTGGAGTCAACCACCAAAGATACGGAGAACAAATGCGCCTCACCCCCTTTCACCTTGCCATACAAGTTAGAGACATAGATGAAGCTAGAGAATTTTACGGGCAAAAACTTGGACTTCCCGAGGGGCGGAGCGCTTCAGAATGGATAGATTTCAATCTGTTTGGCCATCAACTGGTTACTCACCTAAATCCAGCACTGGGCCGCAAAGGCAAGACTGGTAACATTTCCAATGGTGTTGATGGACACGGCGTGCCCGTTCCACATTTTGGTGTTGTTCTACAAATGACAGACTGGGTAACTCTAGCCGAGCAGGTTAAAAGCTTTATTGACGGATTCGTGATAGACCCGTATATCCGATTCAAAGGCGAGACAGGAGAACAAGCGACTATGTTCTTCCTTGATCCTTCGGGGAATGCTTTGGAGTTCAAAGCATTCAAAGACATTGAAGGGCAACTGTTTGCTAAATAAAAAACTACGATGCCGAATGATTTATAAAATTTGACAAACGAATCTTGTATAACTTTCGGCACACAGTCTTAGGTAGCATCGAAGCATCATCCCGCCGAAACTTCAATTCTGCGTGTTACAACTGTAGAAAATCTCAAATATTCGACCCCCGAGGTCTTTCGTTCGCTGCAGGCCACAAGATAGTTGACCCTGAACAAGATAATCGAGCGCTGCGTCACGATATGATCGAGCCACTGCCTCCTCAGATTGAGCAAGACCGAACGTAACAACAGAAATTAGCAAATTGAGATATCCACCACAGTCAGTAATCAGCAAACGATCTCCAGGCCAATCGTCGATAACATAACAATGACCAACGACGAAAAAATCTTCGTGATTAGGCGCATTAAATGAATAGTCAACGGCCCTGGCAACGACGCAGGATGATAGTAAAAAAGCGAAGAATAGGAGAAACGCAAGCTTCATTAAAAAAGTCTCAAAATCATAGTTGACCTTCTAAATTAACAAAGCGCACAATCAGGTATCACGAAACCAAAATGAGCTAATCAACGAGGGGAGCAAAATATCCGTCTTCGCACCAGAGCAATTTTCGCTCTGGATACTCCCGAGCAAGTTTTACTAGGTCACCAAAACTTTGAGGTTTTATAATGGCAAATGGTGTCGGAGCATCATTTTTTAGATCGACGATCTGACATCCTTCTGGAGTGCCGGAGACAGCCGTACACCCCGATCCTCCTGCAACTACAAAGATCAGGCAGTATCTAAGCGTGGTGTTTTTATCTGTCAATGAGAATTCACACATCAATATTGCGAGAGTACTACAATTGGGAATTTAATTTTACCACCCTCCAAAGCAACGCAGCCGCAACAGATTACATGCCTCTAAATTAAGTGCACCTAGGGCTCGTTGCGAAGCTTAATATCATCCGCCGCCTGAAGTAATGAGAGAATGAAACTGGTCACCGATCGCGATCCTGTCATCAAACTACTGACAGTCACGTCGACCCGTTCATTAGCCTCAAGATACGCCAGAATCCGACCTCTTTCAGCCTCAGTAATAAAACCTGCAGCGAGACACTGATTCAGTCCGTGCTGAACAAACCTCCAATCCTGTTCGTTAATAGAAGCCATGCGCTTGCCCCCTCTCATAAGTTTCGTCAGCATTACCACACAAAGCATTCTAATTTAGAGTTAGAGTCCCGGATCCGAACTTTAATCTTAAGTTTTAGCCGAGCACTCATAGCCTATCGCCAGTATAAAGCTTGTGCACGATGAAAACGTCCCAAAAGCAGCAAATTTCCCGCGAAGACGATCCAAAAATAGCTATGCTCGAATTATTCCGGGTTGTGCTTTGTAACGCACATGTTACATTACCTGCCTTCTAAAACTCCGTGTACTGGTAACTTACTGCGACAGGACAGCAACATGAGCATCCATAAAATCGCCCTGCTTGACGGCGACGGTATCGGCCCGGAAATCATGGCTGAAGCCGTAAAAATTCTGAACCTGGTAGCCGAGCGCAATCAGGTAGATTTTGAACTGGAAAGTGGCGCTTTCGGCGCAACCGCCTACTTCAGCCATGGCAACTCTTTTCCAGACGAAACCAAAGCCCTTTGCGATTCCGCTGATGCCATACTAAAAGGCCCGATCGGGCTGAGCCACGAAGAGTCCAAGAAGATCCCCGTTGATATGCAACCCGAGCGTGGTGCTCTGTTGCCCCTGCGCCGTCGGTACGACACCTTCGCAAACTTCCGCCCTGTATACCTGCCAAAGGATATTGCGCATTTTTCGCCTCTGAAAGCGGAAGTCATTGGTGACGGCATTGACTTCATCATCATCCGTGAACTTGTCGGCGGCCTGTATTTTGGCAACAAGGAAACCGGCGTCACCGAGAGCGGTAAACGCTTTGTGACTGAAAGTCTGGAATACGATGAAGATCAGATCGCTCGGATCGCTCGAGTCGCCTTTGAAACCGCCCAGAAACGTCAAGGCGTCCTGCATAACATTCACAAGAGCAACGTGCTCAAGTCGAGCGTGCTTTGGAATGAAGTCATGGAGGAAGTCGGCAGAGATTTTCCAGACGTGCAGATTAAGCACATCCTGGTGGATGCTGCTGCCACCTACCTCTGTCTTAACCCCAGGCAGTTCGACGTGATGGTCATGGAAAACATGTTCGGAGACATCCTGAGCGATCAGGGGGGCGGCATTCTGGGGTCCCTCGGCCTGATGCCTTCGGCCTGCATGGGGCCGGAAAAGGCCTACTATGAGCCTTCTCATGGTTCCGCGCCCGACATTGCCGGACAAAAAATCGCCAACCCCTATTCCATGATAGGCTCGGTCGCCATGATGCTTGAAATGAGCTTTGGCATGGACAGCGAGGCCCGAAACGTCTGGCAGGCTATGCAGTCAGTCTTCGCTCAGGGTTTCTCAACCCCCGACCTTTCGAAGCCGGGAAGTGATGTCAAGATGATCAGTACCGACGGGTTCGGAGACCTGGTCGCCGAGGAACTCAGCAAACTCTGACTCAGAGACTGTGGAGTTTCAGATTGACCATTCTGAGAGTGGCCTTCACCGCTGCCATCACCTGATTAGAATCAACCCCACGGGTCTTGAAGTCGCGCTCTCCTGACTGCCAGGTGATAATACACTCGGTCAGCGCGTCAGTCTGACCGCCTCGCGGGATATGCACCTCGTAGTCTACCAAAGCGGGCATCACAAAATCGCGGTGCTTCAGGATATTGGTAATAGCATCCATGAACGCATCGAAGCCACCATTGCCTGAACCGGTGCCCTGCAGCTCTTCCCCTTCAATGTCGACACAGACACTTGCCGTGCTCGCCACTTTGAATCCGGTGTTGATATGACAGTTCAGCAGCGTGATGTGATGGTATTCTTTGCTCTCCATCACATCAGCGATGATAAAGGGAAGATCTTCTGCGGTAACCACCTGCTTGGAGTCTCCCAGCTGTACCACCCGCTCTAACACCTTGGCTTTTTCTTCATCGGACAGCTGAATCCCCAGTTCATCCAGATTATTCGTCAGCGACGCCTTACCGCTCATTTTGCCCAGCGCATAACTGTGCTTTCTGGCAAATCGCTCAGGACTGAGAGTGCTCTTATACAGGTCCCCTTTCAGATCACCGTCCGCATGAATGCCGGCGGTCTGGGTAAACACATCAGCGCCGACGATGGGCGTATTGGCCGCGATCCATTTACCGGAGAAGTTTTCTACCATCCGACTCACCATCGCGATATGAGTTTCATCGACAGACAGCCGTACCCCCATCTTGTCTTTCAGAGCAACCGCGACTTCTGCCAGTGACGCATTACCGGCACGCTCGCCAAGGCAATTTACCGTGCAGTGGATGTTCTCGATTCCTACCCCAACGGCAGCCATGACGTT
>Ga0255768_10002906_pt1 | contig 17167 bp, 14 predicted proteins | sample 071ome_33_FD_179983 | JGI IMG/M metagenome (GOLD analysis project Ga0255768, IMG submission 179983) | Coastal salt marsh microbial communities from the Groves Creek Marsh, Skidaway Island, Georgia - 071412AT metaG (version 2) | ecosystem: Environmental > Aquatic > Marine > Intertidal zone >...
GCGTATTATATCTTCAAATCCAGGTATTACAGTAACCTCTCCGCCTATTAATTCATAGTCTGTGCGTTGCTGTAATGCGTTGTAGTGCGTTGAAATCTTATCTATGGTGTCAATGTATAATTGTGTGTTTAACCACGGTTTAGAACCGTCGTGTAATATTGGAGGACAGTATTGGCACGAGTAATTACATGAATTACCCATATTCCATTGTATTCTAATATGATCTTGGGGGCCTCTGGCATGTGGGCCTTTTACAGAGACCAATCTAGCCATTTTAACTCACAAATACTGTGTCAGATCCTGGAATTACAGTATGTTTACAACTTGCTATAGAGCCCTTCATGACAGGCTTTTTACCGTCAGCCATTACTGTACTTGCTAGTTCGCTAATTATTGTGGCCTTAGCATGTGGTGCTTTACCGTGAGAGGTTACTTCGTCACCATCTAGTGACACTTTTTTGCCGTCTGCAAAGACTGTGCTTGCGCCAGGGCCTTTTATAACACCCTTGGCTTTATCGGTACCTACTCTTCCTATTCCTGGCATATTATTATTTATCTTCAGGAATTTCTTCTTTTTCTTCTAATCGTTCTTGGTCTCTTATAACAATTTTTTCGTAATCTTCTGCAGTGATTTGATTGGTTTCCATTACACTTACTACAGCATTAATATTAATAACTACTTCTTCTATGTTTCCAGTAAGAGCATAAGGAATCAATGCCATTTCACCGTTATCATTATTAATTATTACAAGTCTAGGATTACCAACAGTTAGACATGTTAATTCATCGTCTATACTTAATAACATTGTAATAACTTCTAGATTACTGGTTGTTTTAATAGAAACAACCTTTCCAACTAATTCTTCTATATTATACATTGTGTCTCCTAAAGGCTAAAGCCCTTAAATGTGTCATTTGTTACATCCTGTTTTGTACCACCAATTACATAGGAACTAATTTCAGTTTCTTGTGGTGCTACTTGTACTTCTCCTCCACCAATCCACTTTTGTGTCCACGGCAAAGGATTTGTACCCATATTATATACCTTTTCTATGCCTACTGAATGCATTCTCTTGGCCGCAATAAATTCAACATACTGCTTTAATAGTTCAGCATTTAGTCCAATGATACTGCCGTCTTTGAACAAATAATCTGCCCAAACTTTTTCTTGTTCAACAGCATCTATGAACATTTGTTTACATTCTTCTGCTGTTTCTTGTTTTATTTTAGCAAAGTCTTTGTCTTCTTGAGGTAAAAATTTTAGCATTTGTTGTGTACTTGCTAAGTGTACATTTTCGTCTCTTGCAATAAGTTTAATAATTTTAGCATTGCCTTCCATTCTTTTAAGTTCTGCAAAAGCCCAACTACATGCAAATGACACATAGAAACGCACACCTTCAAGTATGTTTACACTCATTATGCATTTCCATAATCTCTTTTTATGCTCATACAGATCGTATTTTTTACTTTCTTTTTCTCTTAGTAGATTATATTCTATAAGTTCATCATAGTTCTTAGTAATGCTATCTGCACAATCAACAATCTCTTTAATGTCTAACATTTCATCAAACACTTTGCTTGGATTTGCATACACATTTCTAATAATATGTGTATAACTTCTGCTGTGAATTGTTTCACTAAATGCCCAGGTTTCAATCCAAGTTTCTACTTCAGGCAAACTTACAATAGGCAAAAAAGCAAGGTTAGGTGAGCGACCCTGCACACTGTCTAACAGTATTTGTCTCTTTAAATTGCTGGTAAAAATATGTTGTTCAAAATCGGTTAAGTCTTTAAAGTCTTTAGCATCTCGTATGATATCAACTTCTTCTGGACGCCAAAAAAAGCCTAACTGCTTGTCAGTAATTTTATCAAATTGTTTGTATTTTAGAGTATCAAACCTCTGCATACCCATACCACCATTGTCATCCAAAAACATTTTTGCTTTTGTATGATCGGATTTATTTTTAATATCTAAAACACTCATATTTCTCTTTTTCAAATTTTACAACTCTCGCAGTCTTCATCGTCTTCTACAAATGCTGTAGTAACCATTTGTGGTTGCTCCACAGTTTCTTTGTTAATATCAATCTCGCCTTGACCATCATAAGTATTGTTATAGTATAACTGCTTACCACCATACTTGTAAAACATGAGTATATCTTGTATAAGCACACTCATTGGAACCTTTTCATCTTCGTAGTGTTCCGGATTGTAAGATGTATTTACTGAAATACCTTGATCAATATATTTTTGTAACACTGCCATTATTTTTAAATAGCCTTGTGGGGACTTCTGATCCCATAGTAAATCATATTTGTTCTTTAATCTTTTATATTCTGGTACCACTTGTTTTAATACACCGTGTTTGCTTTGTTTAACACTAACATAACTGCGTGGTGGTTCAATACCGTTTGTGCTGTTTGAAATCTGTGCAGAAGTTTCTGCTGGCATCAGTGCCATCAGTGTGCTGTTACGAATACCAGTTTCCTTTAACTGTTTACGCAATCCTTTCCAATCTAAACGCTCCTTGTGTTTAACAAGTTCGTCAACATCTTTTTTGTATGTTTGATTAGGTGTAATTCCTTGTCCGTATTTTGTTTCTACTGTACCAGAACATGCACCTTTTTCAACTGCCAAGTTTGCACTGGCTTTGATCAAATAGTAACTCCATGCTTCTGCCCATTCGTCAACAAGTTCTAAATTAGGATCCTGATAGTTAGTGTCGTGTTTTGCTAACCAATATGCAAAATTAATAATACCAATGCCTAACGGCCTTCTACGCATAGTTCCTAGTCCCGCCGCTAATACTGGGTATTGTTGATAGTCTAAAAGTTCATCTAATCCTCTGACAGCAAGATTACAAATATTTTCAAATTCTGCCGGGTCTTTAATTGCTCCCCAATTTATTGCACTCAATGTACATAAACTAATTTCTCCATTTGGATCATCGATATTTTTAAGAGGTGTTGTTGGTAGATCAATTTCGCAACACAAGTTACTCATACGCACAGGTGCAACTTCTTCTAAAAATGCGCCATGTGTATTAGCATGGTCTACATTCATTAAATAAATTCTGCCTGTGTCTTTGCGTTCTTGTACAAACGCAGAAAAAAGTTCAATAGCAGGAATAGATTTTTTACGCAATCTAGTATTTCGTTCTGCTGTTTCGTATAGTTCTTTAAACTTGTCTTGATCTGCATAGAATGCGTCATATAATCCAGGGACATCATGCGGAGAAAACAATGTAATTTTTTCACCAGCAATCAATCTCTCGTACATGAGCTTGTTAAACTGTACACCATAGTCCATATGGCGTACACGATTTTCTTCTGTACCTTTGTTGTTCTTTAATACCAGCATGTCTTCAATTTCATAGTGCCAAATAGGGTAGTATAGTGTGGCGGCACCGCCTCTCACGCCACCTTGGCTACAACTTTTAACTGCTGATTGGAATAATTTATAGAAAGGAATAACGCCGGTATGCGTTGCATCACCTTTTCTGATAGGTGAGCCAATTGCTCTAATACTACCAGCACCAATACCAATACCTGCTTTTTGACTTACATACTTAACAATAGCACTCGATGTTGCATTGATACTATCTAAACTATCTCCAGATTCAATTAACACACAACTACTAAACTGTCGCTGTGGGGTACGCACACCCGCCATAACTGGCGTAGGTAAACTAATCTTGAATGTACTAATTGCATCGTAGTATGCTTTAACATAATGCATTCTTGTATCTTCTGGATATTTTGCAAACAATGTTGCCGCAATCATCAGGTATGCAACTTGTGGTGTTTCAAATATTTCACCAGTTGCTCTGTTCTGTACAAGATACTTGCCACGGAATTGTTCCATAGCCGCATAGGTTAGATACTCGTCTCTTTCATGGTCAATAAATTCTTGTAATTCGTTAATTTGATCTTTGGTATAAAGTTCTAAAAACTCTGCATCGTAAAAACCCTTTTCAACATTAATTTGAATAATGTCGCACAAGCAAGGAGGCATAAATTTGCCGTAAACTTGTTTACGCAAATGATAGTTAATTAATCGCCCGCCAACAAATTGATAATTTGGAGTTTCTTCTGTGATAAGATCTGCGGCACTTTTGATAAGTGTTTCCTGAATATCACTTGTCGAAATGCCGTTTGAAAATTGTATTTGGCTGTGAATCTCAACTTCACTGGCACTAACACCAGTGATGTTTTCACAGGCATACATAACGACTTTGTGTAACTTATCTATGTTTAGATCTTCTAGTGAGCCGTCTCTCTTTTTTACCTGCATGTGTGTCCTTTTTAAAAGTAATTAAAAAATATATTTACCTGAATTTTATTGTAGTATAAAACTACTTAAAAGTCAAGCGAAAAGATCTTTTTTGGACACTTTATGCTTTGCAAAAACAACAGAATTGTCTAGTGCAAACTGCTTAGTAACTACCTCATCAGCAAAAAAATTATACACTTTATCTTTGTGAGCAAGTACTAAACCGTCAGTGCCATCAATGTTATTACTTATCACTAAAAACTCTAATTCTTCATCAGTAATGAATCCTTTATTGATAAGAGTTGCTGTTAGAATTATAGTAACTCCACTTTTGCAAAAATACCCTTCGCTTACTATTTCAAATGGATTTGGCCAACTACTAGGAGTGTAGTAGTCTAAGTACCTAGGTAAAATTTTAATGTTCTGAAATTGCTTTATAAGTTCTTCTGCAGAACTAAAATTTGTATGTCGTAAATCACGCCATACTTTCAGTCGGTCGTCTGGGGTATTAACATTTGTGAACATTAACTAGTTGTTAAAGCAGTTTGATATTTTCTTCTAATAAAAATAAAGTCAATATCTACACCAGGAGACAAAGTATTTACAGCATCAATCTTAACACTATCTGTGCCTGCATCATATGTTGCTGTTAATTGTACATTACCTGTGTAGCCATCCTTGAGATCTGAATAATTATCTAAAAATAATGCTTGTTGGGCATCAACATCGCCTGTTATTTGTAGTGTTCCTATTCTTTTATAAGTTAATGATGTATTTGCTGATCTATCTTTCATACTGTATTCTACAAAATGAGCATCGTGATTTGTTGCATCTACTTCTAGGTCTGCTATTCTTGTAGTAACACTAGCATCAAGTGTTGCACCTAATGGTGCTGTAAATGTAGCATCAGAATCACCTGCTTCTTGGCTTTCTAATGTTAAAATTTCAATGTTTGTTTTAACATTTAGCAAGCCTCTAATATCTGCATTTTCAGTATCAAAATATACATTATTTAAAATTGATGTAAAGTTTCTTGCTTCTTCACTACTAACAAAAATTGCTTCGTTAGTTGCAGTATCAATGTCCATAGCCCATGCATAAACATTGCCTGAACTTACAGAACTGTATTGATTGTTTACACCCACACTAGATATCATATTAGTATTATTTTTTACTGCTTCGAGCCATTGCTCTAACTTTGATTTAACTGTGCTGTTTGATTTTGTATAACTATCATTAACTAAACCTAATCTAGTATTAGTACCTTTAACATCATCATATAACTTAAATCCTATAGAATTTTTTGTAGTATCTTGATTTTCTTCTAAATAAATTCTACTATTAATCTGTGCTGGAGGCATTCCTATGCTCCATGGAAAATCTGTATCGTTATTTACAACAGTCATTGCTGTTTGTAGATCTGTATTTCCTAGTAAATCTGCATTATATACTGGCACAATAGATACTGTAGCATCTTGTACATATGGTTGTACTGGAAATTCAAGTATCGATGTTTGAGTTGCTACTGTTACCGCAGTAAATGTATTATCAGTTGCACTGACAACTGCTGTATTTCCACTAACAATAGTAGTGTTTGCAGGAGTATGGAATTCCTCGCCATCTGCAAATCCGTGGTTATTAGAAATAATTACAATATTACTTGCAACTCCTGCTTTCCTAGTTATGAACGAAATATTACTGTAATCAGTATTGTTTATTACACACGCATTTGATAGAGTCACTGTTAATGAAGTACTGCCACCGCCTGCTGTAACTGTGCCAACTTCGCCGTTAAGACTAGCAACATTGGTGTTATCGATAAAATATAGTGTATCACCATTTTCTATATTTTCTTCGTTGCTAACTGCTATAATAGGTGCAAGTGGATCAGCATCATTAATGCTTGTAAGGGTTCTTACTGTGGTTGCTGTATTAGCAGGCAAATCAAGTACAACATTAGTCGCATTGTTTGTGTTAATATCTAACACTTTACCATTAAGCCATGTAGATGTTGCCGCATCAGAAACTACAGCATAATTTTTACCATCAAAATTAGAATAATGAGTTGCTCCTGTTGCTACTGTGAATGTATAATCGTTACCTGAAGGATTAGCAACAGTACCAGATACACTAGTGATATTTTGAATATTTCTAGATGCTAATATGTTACCTAATGTTGCACTACCAAATTGTCCGTTATTGTCAAAATTAGGTGCAACAGGTGTGTTTTTTACATCAGTTGCAATTACGGTGTGTTTTGGATTTAGTCCTATAAGACCAACACCAGTACTGGCCGCAATTCGAATATTTTTCTTTTCAATCTCTCTATAAGAAGGAATATTATATCCAGCATGAAAGCCTGGAACGCCTACTATGCCTGCGCCACCGTAACCAATATCGTTAGATGAACTATTAGTAGTTGTTATAGCGGTATAGATATCAGCATTGCTATAATAAGTTACACCAATCTCATCTTTTGCTTCTGGTGCTGTTCTGAATGTTAACTGATGAGTACTGTTACTAGCAGAGCCGGAACTAAAATAGTAATCAAACCCACTTCTAATATTTGAATGAGATGCTGTGCTTGCTCCGTCTGCCGATAATTCAAATCCGTTTTTTACAACTGTTATACCAGTTGCACCAAACGCACCAGAGCCTTGTAAATCAGTAAATACAGTCTCGCCTGTAACAAAAACAGTGTCACCTGATGTTGCGTTTGCTTGTTGATAACTTGTAGGGAACCAAGTAAATGTTACTGCACCATTAAAGAAGTTTCTGTTGTATCTTCTATGAGGTACTTTGAATTGAATAATATTATCTGTAACTAAATCTGTAGCAGTAGTTTTTGCACTTAAAACATTTTCAAACTTTGCAGTTTTATTATAAGAATCTGTAGTTACACTGGTGTCTGCACCAATGTAAATTTGTCTACTATCAGTTGCAAAACCAATTTCACCTGGTCGTAAAGGTTTAGGAAGATCTTGTTTTAATCCTCGTCTATTTTGTATCCTTGTAATAATTGTTTTGTCGTTTTCTGCCACTACTGAGTCTCCTAACTTAGTAGTATTTATCACTTTTAGGAATTACTTTGAATAATAATCTGCTAGTCTATTGGCCCACTTATTGCAATAGTGATCAAATTCGTCACCCTGTATAACAAATTCAGCGAAATTAGCATCTCGATCAACCATTAAGATAGCAACTTTTTTAATTTTGCTTTCAAACATTTCATTATGTGCAAGTGCATAAGCACAACCTTGTAAAAAGTAGTCTTCGATCCATTCTCGTTTTTTGAGTTTCTTTGCTGTTTTGAAATCAATAATTGCTTCTTCGCCTTCGTGTAAGCCGATGGCATCACTTGTACCTGCATAAAGACCATGTGCAATAAGCCCAACCTCTACTCCGTACAGTTCATTTACTTTAGAAAAGCCTACATTTATCATTTCTTCTGTCATACTTCTTGCAAGTATGCTAATATGATTGTTTCCAAATGTGTCCCATTCTTCACCTAAAATATATTTTTCTAATGCACCATGAACTTTGGTTCCTAGTCCTGCTGATTCTGTACTTATACGAGTTGCTTCTGCTTCGCCTATTCTTTTTCGCCATTCAATAAGAGCAGTTTTGTCACCTGTGTCACTTAAAATAGTGGTAACACTAGGTACAGGATTATTGTCCTCTCCTACATATTGTCTGCCTTGTTTAGTTTGGATACGCCTTAATTCAGGATATTGATATTTAGATGTTAACATGTATAAAATACTTCATAGTTGTTACCAACTTATGTTCCATTGTAAGTGGTTAGTTTGACCTGGGTCACTAACTATACTTACCCCGTAACCTAAATCTGTGAAGTATTTTTTGACATAATTTAATTGATCAAGTTTTGTTCCGTCTGACACAATTGAATTCCAAACATTGTAATATACATTACTGTTTGTCATTGTTGTATTGTTTACATTTGCATATAGTACACCAGCATCTACATTGGCAAAAACAGCATTTTCTATGGCTGTTACTTCGTTATGTATTATAGTATTATTTCTAGTACTGCTTCTTGCTGTGGTTGCATTTATAAATATACCTGGCATTATTGTGGTAACTCCGCATTTATATCTTGCATGGCTTGGTTGCCCGCCATTGCACCAACATCAACACTTGGTTCTGCATCTGTGTCTATGTCTGCTGGAAGTTCATCCATTGGTACAATTTTATCTCTATCTACACTACTAGCAAATCCACTTTTATCAACTGCTTGAATAACTTCGTCAGTGGTTGTAATAAATCCTGATTTTGCTAATAGATTTTTGAATTCTTCTGTTGGTATTTCGCCTCGGTCTTCTGCCGCTAGTCTAACCAACAGATCCTGTACTGCAACAATTAAGTCGCTGAAGTAACTTTCTTTGACAACGACTTCGTTTATGAGCATGTTACACCTCTACTGGTGCTCTACCTAGTGGCTCTTCCTCTGGACCAGCCGCGGCAGGCTCGTTAACATCTACTGCAGGCATATCGTCTACAACTGCATCTGCTGGACTAGGTTCAGCCATAACATCGCCTGTATCACCTAAACCCATTTCGCTACCTGCCATTGGTTCGCCTGTGATTTCACCAACCAATGCATTAATACCTTCTTTACCTGTTTTAGCACCTTGAAGCGCCGCTTGTAAAACTTGGTCTGCTGAATCTTTAAACTGTTGAGCTCTTTGTGCGCCAAACTCATGAATCATTTGATCAGCAATAGCAGGAATATCTTCATTTACCATTCTGCCCAATCTTTCAACTTGGTCTTGAATGTCGTCTGCTAATGCTCTAACAGCCATTACAACTTCTGCTTCTTCAACACTAGTACCTTCAAGTTCTTCGTTTAGTAAATCATCAATTATATCATTAAACATGCTTTCGTTTTTCTTTTCGTCTTTAGTATCGCCAGTAACTTTAAATGTTTTACCGTCTACTTCAAACTCATCATCACCTGCGGCAATTGCCTTTCTTCTTGCATCTACAAATGCATTTGCTTCTTTAATTTTAGCACCAAAGAATTTAATACCTTTAACCAAGTTATCACCATCTAAGCCGTTTAAGAATCCAACAACTGCATCTCTGCTTTTACCAGTTACGGTAGCAAAACTTTCTAACATTTCTTCTATGGCATCGTAACTGCTTGTGTCAACAAGTTCTACACCACACTCTTTCGCTAGTTCGCCTAAAAGTTGTTCGTTAAGATCTGTTTCAGGGGTAACAACTTCTTCTTCAATTGCTTCGCCCATTCCCATACCACACTCATCCATGTACTCTTTTGCCGCTTTAATAACTATAGGAAGAACATATTCGTCATCAAACGCAAATCGATTATCCATTCTGTATCTATTCATACACTCGCCACATGCTTCGTCCATTGTGTAACCACTATCCATAAGTTTTCTTACACTTGCCATAAGCATTTCTTTCATTTCGTTATGGGCTGGCGATTCTGCATATATGCCTTCGTTAAGCATAGTTTCTACAATATCTTTAATTCCTAAATATTTTGCATACTCAGGATGTAGATGAAAGTGTCTATCTGACCCTTTAATTTTGATAAGTGCTAGTTCTGATTTTTCTTTGATGGCTTGCAATTTTTCTTTTTTTGGAAAATTATATGCAACACCAACACCAAACTCTTCTTTTAAGAATTTGTTAATCTTACTAACCTTTTCGATCTTTGTTTGATTAAATTCTTTTAAAAACATGATATTCTTCCTAATATAAAAGTATTATACTCTTATTTATCATCGGAAGAAGGATTTTAATTTAGAAATTTGCTAAAGTATCTCTGACACACCGTAGGTATGCAAGAGTCATGTCCAATCTTGCTTCAACTATTTCGAATTTTTCTGGATCTTTAGTTGTTTTTAAAGTGTGTTTATAAAAAATTGCATCATTATAATGTTTATAATAAGAATCTATATAAGCAGTTAATCTTTTAATTTTTTCTGGATTCACTTTTTTAAATTTGTGTATATCGTTAGCAAGATTTTTTGCTGGTTTAGCAAAAGGAACATCACTAATTAGAATTTTTTTAGAAATGTAATGTATAACAGAATAAGATTCGCCATCTTTTTTAACTACATAAATAGGCTTTTTAGAAACATTAGATGTAATATTTTCTAGTTTTTCTAAAACTGCTTTTTTATTTTTGGTAGGAATGTTCATACTACTATTTATAAAAATAGTATTTTAAAGGATATCTGAATAGGTTTTGAAACCTATGCAGTTATTCTTTCGAACTTTTTTGATTAAATTCTTTTGAAATAATTCTTCTGCAACATATAGATCTCGTTCATCTAATGAATTGCAAGGAACAAAACCATCTGCTTGTATCATTGTGATGATTTTAGATTCTGGTCTAGATATAATACTGATTTGATTATTTTTGCCTTTTAAAACTCTCATCATTAACCACCGGCATGCATTGCGGCCATATGCTTTTTGTACTTTTTGGTGCCTTTTTTATGTGGACTTTTGCCTTCGTCTATTGCTATTGGTGTGAAGTCTTGCATTACATCTTCTATAGAGCCTTCACCATGATCTACTATTTTGCCCTGTGGATCTAATAATACCCAAGCATTGTCGTCATCGTTATAGCCTTCTTCTCTGGCATTTATAACATAACCATTGCTGAGTTCAATAGGTGTGTCACCGTATTCCCATGAACTGATAGCATCTAATACTTCTTCATGTGGTAGTCGAGGATAGATGACCCCACCAAAGTTGCCTTGGGTTACATCCTCTTCCACATCTTTTCCTTTAGCTCGTTGATCATCAACCCAATCTTCATATTTTCGAGCACTTTGTACTTTATCTGAATCTGGGGCATAGCCCATTGCAATTAATTCTTCTGAACTTTTGTTAGGTTTTTCAGGTCGTATGCCTTCTGTTTTCTTTTTCTTTTTAGGAAACACAGATGGATTTTTGCGTTTGATCATTTTGCCCATTGGCATGGCAACACCTGCTATTGCGCCTGCCATTGTTTCGTTTATAATATCTTTAATAAGCATAATACTATTTATTCCTTCCGGCCTTCATATTGGCACACCAGTGATACATTTTGCCCTTCTCACCTGAATACTTTTTGGCTTTAGCTCGTAAATCTGTAACTGAACCCTTGCAACTGGCTCCTGCTTTTTTAACTCTGCCAGGACGACTTTTGCCTTTCACTTTACCGTCAGCAAAGTTTTCGTCATAGATACTTTTCTTTGGCAACTTTTTTAAATCTTTTTCTCTCTGCTTTAAGTCTGCATCTATACCTTTCATAAGAGCGTTTAGATCTTGTGCGGCTTCAATAGTTTCATATATGCCTTTACCGTAACCATAGTTTTTCTTTTTCTTTTTCTTTTTAGGTTTAGCACCTGGCATATAAGTTCCTATGCCTACAAATCCACTACCAACAGAAGCACTTGTAGTAGGAGCAGAGTCAGAGGAACCAGTGTCGCCACTGTCTGCAGACCCTCCGTCTCCGCTTGAACTTGTTGAACCGCCATCAGCACCAGCACTTGCGCCAGCACCAGAGCCACCTGCTCCAGCACCACCACCTGCGCCACCTCCGCCACCGGCTTCAGCGTCTAACCTCTGCTTGATTTTATCTTGCAGTTTTGCTTTTAATGTATCTTTTACATCTGTATTACTAGCAGTGTGAGCAAAGTGTTTCATTAATTCTTCTATACTAGCATCGACTCTAATTGCAGGTACTCGTTTGATTCCTAAAACATGGGCCGCATCATATCTATGATGTCCGTTAACTAGATAGTTGTTTTTATCAAGTATAAACGGTCTGTCTTCATTGTTTAAAAATACATCTTCTGCTTTTTTTGACAAGCCATCTACTCGTTGACTTTGTACAGGTTTAATTTTTTCTATACTAATTTTGCCTTCTTTATATTCAAACGGCGAATCGTCTAAATGATTTCTGCGTATTTGAGGCAATTTGTTTCTATCAAAATGTTTGTCAGAAATTTTTCTTTCGTAATCTTCTTCTACAACCTCTCTCAATCTAATAACACCACAGCCAACCCTTTTGCCTGCGTTACCTGTTTTTAAACTTTCTTCATCTCCGCCTTTGCCTAAGTCATCTTCATCTGCGTGGACAACTATTGCTCTTCCTACTATATCAGAAAGTTCTACCCTATGTGCCTTGAGTTGAAATCTTGCTATGCCTTGTTTATCTGCTGTAATATTACCTAAGTCACCCACATGTCCTTGTTCTAAACTGCCATGTTCTACACCGTCTGGATTATAATGAGCACCTGCTGATTCACAGCCGTTGCTTAAATCACCAAACTCGTGTATGTGAAAGCCATGTTTGCCTGGAGTTAAGCCTTTTACTATGCCTTTTATTATTGTGGGTTGGCCGGGTTTTTGTTTGAATCTAATCACACCTTCAACACCTTCATCAGTGTGTTCTAGTGTACAAATTGCTTTTACAGTTTCTTCTGCTTCGCTTAATCTCTGCAAACTTTCGCACTGACAGCCTCTTGATCGAGTTCTTGGACATTTTTCGATTTTTTTCAAATCTTTTAATTTCATTATTTTAATAGTCCTGCTGTAATACTATGGCCTGCAGTTTGTTGTGTATCAGTTAAACTGATATCTTTTGCTGTTACAAGGTACCCTTTACTCATTTTTTCATAAAAATCTTTTACATCTGATACTGTGGTAATTGCTTTGTTTGCTTTATTCATATACAAAATAGTATCGTGCAATTTGGTATTACCATCGTTGCTGTATTGATAACTGGTAAATTGTAGTGCTTGAATTAATTGTCCTAGAGGGCCACCTTTAAGTTGTCCTCTGTAATATGTACCTTTTAATAAACGATCGTATGCATCTTTCTTTCCGAATGCTATACCAATTTGTTTTTTAACTTCTGCTAAGTGATCGTCATATGCTATGTCTTTGTTAAATGTACAAAGTGCAAATATTTCTGCAATGTCTTTTACTTGCTCATCATTTAAATTTAAATGTTTAAAGTATGGGTTCCACACATCGTCAATCTGCTTTTTACTTAATGCAGGCATATTAAAGGTCTTAGGATTAAATTTATAGTCACTAAATGTGTTAGAAGTAACCCATGTAGAATATGTTTTTTTGAAATCAATATTTTGAGTTTTAAAATATTTTATTAAAGCATTCTGTAAATTTGCTCCTGCACCACTGCCTTTCTCAAGTCGTTTGCTGTTAAATTTACCCCCAGATTTTGTGCCGTCTGATCCGCCATAACTACCAGACTTAATTTCTACTTCTTTACCGTCTACTAGTAAGTCTCCTCGTTTGCCCTTTTCTGCAGGAGCACATAATAACAATAATGCTAATTCACCTGGGCCTACATTACCACTAGTTGTGTTTTCTGCAGTTTGTTTCATTATACCTGCATCATCTAGTGATTTATAAAATTTAAAATATCTTTCTTTGCCTTTTTCTTTTGCAACTTTTTCTACAATATCATCCATACTGGCAATAGGCATACCACCTTTTGCACCTACAGCAATAACATCTTCCATTCTTAAAATATTACCGTTAGCCGCATCTGTTAAAAATTCTATAACAAATTCTCGGTTTCTAATATCTGCATTATCTGATTGTTGTGCCGCAGTATCTTTAACGCCATCACCATCTTTATCATCAAACTCGGGATCTGTAAAATACTTTCTTAGTACATTAATAACACCTTCGATTGCGGCTTTTTCTGTAACTGCTTTTTTCGCATCTTTCTGATTGAGTTTTCTACCAGTATGCGGATTGTGGGTAGGCACTTCAGATTCTGAATAATCATCTGGAACCATTAAGAACTCTACTTTACCATTAATCTTTAATGCTAATTTTCTTAGAAGACTGTCTACTTGTTTTCTAAAATCCTTAAATCCTTGTTTACCAGCATGTACACCTTGCTGATAAGTTTCTTGAGATTGAGATGCTAACAGAGAAACTAAATCATTATACATCTTAGTAACTCTTTCTTTTCTTGCATTCAAAGTTTTACATCTTGGATTTGCATTATTGTTGCATTTTGATTGTTTTGATATTCGATCAATATATTTAATTATGCTCTGCGATTGACCTAATTTCATTCCGATCTGTTGTAATTCTTGCGGACTTTCGCTTATAGCACTTTCATTTAAGTTTATTTTTTTGAGCTCAACTTCAGGTAATTTTGCTTGTGCATAACTTCTAAGTACTGGTCGTAAACAAGCATCATCTCCACCTTGTGCCCTAATTGCTCTGAAATCTTTCAGCATCCTAGGATCAGGTATAGCCCAATATGCTAACATTTGGCTTTTTAAATCACTAGCAGGAAAATGATCTGCTAAAATTTTATTTAACAGTGATACTCGATCATTGTCTGGCACAGCACCTTCCTTTACACCTTTTTTCTTTTTGCCAGCACAGTGAGCTTTTTGACTGAAGCCTTTTGGATTTGAACAGTTGATACTGTCCTTATATTTTTTACTCCATGCTTCATCAATTTTATTTTTATTCACTTTGGCAATCAATTCTATTTGCTCTTGTAAACTTAGTTTATCAAATTTGTCAAATACACTTTCCATATTATTTCTACCCAATGCTAATGCTTGTTGCATGTCTGCTGGCTCACCACCACCTTCTTTGTTTTGTATCAATGCTTTTATAACTGCTTGTTTATACTTTTCGCTAAAATCGCCTACTAAAAATTTTACTAATCTATTCAGATCCGCATTCATAATATAACTTCCTACCCCAGACTGCATCATTACATCAAACATAGGATATTTTTCTCTTGCTTTAGCATAATCGTCAGTAGTGACTTCCACACTGTCAAGTTCTCCAAGTCCTCCTTGAAGATGAGATGGCGTGCCGGCTTTTTTGTTATCTCTGTTTATACGCCATGCCACTGCAGAACTTGGCTCAAATGGCTCGCCATCTGGTCCGTTAAGTTCATGCCTAGGCATCAGCGGGCCAAAATTTCCTACACCTTCTCTACCATCGCCTAACTTGTTTGTGAATTCAACATTTTGTTGTCTAAGATTTGTTCTTGCTCTCTGATTGTCATCATTGATGTCCACATATTTGTCACCGAAAGTATGAAAATCTATTTTGTATTTGCTTTCAAATTTTCTCAGCACTTCCTCTGCTTTCTCCCAACGCCAAGTGTTTTTGAACTGGGTTGGGTTTGCTAACATCTTTGATGCTTCTAATGCAGTAAAGTAGTGTATGCTGGGCATTATCAACAGTTCACCATGATCAGTGCGGTGTATGTTGCTGGTTTGTTGAAGAGCTCTTGCAACACCTTCTGGCGCCAGGTGCGGTAAGCCTTGTGCAAAATCTTTTTCTGCAAATATATATCCACCAAAATCAAATGCATCCACTTTGAATGTTTGTGGTCCATATTTTTTCTTAAATTTTGCCTGCTTATTGTCTAACTGTTTCTTGTTGGCAATTTCACTGCTTTGGCTGTCGAATCCATGACTCTGTGCTACTTTGTCAAAGCCAGTTAAAAATTCTTTAATAGCATCTGTACGCTTTTTAATTAAGTCTGGCACTGAACCTATTTTATAAAATCCAGAGTTTTCTCTGCTTTTCATTAAGTAGTATCTGTCATAGGATCTGCGGATATAACTCTGAATGCGATCACGCAACTGATGTGCCACAGGATCATCAAATGAATAGATCGGTTTATCGATCCTTTCCACAATATTCAGCAAATCTTCTGCATGTCTTTCCAGCATACCAAAATATGTTTCACCGTCTCTGTGACTGTTGTGATCGGTACCTTTGAGATCATCGTATATATGGTGCATATATTCATCTGAAGTTCTAACAGTCGACACAAGATCTGTCACCAACTTGGCAATTTCTCTCATGCTGTCAATGTACAAGCCTGGATTCTCTTCTCTGATATCTTCCAAGTGATCCCAACGACTACGCAACTTGATCAGCATTTTACTGAGGGCATTGTCTACATAACTGTCGTCAAATGTGGACCTTCTTGGATCATGATCTTTGCTTACAGGATGTTCCCAATCTGGATACTGTTTGAGATGGTCAATGAATGCTTTTAGTTTTTTGGAGTCTGCTGGACTGCCAGGCGTAAACATTGCTTGCTCTCCGTAACTACCTTGTGTAACTGATTTGTGGAATTCTTTGTACTCTCTGCCTCTACTACCGCTGTTTGCCTGATCCAGCCATGCCGCGGCGACATCCTCACTCTTACCGCTGGCATCTGCTAACAGTTTTGCAAACTTTATTGCTTGTTGGCCGTCTTGTAATTTGCCACTGTGTACAGCATTCCACATGCCTGTGATCAGTTTTTCCACTTGGTTGGCACTTAGGTATTCTGGTTCCTGGACAACATCTTTTTTAAACAGTTTGTCTACACCATTCTTAACTCTGCCCAATATCTGTTTAGGTGTTAAGTCACTGTAGCGGTCACCGGTGTCTATGCTATTAGCATCTATTAAATTACTTAATTTGTCATAATCCAATTCAAAATCTTTGAGAGCACTTCTCAATATGCCAATGCTTTTAGCATTAGGTATTAAACGGTTATGTCCTTGACTGAAGTCGTAGCCTGCTTGTGCAACTGCACCTGCAAAATATTTTTGTGCTTTGTTTAATAAATCTTGTAATCTATCTGCATCAGGACCATCAGTTTCAACATCTTCATTTTGTTTATTTTTTAGTTGTTTATATTCTGCAAGTAGATTATACGCCGCGGCAAGATATCTCAGATGCTCAACATAATTGTCTTTGCTGAAGTAATCTTTAAGTACATCAACCGCTGGTGCTTCAACATCAGGATTAATTCTGTCTTTAACTCGTTCTTCGTCATCTGCACTGATTTTACCAATGTTGTTAATCAATCTGTACAATGCTGTTGCAT
>Ga0255768_10002909_pt1 | contig 17162 bp, 17 predicted proteins | sample 071ome_33_FD_179983 | JGI IMG/M metagenome (GOLD analysis project Ga0255768, IMG submission 179983) | Coastal salt marsh microbial communities from the Groves Creek Marsh, Skidaway Island, Georgia - 071412AT metaG (version 2) | ecosystem: Environmental > Aquatic > Marine > Intertidal zone >...
TTACTATTAATTGAAGTAGAATCGCCAACAGTCAAAAAATACTTACCATCAACCCGGTCATACCTATCGCCTTTTACATGATGATGCATGTCACCTTCAACAAGTAAATGAGCATTTCCAACAACATTGATAGAAAGTCTATCGCTTAAATCCTTTTTGTTAATGTCTACATTAGAACCTGCTTTTACATTTACATGCCTAGCTGCAACAATATTAACATCTCTTACTGGACTCTGTATATCGACATCACCGCTGGCGTGCATTTTAATATAAGCACCGGTAATACCATGTCGTAAATTAATGTATTCTTCACCTGGACTTTCATTCATTTCCCACTTATGTCCAATTGAAGTGGTTTTTGCCTTATTTAAAGGATATTTTATTTTACTTTTTTTGGCAATTTTTTCTAGTGCCTTATTTGTCCGGTCATCTAATGCCATAGTTATTCTCCTGGATGCCCAACGCAATCAATATATTCTCTAAATTCATTATAATTTGTAAGATAAAGATTAGCATCTTTTCTTGGAATGTATTTCAATGTTGGTATTATTTTTGCTCGCCTTTGATCTCCAAGTCCAACTCCTAAAGATCCACAAGACATAAACATTTTTGGAAGGACAGTAAATCCAAATCCAGGTTTTATTACCTGAACACCAGTTAAAAATCCATCTTCAATAATTGGTTTTAACTCTGGTAAAATTACATCATTAACTTCATCCTCTCCAGGTTCGACAATAATAGCACAAGTTTCGTCATATCCACCACCAGTACGAATAACTTCTGGAGGATTTTCTTCTGTAATTATACCTAACCAAAATTCATTTTCAACATAAGCTCCACTAATCTTAGTATAATCTGGATCTCCATTTTGATTAGTAGGAACAACATCAGAATTTGAAACAGATCCATTAAAATATGGGTATCCATTGCCAGTATTTGTTATAACAACACTAGCAACTCCTCCATTATTATCTAAAGTTGTAAACCCTTCAGCACCACCTCCCCATCCGGGAAATGGATATATCGTGACATTTGGTGGGGTATCTAAACCAAATCCCGGATTAGTAATAACAACACCTACAACTTCTCCAAAAGAATTTATAGCAGGAATTCCTCTAGGAATATCATCATTACTACCAGGACCACTTATATTTCCGTCATAACTACTTGGCGGATACGGATTATCATTAAATGCATCCTCTAAAGTTTCTGGATTACCAGTAGTACCTCCAGTAAATCCAGCAGTACCACTTCCTGTACCAGAACCAGTGCCAACAACTAGTCCAATAATAACAGTATTTCCTCCGGTTCCACCTACAGTTACAAGATTTCCATCAGCAGTCAAATTACTACCTCCAGTTCCTCCAACACTTACTGGTGTTCCTCCAGTTGCACCAATTGTTATAGGTAAACTACCACTTGTAACAAATTCACCATTAGAAGTTATAGAAGTTCCTCCAGTTCCTCCCCCAACTACAGGCAATCCGTTAAAAATTACAGGAGTTCCTCCAGTTGATCCTACAGTTAGTGGAGTTCCTCCGGTTCCACCAGAAGATACGGCAACGCCATTAACAGTTAAAGGAGTTCCAACATTCACTCCTGTGCCATTTCCAGTACCACCAGATCCAAATGTACTAGAATCTGCACCGTTAAAAGTTCCCGATCGATTTCCATTTGGAGATACAACGATACTACCAGTATCGGAATTGAATGAGAAGTTATTAAGATTCTTAGTTATTCCAGTAAAAAATACTTTCGGAATGTTTGGAAAATTAAACGATGTTGCTCTATTGCAATCTAAAGATCCAGTAACAACTTTTCCATCACTACCTATAAGCTTAGTAGATTCCACACCGGAAAGAAAAGAATCACTACCATATAATCCAACATTTAATGCATTCGGTGCTCCTCCAAAAGTTTCTAAATTATTTAAAAATGCATCTACAGAATTATCTGGTTTTTCCCCAACCCCAGTGGTAAATTCACCAATACCTAAAACACAAGAAAGTTTACCATCGCAAAAAAGTTTAAGCAACTGTCCAAGTGCTTTAATAAATCCTCCACCAAAATTTCCAAGTTTAGAAATAAAAGAAAAAACTTGACCAAGTGCTTTTAATGCTTTAGTAATTCCTCCTTGGATTTCTTTAACAATTCCTTTTAAAATATTGCTTACTTGACAAAATGCAGTATTGAGTACATCATCTACCAGTTTTGTTACAATATTAATAATTAAATTAACTACTTTCTCAAAGATTGTCTGGAAGATACATTTAATAGCTTCAAAAAGTATGTCCTGTGCTTTTACAATTCCTTGAGTTATCGGACCACGTTCCGATTGTTTTGGCAATAATGCTTGAATTAATGGTTGAAAAAACTTTTGAAGATACTTTTTAAGTTCTCTTACTACAAGTGCTTTGGTATCTCCTAAAAGACCATTAACTGCATTTGCAAGTCTTCCCACATAGGCAGAAATAATTTTACCAGATTTAACTACATTTCCAGTAAGTTTATCTACTACTTTGTTCCCAACTCTTTCATTATTTGATAAAAATTTAAATAAATCGGTTAGAATTCTAGTAAATTCATTTTCCGGTCTAGGACCACATTTAGCATTGGCAACTCCCAGTGTAACTTGTTCATTAGATTTTTGGCGTCTATCTGCAGACGATGGCAGTCCCTTGGTTCCACCACGATTTGCTTGAGAATTACCGGTAGGACTTTTTAATGAGTCTCTTTGCTCTAAGACTCTATCTGGTGGTACATAATCGTTATTCAGTCCAAGAGCATCCAATCTATCTTGATATGGTTGGTCTTTGTCAACGATTCCAAGAGACCCCAAAACCACTGGTTGTTGAGCACTTTCTCCATCCATAAACAAACCAAGAACCCACATACCATTAATCAAACTGTGAACAGTGCCAGCACCATCTCTTGTTACAGTTTCAGTTGCTGGCATCATTACAGATGCCCATGGTAATTCATTTGGTTTAAGTTTATCTCTACTGCGAGTATGGTATCCCATTATTCTAACCTTTACTCGATTAGAACCATCGGGATCTTCTAGTTTGCTATTATCAATTGAATTTATTCCATCACATTCAACTTGACCAACCCATAGACGATTGCCTTGGGCGCCAAACCAGTAATTAGATTCTAAAGTTGGTGCTGCTCCTAACATAAATCAATCTTCGTAAATTCTACATTCTGCCGCATCTGGATGCGAATCACAATACAATTCTAATGGATTTGGGTCATGTGTATCATTTGGATGATTTTCTTGATAAGCTTCCAATTGTTCCAACTCGTCTTCAATATGACGACGACGTTGTGCAGAAATTTGGGGATTGCTTAATTCTTCCCTGTCTGCTTCAATATGTTGTTCGATGTTTTCCATGTTAGAGTCCGAATGAATCTCGTATTAGTGTAAAAAATGTTTGGTATTTTTCTTCTTTCCTTGTATATAGGTGAGTTAATCCAGATATAAGATATCTTCCGGAATATTTTTTATCTATTTTACCGGAAGGACTATAAAATTCTATTCTGATAGGATCACCTATATTCAATGCCATATTACCAACATTTGCCGTTGCTGTCAATACTTGATTGGTAAAAATACCTAATCTTGATACGGATTGTAGTACTGTGTTTTCAAACTCTGACCTATCTTGATCTGCGTCATCAGTAGATCCTAAAAATAAATCCCTATTATAGGATACTGTCATAGATCTAGTTGCATATTGACTTTCTACTGCAGCAATTTGCTCCAGAGATCCCTCTTTTAAATTTTCTTCCGTTGCTTCATTTTGTGTGCTGGGAAGTTTCTTATTTTTTAAATTTATCTTTGTCCAACCAGAATATAATTCATTGAGAGAATATTTCTTAGTAGTTACAGAACAATTAACTATATCAAAGAAATCAATTATTCCACTATAAAATCCTCTATCAAAATTTTCAATCATATCTATATTGCTAACAAATTCAATATTTTCAAACCTATAGATGTCGTCAGTTCCACCAATTCCAGTTCCAGTTACATATACTTGCTTATATTCAACATTATTTGCTTCTGCAATTTTATCTACAGATTGATAGACATATCTGTTGTAATTTTCATAAAACAAATATCCAGCACTTTTGTATTTACCTCTGGGACTTTGAGCATTACCTATAAACTTATTTCTTGCCCATATCAGAACATCTAAAGGTCTGGAATTTGGCGGAATAAACGATATTTTATTTGTACTATCTTCTGCAGTAATAGTCTTCTTGGATCCTAATACATTAACAATAATATCTCCAATCAATCCAGTTGCTTTGACCTTTTCATATTTTTTACATACTCGGATTTGCATTGAATTAATTGCATCCAATCTACAAAGTTCAATTGCAACGATTTTAGCAGTATCAACTACTTTACGATTATGAATTCTATATGCATATAGAGGTCCATTAGTAGAATTTTGAGTAAAGTCATAACTTATTTTATTAGATCTATCTGTAAATTTAAGTTCTACTTTTTCCATACCAGTAAGTTCATCAGTGATACCACTGGTAGTATCAGATATCACTAAAGTAACAGAAATAAATTTATTAAATAAACCTTCTCTATATTCTAATTGAATTACAGATCCCTGATCAAGATTTTCAACCTTACCATCAGTTCTGGTTATTTTTACAAGATCAATATAAAAATTCTTTTCTATGAATGGTTGAGTTGTCATTATTTAACTTCCTGGTTGTTGTGGTGGTGCAAGTCCTGCAAAACTTGGTCCGAATGAGAAATCTTCTAGTTTTGGTTGTGGGGTAACTGGTGGAGGTAAAGTTAATCCAGCAAATTGCATCGGTTGCAATTGCATTTCTCTACGAGCACTAGTCATAGGACCATCAGACTTTTTGTTTCCTGGTTGTGCATTAGTACTATCTAGGTTAAATACTGGACTTAATGGTGCAGATGATGATGGTACAGGTGCAGGTTCATTAAATAATCCCTCAGGTGCTGCTTGAGCACCTCTTTGCATTTGAGTTTGAGATCCATACTTGGCAAAAAATGTATTATCATTTACTCCTCCACGATAAGCATCACCACTTTGGTACTGATTTCCACTCAGAAACTCTGTTCTACCACCAACATGTTCAGCAGCAGATTTCATGAGTTCTGGATCAGAAATTGCTTTTGCAGAACTTTTATATAGTTTTCTTGCTTGATCTTCGGTTATATTTTGCCCACGAGCTTTCTTGTAATACATTATCGCTTTCACCGCATCATCTTCAGTTTTAATGTTTTTGAATACATCAGCAACTTTAGTTCCAGGACCAGATGTAGCGTTAGGATCCTTAAAAGCAACTTGGTACTGCCTATCTCTTGTCAAAATCTCAGTAATTGACTTTCCATATTGTTGTCCAGTATCGCCCAATCTATTATAAACAGATTGAGCAACGTCTGCTTGACCCTGAGCAGATCCAGATTCAAGGGCAGCAATAGTAGCAAGAGTAGCAAAATCTTGCCCAGATCCGCCAGGACCATTACCAGCAGCGCCGCTGCTCCCTTTTCCGCCACCAGATCCGCCTCTACCTGCAGAATTACCTCCAGAAGGAAGTTCTCCGGCATTTGCTGCTCCACCAAGCAAAGAATTTAAAATATTGGTAAAAAATGATTTAAGTTTTTCAAAAATATTAACGTTACTATCAAAATTAAAACTAACAGAACTAAGTCCAGATGATTTTGCTACCTTTTCAAATATACCGGTAACAAATTGCTTGGCAGAATCTGGCATAAACACAGAGAATGGTGCCAACATACTTTGACCCACCTTTAACATTCCCAAAGTAGCTGCCTTTTGAGGTAGCGTTATTGCGTTGACAAGTGGTTTTGCTAACTTCTTTATATTAGGATCTTTTTTAACTCCACCTCTGGAAATTAGTGGTGTTAGTTTTTTCTTTTCTCCTCCTGCAAATTTACCTCCAGTTGCAGCAGCACGGAGCGGCATCATTGGAGGACGATAATCATAATCTCCCCGAATACTAGTGTTTGGTAATGGAGCAGGTGCAGCAGGTGGTTGTGGTTGCTCTGGTGGTTGTGGTTGCTCTGGTGGTTGTGGTTGCTCTGGTGGTTGTGGTTGCTCTGGTGGTTGTGGTTCATTATCTTCTATTTCTTCAGGTTGCAAAGGCACCTCAGCATTATCTTCTTCTTCCTGTTTTTTCTTTTCTTCATCATCTTTATTAAGAAGACTAGAAATGCCAGGGAGTATTCCCAAAGACACTGCGCTAACAACCGCAGTAGAGATTAATTGATCTAAAAATGATTTCTTTTTCTTTTTTTCATCATCCTTTTTATCTTTCCAGATCAATCCATTTCCTTTGGAAGGAGCATTATCATCATTACCAGATTCAATCTGATCTTCTCTAACTTTTGCTTGTAAAGAAGCAGTAAGTTGCTTATCAATTTTTTTCTTGAATTCAAATCTTTCCTTTGTTATCTTATAAAGTTTAAATAAAGCTTCTCTAGTCTCTACAACATTGTTAAGTATTTCATTAAGTGATGTCGTTATTCCCATTTGATCTGCATCAAATCTGGGAGTTTTTCTTTCTAATGGTTTCTTTCCTCTAGTTTTTCTTCTTTTTTTGGGAGTCGGTTGAGGAAGAGGATCTTTCTGTACCTGATTAATAAGTTCATCCAACTTAGTACCAAGTTGGTCAGGAACTTCGGATTCCCAATCCTCATCCTTTTCAGGTGCAACCGTTTTCTTAGGTGGTGCCTTAGGACCCTGAACAGGTGGTTCTTTTGGACCCTGCATTGGGTTTGGACCCTGCATTGGGTCAGGTCCAATTGGTTCTTTATATTGATTTGAATTTTCTGGAGGTTCTGGAAGTTTTGGAGGTTCTGTTGGAGATGGAGGTAATAAATTTTCGTCTTTTTTAGGTCTAAGTGGTTTTTTACCTACAATCTCATCAACTTCATTTAATAATTCATCAGTTTCACGAAGTGCCCTAGCGTCAGATTTAGCTACTTCCTCAAGTAACTCGCGAAGTTGATCAGAAATGCGTTTAGGAACTGGTTCAGGTTCAGTAACTGGTTCAGGTTTATCAACTGGTTCCAGATTAATTGGTTTATCAACTGGTTCAGAATTAATAGATGTTTTGCTTTCAGAAGAATTTATACTTTCTCTTTTTTTCTTGTTAGATTCTAATTCTTCACGTTGCTTTCTCTTAAAATTTTCAAAATCTCGCTTTTGTTGTTCAATTAATGCATCAACAACATCCATAATTGCATCAGAAGTTTCTTCCAACTTTTGATCAAGTTGGTCCATCTGCTTATCGGAAAATTCCTTAGCATCATCTACAAACTTATCTGCTGGTTTATAGATTTGTGTTTCACCAGTAGTTGGTTCTTTCTTATCAGATGTAAGTTCTGCTTTCTTATTAGTAGGTTTAACTACTTCTACCGGTATTACCTTACTTTCAGGTTCAGGAATTCCATAAAACTCTCTTAATGTAGATCTAATGCTTCTAATACCATCAGTTTCCTTACCAACCATTAAATCACTGTCAATATCATTATAATAATCAGGAAGATCGGAAGGTGCTAACCAAGTAGTTCTAGCATTAATAAATTTCTTTGCTGCATTTATACCATCAGTAGTACGTGGAAAAAGACCATAGGCAAGAACAATCCCAGTTGCAATCTCTCTGCTTCCTGGTCTTGTAAATTTCTTTACTGCTCTATTTGGATAATTTGCCATTTACTAATTACCTCCTACTAATGCACCATGACCCCAGGAAGGAGTAACAGTATTTAACGCAAATGCCTTGTTACTTGAGGGTATAGGAATTGGAATATATTGCGGTGGACTTGGTTGAGTAATCGGTTTAGCAAAAATAGACGACACTCTCATGTCATTTTCAGCAGTGTCCAATGGATCTTCGCCAACTTTAGTATCTTTATTTATTGGTTTTAATGGGTGAGTATTAACCCACTGACCAGGATCAATCTCAGATCCGTTTCCGCCAATTTCCCAGTGCAAATGGAATGATCCAGGAGTGCCAGTATCTCCAACATAACCAAGCAAAGTCCCTTGCTTAAATTTTTGTCCAGTTTTAACTGGGGATAAAGATTGCATGTGGGCAAAGAAATGCTTTTGATTATAACGTTCATCAACCCATTCAAGTGCATTTCCATATCCGCTTATTACCGAATTTCTTGTAACTTTACCAGGAAGATATGCATACAAAGGTGTTCCTGCTGGAGCAGGTAAATCATATCCTTTATGATTAGTACCAGTTGATTTTCTATATCCTTTTCCAGATACAATTGATATATTTTTAGATTTAATATCAGATGCTTTGAAAGGAGAATATGCTACAGACAATGATGCGTTTTCTTTTCCTCCATATGCAACACTGCCACTGTTTCCAGTGACTCTTCCAAAACTTATATTTTCAGGTGAAGATACTGCTGCAATATTTGCATTTCCAAGTTCTGCTGCTGCCGCGTTTGGAGTAAATATGCTTGAAACAACATTACCAGCGGATCTAAGTGCATTTCCTGGTAGATCTCTTAAATCTGTGAACTTTTTAATAACTCCCGTTACTTTTTCAATTATATTCTTTATAGGACCAAGAATTATATCAAATCCTTTCTTAATAAATTCTATAAACTTTTCTACTAAATTATTTCCATTTACATCTATTTTTGGTTTAGAGACGTTAGAAACTTTTACATCAGAAGAATCTCCTATAGATTTTGCCGCAGATAATTCGGGAACGCCAGATCCAGATTCACCTAAAGATTTTAAATACTTAGAAGCACCAGAAACAAGATCTCCTAATCCAAAATTAATGTATTCAGATGCATCTTTACTACCTAACCAAAAAGCAAGTTTACTTTTAGGAACGACCCACTCAGTCTCTCCCCCCTCACCCACAAGAACGAGTTGTGGTTTACTTACTTCTCCACCTTCTCCAAATTGATTTAAATTTAAATCCTTTGCTTGTTTTGGGGCATCAACTCCAGTTGCTGCATCAGAAAGTTTTCCACCAATAAAAGACCCACCAAAACCACCGACTAGACCACCTAAAAGACCACCAATTGCTGCACCAGCTGCAGTACCAGCACCAGGAACGATAGTACCAATCGTGGCACCGAGAGCGGCACCACCCTTTGCACCAGCAGCAAAACCTGCAAGACCACCAGCAGTAGAGGCAGCAGTTCCTACACCTGCTTGTAAATTGGATTGACCCTCAGACTTTCTTCCAGCAAATTCAAATCCAGCAAACAATGCAGAAGCAATCCCACCTGGCTTAATACCTCTAATTTTACCAAGATTTTTACCAAGACCTTGTGCTAATTTAGAATTTTTTAATTTATCAAGATTTTTAGCGATACCTTGTGCTGATTTGGAATTTTTTAATTTAGATGCAGCGTCAGATATTCTAGATCCAATTCCAGGTTTCTTAACTGATGGTGTTTTAGTAGGTCCCTTTGCATCCTGGATTGAAAATTGAGCAAATTTTCTAAGTTGGTTAAGACTACTAAGTCCACTTCTTACTTTTCTTCCTGCACCAAAAAATGCTCTGCGTCCTGCTCGGGTTGCTGCCCCACGGAACCCGCCACGCATTTTAAATAATCTAAGTCTAGCAGCGTTTCTTGATCCGACAATTCTTCTAAAAACTGAAGCACTTCTTCTTCTTAAGAATCCCCTAACTCCACCTTTTTTCCTAAATCTATTAATTGCTTTTTTTCTTCTTCTTATCGCATCTCTTCTTGCTTTAGGAAGTTTCTTATAGCGATTAATTAAACGTTTTTTGAAAAAATCAGATATTTTTTTTCTTATGCTACTCAATAATTTCCTAAATGGAGCTTTTAGGAAATCTCTTATAGAACGATCTTCATCCTTCTCTTTTTTCTTTTCTTTATTTTTCTTCTTACTGGAACCAGGAACTACAGATCTAGACTTTCCTGTTTTTAATGAAGATTTTAAAGCAGTTAATCGTTCTTTTTCATACTTAAATATTTTCTCAGCAAGTTTTACATTTAGAACTGATACATTTCTCAGTCTAATAGTTTCTTTATAGAGAAGACCAGTTCCTATGTTTTTCTTATCTGGTTTTAGATCTTCTGGTGTTTTTTCAGTTTTAGTTACTGACTCTGAAATGTTGGCAATAGGATTTGCATCATACAAAGACAGTATGATGTCATTATATTCTGTTAATCCTAATTGCTTGGAATTCATCGATTTCTACGTTGCTGTTCTATCTTTTGTTTTTCCTCTTCCAAAAATTGCTTAAGTAGTGCAATGTAAATATCTTTTTCCCATGGGACTAATCCATCAAGTTCATGTAAACTATACTTATGATGCTGCATTAACGCAAAATTAGTCCTAAAGTAATTTTCCAATGAATTGTGGAAGAGGCTTATCCGAAAAAATTACTTAGTCCTTCTATAACATATACACAATCGACTTTTGTCTTTGGATTCTTAAATTTTAACTCATGCTTCAAAGTTGGCATTGTTTCAAAGAATTTTTGAACACTATTAAATTGTTTACTACTCATATTTTCAAGAAATCCTACAAATTCTTCTATTGTTGTTGTAGAAGAATCCCAGACATCTTCCTCATTGTAAATTCTATTGATAGACTTTGCAATAAAGTCAAAAGTATCATCAATATTTTCCTGAGGATTCAAAAATGTCTCAAGACCAGGATATTTCATTTCAACCCAAAGGTTATCTTCAATTTGAATTTTATTTGTATGTTCTTTATCAAATTTTACTTTGATATCATCTACATTAATAGTAACTTTCAGTTCAGTTTCATTATCATCTGGACAAACTATCATTAATTCAATTTGCTCACCAACAGACTTAGATCTAATATTCAGAAAAATATATTCAATATCAAAAGTAGCAAGAGAATCAAAATCAAAATCCTTAGTAGTAACACAAGCAATAATAATATCCTTCAGTGCGTTTGCAATTTGAATATCATCTTCAGACTCCAATGCAAGTAAAAGAATTTTCTCTTCTTTTACTATAAATGGTCTGTATTTAATTTTTTGCTTTGTTGATGGTACGGTAAGGTTATAAGTAGCTGAGTTTAAAACAGGTAAAGACATTAATTAGACTCCATATCATAAAATTATTTAGTACTTTAATTCTAAGCAATATTAGAATTTCTAAGAAGCAATTCTCCATCTCTACCTAAAAAGTTTAAACCAATTTGATCTCTAGGTAATTGATCCGTAAAACTAGGTCGATCCTGATCTCCAGAATCAACTGTTCTCATATATTCGTAGTAAAAAGTAGATTGTACCCTATATGGTTGATTTGGTCCATTTCCAATGGTAGCATCATTCACCAAATAAGGAAACGCATTGTATAGTTTTGTTCGTGTAACTACATTATGGGTATCTCTTGAAGATTTTGCACTTTTTCTCTTTTTGGGACTTACATTTGGTTCTAACTTATCAATAATTATATCACAAGTATAATCATCATAATAATTCATTAATGAATAAGTAATATTTTCAGTTTGTTCAAAACCAAACATAAAATCTGACCAAAATCTAAGAAATTTTAAAGGCAAATGACTCATATCCATCAAAAATGAAACATTTGCTTCATTAAAATTTCTGGTGTGTGCATATCTAATGTTAATCCCAGGTACGTGCCCCTTAAATTCACCAGTAGCAACACTAAATCCAGGTAAATTTATCTCATCTGCCAAGAAACTTAGAATAGTAGCATTAGTTATAGTATCTTCACCACTTTCAAAATCAATCGGATTCGTAGAAGATATTCCATCAATACCTCTATTAGATAAATATTCCACTAAAAGGTTATTCTTTAATTCAAAAGAAATTTGATATTTGTTAGATGATGACAATCCGTAATCACCAACCACATTGGCTCTAATTGCATCGATGTTCATCTAAATAAGACTAGAAGACTATATTTATATTTATCTATTGTTTTTTATGGCATATAGTGGCAAATATAGACCAAAAAACACCCAAAAATACAAAGGAGATTTCAGAAATGTTATCTATAGATCGCTTTGGGAAAAAAAGTTTATGGTCTGGTGTGACAACAATGAAAACGTTTTGGAATGGGGGAGTGAAGAAATCGTCATCCCTTACCGTTCTCCTGTTGATAATCGGATCCATAGGTACTTCCCAGATTTTTATGTCAGAGCACGCATTAAAACTGGGGGGACTAAGAAATTTATTATCGAGATCAAACCGCTTAAGCAAACAACACCTCCCAAAAAACAACAGCGTCATACAAAAAAATATATAACTGAAGTTAAAACATATGCAATAAATGAAGCAAAATGGAATGCTGCTTTAGAGTTTTGTAAAGATAGACAATGGGAATTTAAAATATTAACAGAACAGGAATTAAAGGTATGAGTATTATACAGACCATAAAGGAAGAAAATGCCAATACTGCTCCTAAACAAAGAATAACAGCATTCAATTATCTGTTTGATAATGTGACAGACTCTATTATGGTCGGAGATGTTTACTTATTTGAATATGACCCAAAAACAAAAAAACAATTACCACATTGGGACAAATATCCTTTAGTGTTAGTAACAAAATTGTATCCTGATGGATTTATGGGGGCAAACTTCCATTATGAAAGTCCAAAAAGAAGAGTTATCCTTGCTCAGAAGTTAATAAATAGAAACGTGACTATTCCTAAGAAGTTGCTACATAGATATATTATGGATAGAACAGATAATTTGCTATTTGAAGTGCCTGAAGAAGAATTAATTGAATTTGCGGCACTACCTTTAGAGCAGTTTTATGATAAAAATAATAGATTTGTTAGTGCAAGAAAAGTACAGGCATTAAAATAAATGGCGACATATTCATACCCCAAAAGAAGTATAAACAATACAGATCTCTACTTAACTTTTAGAGCATATGAGTATAGTAAAGCAAGCCAAGTTGGTTCAGTTAGAGATATTAGAGATCAAACAACTAACGCTTCTACGAGAGCAGAATTCCTTAACAATTTTGAAAAACAGACAGAACTGAATAAGTCAGAAAACAATACATCTACAGGTGAAGTGCAGCTTTATCTTCCACCAAAACTTTCGTACAGTTATGGTGCAGAGTGGCAAAAAGTTTCTTTTGGTGGTTTAGCCGCTGCATACGGTAATGAAGGGGGATTAAACCTAGGTAATTTATTTGGTGCTACAGGCGTTACTATAGCTAATTTTGCAATGGATAAATTAGTTAATAACGCAGCATTCCAAAATATTCCAAAAGTACAAAATGTCAGTTTAGACACAATTATTGGAGCAACTATTGGTCAAACTTTTAATGACAATACTCTTCAAACTTTCAATAGAATGAACACTCGTTCATTTAGTTTTGAATATATTATGGTAGCAAGAAATTCAAACGAAGAAGAAGAAATTAAAAAAATAATTGATTTCTTTAAAATAGGTATGCACCCAAATGCAAAAAGAAAAGGTTCTGCAACTTCACTATTCTTAGAATTTCCTCTAATTTGGAGAATTATACCTTCTCTGTCAAGAACAAATGTTAGAAGAAAAGAAAATGGAGTTACAACTTCATTAAATCCGGAAGGAGATGTTGGAAAATTCTTACCAGAAACAAAATATTGTGCTATGACAAATTTTGAAGTAGATTATACTCCAGATAGCGTTATTGCACTTACAAGAAACAAATTCGTACAAGCAGTAAGAATCAGTTTACAGTTTGCAGAGCTTACCACTCTGGTAAGACAAGATTTTAGCGATACCAGTACTTTTAATCCATAATAAAAATGGCATATTTCGATAAAGTTTCAAACATTGAGTATTTACAATACGAAAGTAATCCATTTGCTGGTGAATTAATTACCATCAAAAACATTTTTGCTAGAATAAAGGTAATTGATGATGTAAAACCAGGATCAACTATTCTTCAAGATTACTTTATTAAGGAGGGTGATCGCCCAGATACCATATCCTTTGACTTTTATGACGATCCCGGATTTGATTGGGTGATTCTGCTTATAAACAACATAACAAACTACTATAGTCAGTGGCCCATGGCAACTGGGGCACTACAATCTTATGTAAATTCAAAATATGCTAACCCCGGAGCAATTCACCACTTTGAGTCTATACAACAAGTGTTCAATAATGCTATAATTCTAAAAGGTGGTGTCCAAGTACCCAGAAACTTTAGATTTACTCAACCAGATGGAACTATTTTGCAATTAAACGAGTCCAGAAGACCCGTAAGCAATTTTGAGTATGAAACTAGATTAAATGAAAAGAAAAAAGAAATTCTAATTCTAAAACCAGATTTATTAGATATATTTGTAGAAATTGTAGAAGAGGAAAACAAATTTACCCCTAGTACAGAGTTTATAAATGAAAATCTAAAGAGATCTGAAAATTAATCTCGCTGTCTCCAGTCGTCTGGTTTATCCTGCTTAAACCAGTCAACAATTTCGTCAGCACTTTCAAATCTGGTTTTGTGGTTTGATGGGTCTGGGTCTCCTAGACCCATTTTGTTCATGAAATCGTCCAAAGAACCCTCTTCCGCTGGGTTAGCTGCAATACGCCTTGCCCTTGTCAACATTTCCCTTGCAGACCCATTTGCCTTTGCCAATTTCTCTGCCCAGATCATATCCTCTAGTTTAACTTCTTCCCCGTTCACAATTCTATTGCAGATAAATTCTAGACGGAGGCGGTATTGGGTCGAAAGCATAAAATACCCCATTATTACTGAAATATTTAGCATCGACCCTTTTGAGCAATTTTTTGCCGGAGATTTTTTCTCGACTTTTTTTTAACTGAAAAGTCGATTTTGAATTTGGACAAAAAAAAGGATCCCCTCAGGGATCCAGGTGACTCAGAAGTCCATGTCGTTCATCAAGTTCTCAAAGTAGTTGTGAGTGTCATCAGTACCCTTTGGAGCTGCCGTGGTGAGTGCTGCAAGGTCTTCTTTGAGATCTGCAGGCACTGAGGGAGCAGAATCAAATGACGGTGTGCTAAAGGAGGTCTCTTCAAACCTAACCTCATCGTCAATCTTAGGACGACCACCTGTAACCTCAGCAAACTTACGAGAGATCTCCTCATAAGATTTAAAGATATCAGGTGCTACCAGTGTGGACAGATCGTACTGCTGATCATACACTGCCCTAAGAGAATCATTACTAAAACCTCCAAGAGTACTCTTGTTAGAGAAGGAAGATGCATCATAGTTCCAGAACTGACCACGCATTGCAATGCGAAGATTAAAGTCAGCACCTTCCCAGAAGTTAGTAGGATCAATTGGTTCAATGTCTGCAAACTTTGGCTTCATTGCCTCAGTAATTTTTTCAAAGATTTTAGGACCAAAGCGATAGATGAAAACCTTACCTTCATTTTGAGGATTAGCAGGATCACTAATCACATAAATGTTAGAATAGTAGTTCAGTTTACGCTTGCGAGAAGAAGCAAGTGCTCGATTGTTGTCTTGCTTCGTTGCCCAAAGTTCGCTATTAGCATCACAAACAGGGCACTTACGACCAAGAGTAGTTGGGCACTCTTCAATAAAGTAACGGTCATTTACCTTAAAGGAGTGAGTAAATCGCTGCACCCAAGGAAGATCGTTTCCATGAGAAGGTGGAAGGAATCGGATAACTGCACTACCAACATTACCTTTACCCATGGCAGGCTTCCAGATTCGTTCGTCAATATACCCACTCTTGGCATCAAGAGACGAAGTAAGTTTCTCAAGAAGGGAACCTTGAGACTTCAGTGCATCAAAAGACATTCGTGTTTCTCCGTGTTAATTCGTTGTGTGTGTTGTGGTGTCAACTGGATTATCATACCAGATGAAGTGTGGGGTGTCAACCCCCCTCAATAGTCTTTTTCATGTTGTCCAATGAATCTCTTGCGACTTGGAAAACCTCTGGTCCAATTTGGACTGGAGGAAGTCCCATTTGTTTAGCAGCAAGTCTGAAATTTTCTTTCATCATCTCACTATCGGGATCATCGCACAGATTTACCCGTGTAAACAAAATTTCCTGCATCTCAACCAAGCGATACAATTTATCTACAATCTCAAGTTGCTCTTCCTTAGAAGTATTCTCATCAAACATTGCAGATCTTGTATAAATTTCTTTATACAATTCGTTCATCTCTTCTAGTTCTTTACGAACAATTTCTGATGTAAATAAACTCATAACTTTTTTAAAACTAATTCTTTAACTTGCTCTGGACTTCCTTGCAAAAAAGGATCGTACTTTTTAAGTGTAAATGAAAGTGGTTTCCAAATTACATCAGTACTTAATATGTCATCATAACGTTCAATAAACCCAGTAAGTCTATTTAACATGATAAGAGTTTCCATCATAATTCTACCACCAAGATAGAGTTTTAGCAAATCTGAGTGTCCATTAGAGCATTGAAATGCGTCATTCAAACTTCCAGAGCGTTCAATGATAGCATCAAGATCAGTTAAAAACAAATAAGAAATACTTTGCATCTTACGATTCCATTCTGCAAAGTTATTATCATTCATTTGCAGAATATGGAAATTGGAATTAACCAAAAAGTTAGATACAAAGTATTTTATAGTTTGCTCTTTATCATATTTGAGTGATATCTTTTCAAAGAAATAGATATCATTTCTTGTAGCAAATTTTTCTTTGCTAACTTTTACTTCACCCTGATACTTAAAATAATCATATGTTTTCCTACTAAAGTGCGTTTTCAACGCAACATAAGTAGTGTAAACTTCAAAAGAATCCATGATTAAATAGGCAAAACACCTCTTGTTGTTTTTTTAATGTAGTTAAGACGAGTTGCTTCAGCTTTAATCTTTTCCTTCAATGAAGGGGCAATTAATTTCACAACTGATTCAACTTCAATATCTCTGCTCTCGCAAAAATCAACAATAGCTTCAATGTAATTGATAGTCTTATTGCTGTTTTTCACAAGAGTCTCAATCGTCATTGAAAACTTGTTTTTATCCATAAAGTTATCATCAATTAATTCATTAATACTTTTACCTGTTTTGATGGGCATCTTTATACTCTGCAATGTATTCTATTAGCAGAGGCACATAGTCATCAGTTTTTTTAAGAAACACTTGAGTTTCTCCGGTCTGACAGGTAATTAATGTAGCAATCTGATCGACCTTAATTCCAG
>Ga0255768_10002914_pt1 | contig 17121 bp, 29 predicted proteins | sample 071ome_33_FD_179983 | JGI IMG/M metagenome (GOLD analysis project Ga0255768, IMG submission 179983) | Coastal salt marsh microbial communities from the Groves Creek Marsh, Skidaway Island, Georgia - 071412AT metaG (version 2) | ecosystem: Environmental > Aquatic > Marine > Intertidal zone >...
GCTAACTGTCATGTAATGTTATTCAAACTGAAGATGTACAAGAGTTTAGATCTTATCAAGAAGAATTAAAATATCTAACAACTAATGAAAAAAGAATAGAATGGATTTCAAAATTAATTGCCAAAATAAGCGAAAATGGTAATACTTTGGTACTTGTAGATAGACTTTCTGCAGGAAAGATGTTACAATCACATATAGAGAATAGTGTTTTTATCTCTGGCGAAACAAAAGCCAATGATAGAAAGGAACAATATGACGAGGTTAAAACTGCTGAAAATAAAGTTCTTATTGCAACTTATGGTGTTGCCGCAGTTGGTATTAACATTCCTAGGATTTTTAACCTTATTCTTATTGAGCCTGGTAAGTCTTTTGTACGTGTTATTCAGTCAATTGGTAGAGGAATTAGAAAGGCTGAAGATAAAGACCATGTCCAAATATGGGACATCACAAGCAGATGTAAGTTTGCAAAAAGGCATCTTACACAACGTAAAAAATTTTATAAAGAGGCTAATTACCCCTTTACAATCGAAAGGATAACAATTGATTAAATGAAAATATTAACACTAGAAAACAAACCATATGATCTAAATAATCTTCCAAAAGAAATCAACGAGGACATTAGATATTCAGTATTAGATAATTCGGATCCTAAAGAGCCGGATTATTTCTTTATGCCTTTAATATATTTAGAAAGTTTTTCAGCACCTGCTGTTGTACTTCAAGTAGGAAAACATCAAGTACAAATGCCACTAGAATGGTCTATGTTAATTGGATCAAGCGAAGGCGGCGATCTGGAAGTACTGCCATTAACAAGTTTAAATGATAGAGGATTTGAAGCATTTCAATTCAATCCATTAACATCTTTTAGACCTGACTTTGTTAGTGTAGATGTTGTTAATGTGTATCAAGATGTGAAATGGTACTTTCCTAAACTAAAAGCAGGGCAATTATTAACCACACCTTTGGGCGATGCAGACAATCCTGAATGTGTATTTTTTGTAAAAGAAGTTTCTCGTTCAAGTGAAACACTAGATTATAGTTTGTTGTTTTAAATGTTTTTTAATAAACCTATCACAGTAGATTTATACACAGACGATCAACATGCATACGACATGTTTAAGCCAAACTTGTCTAAATATTTTATTCCACGTTGGTGGAAAAAGTTACCTATATCAAGACCAGACAATCACGAACACGTTCATGTACAAGGTTTAGAAGTTGCAGGTATGAAAACTTGCCCTGCAATTATAGACATTATGAAACGTGGTATTATTATTCCTAGTCCTGCAAGTTTTGTGATACAGCGTTTTATGGACGGTAAGATTGCATTTGATGTTATGCCAGAAAAATTTAAACAGCCTAGCAGTCATAGTTCAGATGACTATGCTGATCACAAGCCTGGTTATCATCATATTAAATTTCCTTTGCCATGGAGAATTAAAACTAGTCAAGACATTGAATGGCTATGGATGCAACCCACATGGCATCAAAAAAATCCTCTTAGCCATTGGAGTAGTCCCGGAACTATCAATTTCAAATATACACATATAGCAGAATTTAATTTCTTTTTACCACAAGGAAGTAGGTTATCTTTAGAGCCTGGCGATCCTATTGCACAACTTATACCATTAAGTGATAAACCAATTAAAGTAAATCATCACCTAGTAACAACAGAAGAGTTTCATCGTTTAGACAATTACAAAGGATGGAGAGTTAATAATTTCAAACAAAGACTGCGAATGCAGAAGGAGAAAGGGCAATGACTATGAAAGCAGGAAAGATTTGGGGTCAAACAGAATTGATCCATGCTAACGGTGTACTAGAGTTTCACCGTATTGAATTTAAGAAAGGTTACAAGTGTAGCGAGCATGAGCATCGTTACAAATGGAATGGATTCTTTGTTGAATCGGGCAAGATGCTTGTTCGTGTTTGGCAAGATGACCAAGAAGGATTAGTTGATGAAACTATTCTTGGTCCTGGTGAATTTACACAGGTTAAGCCTGGTAAGGTTCATCAATTTGAAGGCATTGAAGACGGAGTTGCCTTTGAACTGTATTGGGCAGAGTTTAATCATGATGATATTGTGAGACGCACTGTCGGTACTAAAGTAAAGTAATAAAATAAGGAGGAACTATATGTTCACTAAAATGTTAGAAGGTGTAGACAAGGCTCTTGTAAGCAAGTTAGTAATTCTACACACACTTGTAATTGCTGTTAGTAATTACTTAGTAACAATTAGATTTGATGTATTCCCTGGCGCAGACTTACCATTGTTTGGTTCGTTTCCACTTGCGGCGGCGGCATTTACATTTCCAATCGTAGTTGTTGCCACTGACTTGACTGTACGTCTTGTTGGTAAAGAAGCAGGTCGTGCTGTTGTAGCAATGGCTATTATTCCTGCGATTGTTGCATCAGTGCTTGTACTATTAGCACTTGGTGATGAACACGCATACAGAGTAGGTATTGCATCAGGTACTGCTTATGCAGTTGGTACAATGCTTGACGTATATGTATTCCAGCACATTAGAGAGCGTTATACAGAAGCATGGTGGGCGGCGCCAGCGATTTCAACTATCGTGGCAAATATTATTGATACGTACACGTTCTTCTATACAGCGTTTTATCCTGCACCTTGGGTACATGGCGTAGCGTTTAATAATACACTTACTAAAATTGTAGTAGGACTTATTGTGTTCCTACCAGCATATGGTATGCTACTTGCTTATCTTAGAAATAAAGTAGGTGCTAAAGTATAGCATATGGTTAAGATATACGAATCCCCAGATGGAGGTAAAACAGTTTACGAACGTGATACTAAAACTGGGGATCGTATTTGTATTGAAAAAGAAATATTGCCCGAATGGCATTTAACAGAATTAGAGATAAGTGAAATTGTAGATTATGCAAACGAAGGTAATAGAACACTACAAGAAATGTTAAAAAAATTAAAAACAATCTACTATTTGACAAAAGAAGATCATGAGCATTACACCGATTAATACAACACCTAATCTTGTATGGAAAGCAACATACCCAGGTGATTTTTCATCTGCAAGTTCTCGTGCTATTAAAGATACAATGCTTATGCCGGAGAACGCAGGTAGTATGCGTGGCGGCGGAAAAACAAATGCAAATCATAATATACTAGATCCTCATCTATGGGAAGAACTACATGATTTTATGGTTTGGTTGCAACCTATAGTAAATCAAGTTTGGAAAGAATGGGATATGCAAGATATTCCATTAGAAGTAATGAATAGTTGGACTAATATTACAAATCAAAAAGGATATGTAATCGAACACGATCATAGTCCAGCACATATGGCGGCTAGCGTTTATTTAAATAAACCTAAAGATAGCGGTAACATAGAGTTCCGAAATCCTTTACATTCAAGTTGGACATATATGCCAAGAAGTCATACAGATTTTAGTAGACAAGACTTCTATCAGGAAGTACAATGTAATACTAACGATGTGTTACTATTTCCTGCATGGTTATCACATAGAGTGCAAGAAAACAAAGTTAATGAAAATAGAATTGTTATGAGTATGAATATAGTAGGAGTAAAAAGATGAAGTTTAAAAGTTCTAGTATAGAAGGAACGGTTGTAAAAAATGATGATCGTTATATTGTTAAAGACAACACAACATTAAAAAATCTTGTTGTTAGTAGTACAAGATTAAATCCACGCAAAAGCACAAGCGGACATAAACATGAAGGACAAGAAGAAGTTTACATGTTTCTAGAAGGCAGTGGTACTATGGAACTAGATGATGTTACACACAACGTTGAAGCAGGTGATACTGTGCTAATTGAGGACGGTGTGTTTCATCGTGTACATGCAGGCAACGAAGAATTATATTTTGTTTGCGTATTTGATGGAAAGAGATATGGCTGAAAAGAAAAAGTTTCTTGATTTAAAAGCAATGTTACGTGCAGTAGACAAACGTGACAAGGACTGGTATAATAAACTTAGCGATGATGATAAAAAGTTATTTGCTCCGTTTATTGCTATGCGTTACGTAAGCAATGTAAAAGGTGATAGGTTTTTTCAAGAACATTATTTAGAAATGACAAATGAGTTTGTTAACAAACATCATTGGACTCTAAGCAAAAATCATAAAGGCTTGCTTTGGAAACTAATGGCAATGTGTGGTGCGTATGAAAACTTTTTTCATCAGTATGTAGCGGCGCCAAAGAAACAAGCAAAGAATAAATTTGAACAATATCTTTTAGATAAGAATCCTAATATGAAGGTAGATGATGCAACAACCTTATCAAGTGTTATGTCAAAAAGCGAACAAAAAGAATATATGGAAGAACAGGATCCAAATGCCAAGTAGAGATTTTGAATGTGTGCATTGCGGCAAAGCGTTTCAAAAAGAAAAAACGCTGATTGCTCATGTGTGCGAGCCTAAGCGTAGACATCTACAAAAAGATGAGAAGCGTGTTCAAGTAGGCTTTTTGACATTCAATCGTTGGTATCAACAAGTACAACGTTCAAAAGAAAAGACATATGAAGACTTTTGCAAAAGCAGTTATTACAATGCGTTTGTAAAGTTTGGTAGTTTTGTTACAAATGTAAGTTGTATCTATCCTGAAAAGTTTATTGACTTTGTAATTAAAAGCGGAGTTAAATTAGATCATTGGTGCAGAGATGAACTGTATGATACATATCTATTTGAAATGATCAAACTAGAACCAGTAGAAGGTGCAGTAAGAAGATCTTTACAAACAATGATGGAGTGGGGCGATAAAAACGAAGCACCTTATAATGATTACTTCAAGTATGTAAATCATAATAGAGCAGTTAACGATATTAGATATGGACGCATAAGTCCTTGGTTGCTGTTAAACACACCTGCTGGTATTGAACTTGTTGGTAGTTTTAATGATGAACATTTAGAAATTGTTGAACCTGCTTTGGATATTTCTTTTTGGAAAAAACACTTTACAAAAAATACAGAAGATGTTAAACTAGTAAAAGAAATTATAAAGGAAGCAAATATACTTTAATGCCTGATATTGATTTAGATTTTTTTGATCGCGATGCAGTGCTTGAAAAATTTAAGCACATCAAAGCATCACGAATTGAAAAAGGTGAATTGAAAAAACATAATACAGGTGTATACTTTCACGATGCTCCAATAAATCCATTTACAGAATTGTGTACTATTGATCATAAAGAAGCAGATGATCGTGGTTACTTTAAAATTGACATGCTAAATGTTCACATATATGAAGGTGTGAGAAACGAAGAACACTTAAATACTCTACTAGCCAAGGAGCCATTATGGGAATTACTTACAGAGCCAGAATTCAGCAACAATTTATTTCACGTCGCAGAACACAGTACAATATTAAAAGAAATGAAACCACAGAGCATCGAACAACTAGCGGCAGTACTAGCAATTATCCGTCCAGCGAAGAGACATTTGCTCGGGAAGAAGTGGGATACGGTGATGAACGAAGTGTGGAAGAAACCAACTGACGGAAGTTATTATTTTAAAAAAGCACACGCAGTTGCTTATGCTCATGCAATAGTTGTACACATGAACTTGTTGTGCGAAATGGTAAGCCAACAAAGGGCAGGATCATGATTCCAGAAATGCAAAATCCAAGACCACCTAAAAAACCTAATTTAGGTAGTTGGCCTTTTTGGAGTTCACCAGAAGAGTTGGCATTTGATTATGTGCTTAAGATTGCAATTTTTTTGGTTGGTATTCCTATGTTGTTTGGAATAACATATACACCGGTTGGACTTTTTATCAATTATCTAATAATTGATTACATCATATACATACAGTATAAAAAGATTACTTCAACTTTCTAACTAACTGAATACTTTTACGCTTTACACGTTTTTGTGCAATGTCGTGTAGTCTAACAACAGGACCAAATAGTATTTCAACATCTTTAGTATTAAAACTTTTTATCATGTGTTTAAAGTTTTGCATTTCACGTTTCATAAAAATGTTAATAGGAATTTTTCTATTTGATTCCCACCACCATACTTCACCGCATTGCAGTATCAGTTTTTTCTCCTCGTCGGAGCAATTTGCTAGATCGTAGATGCTCGTTACAGCATGATCTTGATTGATGATAATACCTACATACTCGTTAGATGCATGTTTTATGCCGCTTACGAACGGTATTGTTTGTTCTAAATCTTCGTTTTTAATAGTCATGTCTTTCATATAAATACAATTGGATGACACAATGATATGCTCAAAGTACCAATATATATTTATGAAACCGGTAGTACCATTTACAGTGATTTGGACACCGGAGTAGAACAAGGATATGCACCTATGTATCAGAATGATTTAAAGGTTTTTAAAGGTGTCGCAAACACCCTTAAATTTACAGTAAAGAATCAGGATCAAAAGCCGATTGACATCAGTTCAGGCAACACGTTTAAATTTACAATACTTGACAAAGAAAACGGCGCAAGTTTCCTAAACAAAACAATGACTGTGGTAGATGACGGTAGCACACGTTCTACACGTGGTGTAGTTACAATTGATTTAAACGAAAGTGATACAATTGATCTAGTTTCACAAATGTATAGATTCAGCATTACAAGAACTGTGGATAACAAAATTAAACCAATGTATGTAAACACATATCACGATGCATGTGGAAGAATAGAAATATTAGATGCATGTTACGCTATGCATGAAGCCAGTGATGAAGTTACAACGTTTTCAGAAACCACTGATCCCGACACACAAGTTTCAAGTTATTACAGCAGTCATATAAATGCTAACGCAAGATTAAAACGTGCAAATGATTTACACACAGTTCAATATTATACCACTGGTTATGATGGTACTATTGAACTAGAAGCAACACTAGATAATCAACCTAGTAATGGAACAGATTGGGTAAGTATCAAAACTGTCACCCTATCAAATGCAACAGTTAATGATTACTTCAATGTAAATGGAGTATACAATTGGCTAAGAATTAAGCATATTCCTTCCAATTCGAACACCGGAACACTTGACAAAGTACTAGTAAGATCGTAAAATACTAGTATGAATCTGATACAACAAACATTACTAACCGCCTTACCTCCGAAACATAAGAAAACTCCTAGCGGGTGGACTAGTTTCAATGCACCATGTTGTGTGTATAATGGAGAGAATGCAGACAAACGTATGCGTGGTGGTATGATGCATAACACAGATGGTACAGTGAGTTATCATTGTTTTAACTGTGGATATACTGCAAGTTATGTTCCAGGTAGAAACATATCATACAAGATGCGTAAACTACTTGGCTGGCTTGGCGTGCCAGATTCTGAAATAACAAGACTTAGTCTTGAGGCTTTAAAGATAATACAAACTGAATCAGATTCATCAGAAGAACACTTTATTACGCCTACGTTTCAGAGTAAGGAACTGCCAGTTGGAGCAAGACCAATTATGGAATGTGCAGACTGGAAGGCACTAGAGCCGTCAGGGTTGGATCCAGATTTATTTGGAGCCATTGAATATCTTTTAAGTAGAGGCCTGATGATAGATGATTATAATTTTATGTGGACACCGGAAGGTTCCTATAAGTCAAGGCTAATTATTCCGTTCTATTATCAAGGGGACATAGTCGGCTACACTGCGAGAAAGATAGGAAATGGCTCCCCCAAATATATTACAGATAGTCAACCAGGATATGTGTTTAACTTGGATAGACAAAACTACTATAGACGTTATTGTTTTGTAGTAGAAGGACCTGTTGATGCAATTAGTATAGATGGTGTTGCTGTGTTAAGTAATGACGTTAAAGACACACAAGCAACACTAATAAACAGTTTACAAAGACAGATTGTTGTAGTTCCTGATAGAGATCGTGCAGGTGCTGACCTTTTAGAAAGTGCATTGCACTATGGCTGGAGTGTTAGTTTTCCTGACTGGGACGATGATATAAAAGATGTAAATGATGCTGTACAAAAGTATGGTAGAGTATACACTATGACAAAAATTATCAACAGCATTGAAACTAACAAACTTAAAATAGAACTATTAGCGAAAAGTTATTTTAATGATTAAGATCGAAAATGCAATAGCAAATGACAAATTAAAGTTGTTGGAAAGTAACTTAACTAGTAATCTTACGGCGTGGACCTATAATCATAATGTAGCATACGGTGAAGGTAAAATGCAATATGGATTCAGTACAAATGTATTTGAAGATAACAAAGTTGAAAATCCTAGCCTTGCAGTTTTGCTTAATCCTGTAAAAGCACTGCTAGGAGATATTGATCTAATACGTTGTCGTGTTGGGTTTATATTTTATTCAGGACAACAGCAAGATGAGTATCACGATCCGCATGTTGATTTTGAATTTGAACATAAAACTAGTTTGTTCTATGTAAACGATAGTGATGCTCCAACAGTGTTTTACAACGAAAAATATCCATCTAAGAACACTAAATTTACAGTCAGAGATGTAGTATATCCAAAAGCAAATACGCTAATTACATTTGACGGACTTGAATATCACAGTAGCAGTAGTCCACGAAATCCTGGACACAGGCTTGTGGTAACATTTAATTATAGAGGTGAAAATGTTTGAACTTTTATATGCTTGTGGCGATAGTTTTACACACGGAATGGAAATTCTAGGTGATTGTAATGTTAGCGAAGAAAACAAGTACCATGCATATCCAATGCAAATAACAGACGATCTTGGTATAGCAAATAACATGAACAGTGCATTACCAGGTGCACCTAATGAATGGATTGCACGTACAACTATACTAGACTTGCTAAATCTAAAAAAACAAGGACAGGATCTGTCTAAGGTGTTTGTTATTGTAGGTTGGAGTGGTATTAACAGATTAGAAATCACAGCAAAAGAAGAAATTAAAAATTTAAAGAAGACAGGTGATTGGCCGCCACTAGGATTAGAAGCAACTGAAATTGAAATGTTTGGTACAAACTTTGTGAATCCAAATACAACCAAATGGGTCAAGGATGGCAACGGTGATATGATTTGTAACTTTGGTGATGATGCACAAATGTTTTGTGCTCAGTTTCTTTGGGACGAAGACCTAGAACACGAAAAATGGTTTGGATATATCATGGCTGTAAAAAGTTTTTGTGAAGCAAACAACATCAAATATTTTATGCACAATAATGTTCATGAATGGAACAGATTATTAAAAATAAGACCAAATGTTTTAATTGATAGTGTGGTTGGCAAAGAGTATTATAAATTTGATACATTTAGTTTCAGTCAATGGGCAAAACAAAAACACAGTTACGGAATGCGTAGAGAAGGTCATTATAATAAACAGGTACACACAGAATTTAAAAATTTAATACTACCTTATATTAAGGAACATATTCTATGAAAAAGTTATTTGCAATAGGTGATAGTCTTACAGCAGGTGCTGAATGCATTGCTGATGAAGACATGTCAGATCAAAATAAGCAACATGCATACCCTATGTATATTGCAAATAAATTAAACTACGATGAATGTATTAACAAAGCATTACCTGGTGCAACTAACGAATGGATTGCTAGACGTTGTGTGCAAGATCTTGAAGAACTAAAACGTAACGGAGAAGATTTAAAAAATATTTTTGTTATTGTTGGTTGGTCAAGTATTAACAGAGGTGAAGTCAGTATAAGATCTATTAAGGATAGCATTGCACACGATCAAGATTTAAAATTAGAGTTTACTTCTAGATTACAACATTCTGAAATGAATCATTTTGAAACACTGTTTATTAATCCAAATGTAAATCCTAGTGTAGTCAAAGGCGACGGCGATATTTTTATAGAGACATATCATGAAACTAAAAATTTCTTTGGTAAGTACATTTGGGATTACGAACTAGAATACGAAAGATGGTATACTAATATTCTGTTCCTTAAAAATTACTTACAAAATAATGTAGGTAACTTTTTATTTCATAATAACATACATCCGTGCGAAGTAAGAAGTAGTTGTTATGATTTTATAAACTACTATGATCCTACTGGAGAAAGTTTCAATGAATGGACAACAACAAATAATTATAACAGAATGAAATTGCATCATCCTGTTGAAAAAGCACACGGTGATTATAGTCGTTTGCTTTGCAAATACATAGAAGAAAACTTATGAAAAAATATTGGATAAAATTAAAAATTTGGTATGCTAAATGGCAAACTAAGAGAGCATTAAAAAAGAAACTTAAAAAATTACAAGAGAAGGACCCTTTTATCTACAAATGATGAATGATACAACAATACGCTGGGGTATAGTAGCAAACAGCCACGATGCCAGTTTGGCTGTATTTAAAGGTGCACATCCTGTATGGGCGTGTTTAGCAAAAGACTTTAGTGGTGTAGAAAACGATCCGCACCTTAATCACACAATGGTTAGTGTAGCAAAACAATCTTATGGTATGCCAGACGAAATAGTATGGTACGAATATCCAAGACTCAAATGGTTACGACAATTATGGGCAAGGCAAGACATTCCTTTTAGTGATTCAAATGTAAAAAATTATTTACAACATTGGGGTCCAGGGCCTGATCATAAACTATCTTTTACAAAACATCACGAAAGCCATGCCGCATATGGTTATTATTCTGCGCCAAGAGGAAACACACGATGGGGTATAGTTGTACTAGATAGCATTGGTGAATTTGAAACCTATACTATATGGGACGGACTAGGTGGTCGTATCAAACGTATTCACAGTCAAGGTTATCCACATTCAATTGGACTTTGGTACAGTGCAATGACACAACGCATTGGATTAAAAGCAAATAGAGATGAATACATTATTGCTGAGATGGCTAAAGAAGGAGACCCAGATCGTTATATGAAAGAAATTAACGAACTGTTTGATATAAAATATCCTAGCATTAAGTTCAATGTTAACATGCATAGAGGATTAAATGCTTGGCTTCCAGATGCTAACGTAAGAGATTTAGCGGCCGGAGTACAAAAGAAATTTGAAGAACTTATTATGGGCATTAGTCTTTGGTTGAAACAAGTTTGTCAATACGACCAAGTATGTTTTATGGGCGGGTGTGCATTAAATAAATCTGCTATTGATAAAGTTAGAGAAATGAGAATGTTTGAAAAAATTCATGTTCCAAAACATCCGGGTGATCCAGGAAGTTGTTTAGGTGCTGTGTTTGCCAAAACAAAAGTTCAGGTTGACTTTAACAACGATATATGGTATAATAATAACAGTGAAAAATAAAGGTATAATGAATGCAAGATTTTAATCATGACATACAAAAACTGTTTTTGGAAATGTTTCTATCAGATGCAGAAGCATTTGTAAGATGTCAAGGTATTTTTGAAAGTGAAAACTTTGATCAAAAATTAAAAGACAGTGCAGAGTTTATTAAAAAGTATGTTGACGAATATAAGGTTATGCCTGAACTTGAAATTGTTAACAGTTCATGTCAAACAGATCTAAAAGATGCAAGTGGTGTAGGACAAGAACACACTGATTGGTTACTTGATACATTTGAAAAATTTAGTAGACACAAAGCACTTGAACGTGCAATTCTTAAAAGTGCTGACCTATTAGAAAAAGGTGACTATGGTCCAGTTGAAGGACTAGTTAAAGAAGCAATACAGATTGGTCTTGCAAAAGACATGGGTACTGATTACTTTGCAGATCCTAAAGGTAGACTAGAAGGACTTAAGAACAACAATGGACAAGTAAGCACAGGATGGCCAAGCATTGACAAGAAACTGTTTGGCGGATTCAACAGAGGTGAACTTAATATTTTCGCAGGTGGATCGGGTGCTGGTAAGAGTTTGTTCTTGCAAAACATGGCAGTGAACTTTGCCACAGAAGGCATGAACGTGTTGTACATAAGTTTAGAACTTTCAGAAGCACTTACAGCAATGCGTATTGACAGTATGCTTACAGGTATTGCTACACGTGATGTGTTTAAGAATCTTGATGATGTAGAAATGAAAGTCAGGATGATGGGCAAGAAAAGCGGACGCATACAAATCAAGTATATGCCAAGTGGTAAGAACGCAAACGACTTGCGTAGTTACGTTAAGGAATGGTCAATTAAAAACAAGTGCAAGCCAGACGTGCTACTGATTGACTATTTGGATTTGATGATGCCATTGAGTGTAAAAGTATCGCCAAGTGATTTATTTGTTAAAGACAAATATGTATCAGAAGAATTGCGTAACCTAGCAATGGAACTAGGGTGTGTATTTGTTACAGCATCGCAGTTAAACAGGGCGGCTGTTGAAGAAATTGAATTTGATCATTCACATATCTCAGGTGGTTTGAGTAAGATTCAAACAGCAGATAATGTTATCGGTATCTTTACAAGTCGAGCAATGAAAGAACGTGGACGTTATCAAATACAGTTTATGAAAACACGTAGTTCAAGTGGTGTAGGACAAAAAGTAGATCTAGAATTTGATATGGATAGTTTGCGTATTAAAGATCTAGTTGAAGATGAAAGTTCATATCAACAATCAACTGGAAGCAGTATCTATGATAAAGTCAAACAACAAAGCACAGTTGACACAGCACAAAATGATTCTACAAGAAGTGATCCTACAGAAGGATCTACAATAGGTAAGGTTAGTGGTAAAACACAATCAACTAAACTTCGAGAACTTCTTAAAACAATGAATACTGAGGCAGATTAACAAATTGTCTTCTACCACATATTCGCTGTTGCTTCTTCAACACAACTTTTAACAACCTGTTTCCATAATAACTTTGGATTAATATTCAACAGATCCTTTGGTGGATCAGTGACTAGCCAACGATGCTGTGGTGTCCACGGATGCTCGCCACCCATTTCACCGTCAAGTTGTTCCGGTGCCCATGTACACATACCCAGTGTGCAAATCCAATCTTTTGGACCGCGACCACTTTGTAATTCTGCAAACATTGTACCGTTACTGGTTATGTTTATTTCGTCATTAACAGGTATACTGTTACTCATAACACAATCACTTGAATGTACTAGATGTAGAGCCTGTTGTTCCACTGGACCTCCGATATAACATAGTTCTTCAGAGTCTATGCTAACACCGATGTCTTTTACAACTTCATTAACTCGAAGTGTATCAGTTCTCTTGTTTATTTGCAAACCCCAAGCACCTTTTTCGCTGTGGTCGACAACAAGAATAACACTTTCTTTAAAAAAGTCTGACTGTGTTGTTGGCTGTGACGCCAGCAGTTTACCTGTGTAATTCATATTAGTATTTATTTTAAAATGACTGATGCATGACTCGCACCAAGTTCTAGTTGTTCTAACCAACTACCGTCCGGACCTATGATACCTAGAGGACATTGCAGTTTTTCAATAGGTTCACTGTTCATGCTCAAACTACTTCCGCTTACAACTATGTACATGCCGTAGGTCTTTGCATACATCTGCAAATGATTTTCATGCCAAGTGTATATTACAGGATCCCATTCTACACGCCCACTTACATTGCAGTTTACACTACAAAACAATACTGTAACACCCATACGTGCATACTCGTTTACATAATAGGGATTACCTTGTGGACTAACAACAGGTGTTGCCCATATATCGTTGCATATTAGAATACCGCCTCTATGATTGTTGCCCATGTCAAATACAAAAGGTGCCCATCCAGGAAGATAAGCATTACGTTCGCCACCACCCTGTGCAGTTGTTGTCAATAGGCGTTTGCAGTAAGCACCTTTGTATCCTTCGTCATATACCCTAACTTGATTGTAGGGCATACCATCCGGCTCCATCCATCCAGTACCCAGTAATAATTTTATATTCTTTGTTATTGCTTCGTTAGCAATGTGTCGTTCACTGTCCATTAAACTAACAGTGTTGGTGCAGTTGTTGATCACTGGTGGAGCAAAGTAACCGCTGAGACTTCCTTCACCTGTTAGCATGTAACCTTTATCGCCTTCCAGCAATTCTAGTATGCTTGTGGTGTTTTGATCAAGGTCGTTTGTTATGGGAAGTTGTGTTGCTGTTACTTTCATAACAGTATTTAAATTAACTACAACTTGGTACCATTAGAAGCGAATGGACGAAAATCTTTTCCAGGAAAAGCAATGCAACCAAAATCTTCTGTTGCTTGAATCACAATGGAAATAGTAAAGTTCGTCGGGTGTGCAAAAATTGTCATAGGTCCTTCAAGAAATTGACCGGAAGGCAATTGCCACATAACATTTGCTTGTGCAATCGGAATCTCTTGATATTCCACTAACAACTCTGATATTGCTTGTATAGAACCACAGTCTAACAGTATAGGCAACTGAACCAGTTTGCTTTTCTGTTCCTGTTCTTCTTGGGCAAAAACTGTAATTGACGTTGCGACCCAAAAAAGAAGTCCTAGTATTAAGGCCGCTCTTTTCATACTAGTATTTATAGATAATAAATATACATTTAGTATGCGAGAAAAAGTAGATACTAAAAAATTCACGATCAACAGCAGTGCAATGCATGACGTAGAACTGATCAACCTCATGTCACAAGCACTAGAAGATTCTAGTGTATATCAGGTAAAAGTAGATGCACCATCGTGGGACTCCAACTACAAATACTATTTCACTAACAACATCAAACAGATTGACCATTGGCAGAATCTTGATTTTAATTATGATTCCGCCAATGACCTATTTGTGTTTAGCAAACGCTAGAACACTACCAGTTGTTGGTAGATTTAGTAGACTGATGTCCTAAGATTTTATCTTTGTTAGGACCATGCTTTATTACGTATCCAGAAGTACCATGACCATTTACTTCCACCTCATTACGAGCCTTCCATAATTCCATTTCCTTCTTTTTGCGTAGTTGTTGCTCAGAATATTGCTTGAGCATAAATGAGTGTCTATCCATGTCACCCTCCTTTTTAAAGTTAGGTGCGTTCCTTCGACATAATGTCTACTTCCAAGCCTAACGCTCGAACGTATACATATTTAGCATAGCAGGTATGCACAAACTAAATAAATTTACCACTAATCATTATGGAGAAACACCGTGCTAGAATTTGTGCTTACAGTAAGCATATCGTGGTATCAGTGTTGCAACACATACATAGGCACGTTTACCAATTGTGAACAAGCACAACAGTATTACGATCAGGTACTTGCGGAAGAATACAAGGGCATGAGTTGTTTGCACAAGGACCATGTGCTACTACCCCCAAACTTCGAACACCACTATATTACTGTTACTGATCCTGTTGTTGTGAACGATTAATCTGCATACGCCAATGGTGTATTGCTTGATGTATTGATTCTTGTTCTAGCGGATCCTGTGTTTTTTTGAGTTTGCTTTCAAGGATCCGTATCTGTTCCTTAGGTGATTTTCTAATTCTCTTTTTGTTCATAGTATTTTGGTGATAAAACCGGTTTTTATTATTATGCAGGTGTGCCAGGCTGTTGTAGTAGATCTGGCAATCGATCCTGTCTTACACAGAATACTGTTTCTATAGGTTTGCCCATAAATTCAATCATCATGTGCTTTTTAATTTCTGGTGCAGTACGATACACATAGTTTTGACACTGTTCTACTGAATCAAATTCTGGTTCGAAATAGAGAAATGTATCCTTGCTACCATCTGGGTAGGTGCTCATCATCAGCACCAATATTAACCATTTCATGTTATCCCTCGCTCTTAGTATTTATCGTACGAGCCAAGGATATAAAAATGCTGTAACCAAGTGTGTTGTAGCATACACCTGTTTCCACGAACACTCTAACCATTCGGTTTCATAGTCGTATTCTTGGAAGTTACCAGCGTTGTAAGTGTGTGTCATTATGGGTGTATTTATCCACACTGTGGGGAATGGAGTTGTTTATCGAAGTTTTATACAACCTTTTTAATTATATAGAACGTAGTGTTCCTGTGACATTCGAGTGTGTGTTGATCTTATCACATAAACAACTCTACTAGTATTTACTGATCTCAGCACGGACCACGCCCAAAAGGTGTTATTTTTGTGCATTTTCTTGATCAACTATCCACTGTTTAAGACGCTGTACAGCCTCTACTGTGTGATGATATTCTCGTAGGAAAAAAGGATCTCCTGTGCGAACATGCTGTTCACTTAGATAATCTATATACCGTGTAAGAGCACGTATATGTGGTTGAAGGGGTTTGCGAATGGTGTTCCAGGCCACGGTGTTCTCCTCTAGTTTTGGCAACTGTCAGGGGCAAACACACAGCCTAGTGCGTGTGCTATACCGTTGAAATTGGGAACGCCCGACTCTGATCGCGAAGCGTCAGCGGCAGATTTTTCCTCCCGCGAAGCGGTAGCGGTAGCGTTAGAGTCGTCCATAATGGCACCATAGTCTCTGCTACATCCTGCCACAGCGAGTAGCACCAATATCAAGCACAGTGCCAAGCCTATTTTGGTATCCCATTTCATATAAATATTTATATGGCAGTAGATGATCACTACATCGATGCTTTTCAAGATCTCGTGCAAGACACGGAACTTCGCACTGGATACACACTGCCACAGCCTATCAAACTGTATGTAGTCGTGCTACTAGCAGAGCGTGTACAAGATGACTTGCAACCCCGCAAAACCTATGCTGAAACTGTTATGGAAATGACCACACGCCATGACGCTAAAAGCCTTGGTGACAGTGCCCTTTGGCTAACGGGTGTGTTTCCACATGTACCGCAACGCAACTACAAAACGGATATAGCACGAATAGCATATGGCAAGTTAAGCACACACAACATGGTTAATCGTGAACTGTTTGAACAGTTAGAAGCGTATACCTATCCTGTGCGTGACTTTATAACACAGGTTATACGCCCTGTGCATGATCCGTTTCATGACTGATGCAGTGTAGCACATCCACATATTCTAGATAAAACTGCCTATGACTCTTCTGTGTAGGATCTAACCAAAAGCGTGTGCGATTGGCATGCGGTTCTATTAGCACACCTATATCGCTTAGACGACGCACGAAGCCTGGTGCACGATCAAAGTCACGTGTGTATATACAGTAGTGTTCGATTTGAATTCTCCTCTGACACATATAGTTACCCAAAAAAATTGTGTGCAAAAAAATTTTGAACGCACTACTCTACAGGGGGCAGGTGGCTTTTACAGTGCTGTATAGTGGTGTCTTAAACGCTGTATAAGCGTCATACACGGGTCT
>Ga0255768_10002915_pt1 | contig 17121 bp, 16 predicted proteins | sample 071ome_33_FD_179983 | JGI IMG/M metagenome (GOLD analysis project Ga0255768, IMG submission 179983) | Coastal salt marsh microbial communities from the Groves Creek Marsh, Skidaway Island, Georgia - 071412AT metaG (version 2) | ecosystem: Environmental > Aquatic > Marine > Intertidal zone >...
CGCCTACGTCCAACCCCAAAATAGAGTAGTAACGGCTGATCATGTGTGATGAGTATTCGTCTGCTCTGCGGCAGATCTAATAATAATTGTGATCCCAATGTGGGTCGCAATATTACCAAACTTTACAAAAATGTCCGGTTAAATCAGGACATTTTGCGAAGCCAGTAGGAGATTTTTTAAGAATTGAGTGCCAGTACAAAGAGCTATCGCATAACTTGTACAAAAAACGAGCTGGCCACAAACATAATCCGATCAAAATTTAATCGGACGGTTCATTTATCCACAAACGATCAAATGCATCTTTCAATGCCTCTAAATCCGTTTTCATCGTGGAGGAACTGACTGTTGACGACCCTATTCGCTCCCCACCGTAAGCCAATGCATTGAATCGCTCTTCAAACCCTTCGATAGGTTCCATCAATTTCAACACCCGCACTCTTTCCACAAAACCATTTACTGTGGACCAGACATAGGGGCGTTGCTGCAATGCCAAACCTTTTGAAATTAAGACCATCCAAAACTCATAATCATCGATGCCGTTCTGGCCTCGAAACCTGAGAGCCGCTTTCTTTAATCGGTACTGCGCTAGCTTAGGTGCGATTCGTACCCAAGCAAACCACCCCAGCATCATTGTCACGATCACTGCGAGCACCCATTGGCCAAACTCGACAAAAAACCATTTAATATACAGCCAAACAATCGACAAAGTCGTCGCCAACACGGCATAACCATTCAAAAAGAGAGCGCGAAGGCTCCATTCGTCTTCCCTTAGTTTCAATATGTCTAGCTGGCGCTCAACATAATCGTTAACCTGCTCATACGCCAATTCAGTTTCCCGTTGCTCAGATGGTAGCTGATAATAACTGGTAGGTTCAAACGGCACCCAACCAAGGCCATCAAAATACCCCTCGGTCCATGCATGTGCATCGGTACCCCGAACCTCAATAAACCCTGTTAAAGGGTTTCGATCTGTGGCCGCATAACCGTTGACCACTCGTGAAGGAATACCTTGAAGGCGCAACATTATGGCGAGTGCACTCGCAAAGTATTCACAATGTCCGTATCGGGTTTCAAATAGAAATGTCGACAGGTCCGTTCGATTTTGATCACGGATCACGGTATCCAATGTATACGCATACTCTTGTCTTAAGTGTTGCTCCAACAGTATTGCTTGCTTTAGCCTATCTGTTTCATCACCGACGACCCGCAGAATCAAACCTTGAATACGAGGGTCTAAATCGCTGGGTAAACCTAAATAGGAGCCAAGATTGAGTTCGGTGGTAGGGTAAAATAATCGACCTTGATCCCATCCTGCCGACATGACCGCGCTGTATGCGGTTCCCTTTTTCAACTGACTTGGCGCTGTTAGGGTGTGCGTATTCGACATCTTTAACGCTTGCGCAGGAAAGTTCACACGCCTCGGTTGCCAGGCCAATGGTATCCGATCTGTTAGAGAGGAAATCAATTCGATCTCATAGTGATGCTGTAAGTTCGTGGCGGGCTGCCCCTTAACAGGCGTCAGAGCAAAGCCATCTTGGTCAGCCTGAATGTACGTGCTCTGGTTAAAAGTGGAGAACCAGGATAGACCATCAAACTCGTTCAAAATTGCAGTTGTGATATACAAGGGAACGTCGGAACGTACTTGCATAACAATACCATGGTTGAGTCTCATCTCACTATGACGTGAAAATTCAGTTCGGCTCTGGCCCTGCCCAGTTTTTTGCTGGTCGTTTTCGGCGGACGCCACTCGACGTGTTAGAGAATCCTCCAATGCTTTTAGCGACTTCTGCAATGAATCCGCAGACGTTTCGCTAGGGTTATTATAATCTGCATCGTCTTGACCTTCTGTTAACCCTTGTTCAGCCTTAGTCACCCAGTTTTGATCGAAGTAGAAATGATCCGAGCCAGGTGTTGCCCCCCAAAGCAACGGAGAAAATCTAGGCATTAATAAATAGATAACACAAGTGAGCGCTAACAACAGCCCACTGCTTTTTATCCACTGGCCAAATTCTAATTCCAGTTCATCAACGCTCAAGCCAAACAGTGTCGCACAGAGAAACAACACATACGGGATAAAAAATAATAAGAATGCCCCATCTCGACTTTCACTGGCAGCAAACATGATGAGAGCAAAGCTGAGAAGTAACCCCAAATAAAATTGTTTTTTTGAAAAGGTTTGGTAATTCAAACCCAATTGAACAATCGACACAAACACCAACATGGCGGCAGTGATGCCTGAGGTAAAAATTAATGGCAAGAAGATCAACATCCCAGCCATGGCGATGGACTCCGCATGCTTTTTAAAACGGTCCTCTTCCTGATTCGTAGTAAGCCCCTGTTGTAACGTGTAACGACCGACAAAGAAAAATATAAGCCCTACCGGCAGAGCTAACCAAGCCCAGTCAAATGCAGCTGAAATAGAGGACACTGCAACGGCGAGTGTTAAACAATAGGGAATGATATGACGATGCATTAGAACAATCCCCATAACTGACTGGTACTACTCACTTGCACAAGAGTCTCCCTGCCTTTTTGTTGTCGCCTTAGCGGTACCGTTAATCCCTGAGCCGGATAGGTTTTGCGATCGAAACGCACGTTAAATAAATGCTGATGGGTTAACAGTGGTAAAGGATGAGCAGGCGCATCTTGTAAGGCACTAAACACCATGAGGACAGAGTATTGTGCCAACTGCCCCATAAGCTTCCGTTCGTCATTGACTGACGATTCAGGCTCCCACAAGGACAATGCGTACATCAATGACTGTAAATCCTGCTCAAAGGGTTGCACATCGTAGTGATTCTGGTGATCCAATTGAATACGGAGTCCATAGCCTTGAGCCGCACACACAGTCGCTAAAGAGGCCACGATTTCCAACATGTGTTCAATGGCGTCATACCCCTTTTGATGCCAGCTCAGATCGTGATGCAGTAGCACCGCCATGGTCGGGTTACGGGTACTATCAAATTCTTTAACCACCCAAGATTGACGCTTAGCACTTAAACGCCAATGAATGTGTTTCACTTCATCACCGCGGCGATAATCCCTTACCATTGAAAATTCTTCGTGGCCGTGCTGACGCTGCTGAGGCATATCACCTTGAATATGAGCGCCTTGTTGTAGTTCCGTTGGAAGCTGTTTTATGGCATGAACTTTAGGATAAACAATGGTTTGCACTAGGGGGACCGTTATTCGTCGCTGACGATGAACTAAACCGAAAGGATAATAAGACGTGACCACCACTTCACTTAACTGAAAAAGCCCCCGTCGACCGAAGCGGATTTGAAACATCTGCTCTCGTTGCCCTTCGCACCGGTCAATCGGAATGGGCGATGCGTCAATATAGCCTTCTTTATCCACCAAGCGCACAGACAATAACTGGCCACGGCCCTGCAACAGGATTTTCGCATTAACATCCAAACCATTGTGGGCTTCACTCGGCAATAACACCTCTGCCTTCAGCTGCCTCAACTGCCAGTAGGCACCGACGTAACTCATTGTGAGTGCCGCCAATAAAAAGGCAAACATACCGTATAAAAGATAAAGACCGCGATTCCATGCTACTAGAAAAAGTACAATAGCCAATAGCCATAGAACTCGTTCTAGCGTGACGTGTCGCTCAAGCCATGTCATTGAGGCGATGAGCCCCTCGCCAGACGCATTGACCGTGCTCATGATTACACCAGCGCAAGTTTGCTGTTATTGCTTTCCGTAGATTGATGATCTTGACCAACATGCGGAGCTGACACCGACAGTGCGACATGTTGAAAGAATGCCTTATCCAAACTCATATCGCGCACGGTGGTGAGTCGATGCGCTAATACCGGTGTGGTCATGATCACGACATCATCTGGAGTGACAAACGCTCTTTCTTGCAAAAGCGCGTAAGCTCTCGCTGCCTTGACTAAAGCTACGCACCCGCGAGGGCTAACACCAATACGAATATCTGGGTGCTGATTGACCGCATCGCAAATATCCGCTGCGTATTGCAATACACCATCGTCAACATGAATTTTATGAATGAGCGCCTGCAACTGACTTAAGGTTTTAGGATTGATAAGCGGTCGCACCGCTTGCTCGGGTGCCCCCTGAAGATTCATGGCCGCGATTGCTTTCATTTGATTGGCCGAAGGGTATTCAAATCCAATCTTGATGAAGAAGCGATCTAACTGAGCTTCGGGAAGTGGATACGTGCCACTAAACTCCATGGGGTTTTGCGTTGCCAGCACCCAAAATTGCGGATCCAATTTGTGAGTCTCGCGGTCAAGACTCACTTCACTCTCTGCCATGGCTTGTAATAAAGCGGACTGAGTTCGAGGAGAGGTACGATTAATTTCATCCACCAGAAGCAATTGAGTAAACACCGGCCCTTTGTGCAACTCAAAGAGTTTACTTTCCGGGTTGTACACATTCATACCGGTAATATCAGAAGGCATGAGGTCAGGAGTACACTGAACTCGTTGATGATCCAGACTCATCAGGCGGGCTAGCACTTTTACCAAAGTGGTTTTCCCGAGGCCTGGAGCAGCCTCTAAAAGCACATGACCTTGGTTCAGAATAGAGATAAGAATTTGATCAATCAGCCACTTATCTAATACCATAGACTGACTTAATTGCCCTTTTAATTTTTCCAAAATCAAACTGGCTTTTTTTACAAACTCTTCAGACATAGTTCATCCCTAATTCCGTTTTAAGAGGAGGCAGAATTGTACTAACTTTCTGCCCTATGTCTAACGGAAATCGTCTAAGCCACGTAAGACTGTAGCGGTATCACCGCAGTGACCGTTTCTTTGAAGTAATCAACTTTCCCATCGGTTTCATGACTTAAGATAAAGCTTTCGCCCTTCACTTCTTGTTGCTCAAGGCCGTACCAAAACTTTTGTTCCAATTTAGTAAGATACCACTGCTCACCCAGTGCTCGCGTCGATAGATGCGTAAACTTGGTACCTTTAGGAAAAACCTCTTCAGCTAATCGAGTCAAAACCCTTACCAGGTCCTGCTTCCCAGCACACCTCTGCCACCCTGTATCAGCATTATGATTAAAGTGATCGATGGATAGGTGAATGTCATCCGCCACTTGATCAAGTAATGACATATCACCCTGTTCAAAACGATTCATGAGTTGATGAATCGCAATGGGTTCATTTCGATTTAGCATAAACGCCTCCTTCTCATTTGCGTTTAGCTACATTACTCTTGATCATCACAGATAAATATTATCGAATTTATTTTTTATCCATAGGTAATTTATTTATGCTCGACCTAAAGCAGCTATTCTATTTCGTCGCCGCCTATGAAGAAAAAAGCGTCACCGCCGCGGCTAAACGCTGCTTTATCTCACAGCCATCCATTACGCATGCCATCAAATCCCTAGAATCCAATCTCAATTGCGTGCTATTTGAGCGGAGTAAAACTGGACTACAAGCCACTCATCATGCTCACCTACTCTATAAAGAGGCCATACTATTACTAAAAAAAAGCGACGCTATAGTGAGCGCGTTTAAGAAGCAGGAGGTCATCTCAGCCAACATCTATTTCCAAGGAGATATCAGCCTAGAGCCCCTTAGGGGTTTTATAGAAGAGGCCAAGCATCACAGCCGTATCGTCTTAAATTGGGTGAGCCACCTTCAACAGGCAGATATTGCAATTGTGGAAAAAGAACAAGTAGGAAAGCGATTCAATTTCACCCCCCTGCTTTACGAAGGGTTTTCTCTCGTACTGCCCGTACGGCACCCACTGGCTCATAAGGCATCATTGAAAATCGCCGACCTGAATGGACTAAACTTTATTGAACGCCCCTATTGCAGCATGCGCGTGCAATTTCAAGCGCTTTTGGCAGAGCAGCATGTGGAACTCCAAATCGGCGCAATCGCTGATAACGACCTTCAGGCTCTCGACTTAGTATCACTCGGATTTGGCGTCGCCGCGATTCCTCGACATAGGTCAATCGGTTTACCACCTCAACTCACCTGCAAAGAAGTGGACACACACTTTGAGCGAACCATTGGCATCGCGATAAGAAACAGCCAAAGACACATCCATGCTTTATTAAAAGAGGCAATTAACCGTTGGCGTATATAAAAAAAGCCGAATCGTATTTGCGATTCGGCTTTTTAAAAACGAGGTTTTGAAAACTGTAATGGCGATTAAAAGCCCAGTACATCTTGCATGTCATAGACGCCGTTCGGTTGTGTTTTCAACCAGCTAGCAGCACGCACAGCCCCTTTAGCAAAGGTCATTCGGCTTTGAGCTTTATGGGTAATTTCTACGCGCTCACCATCCGCTGCAAACATCACCGTGTGATCGCCCACAACATCACCACCACGAATGGTTTCGAAACCAATCTGCTTTTGAGGGCGTGCGCCAGTAATACCTTCACGACCGTAAACCGCGACTTCGTTTAAGTCCCAGTCTAGGGTTTCGGCAATCACCTCACCCAAACGCAAGGCTGTACCAGACGGTGCATCCACTTTATGACGATGGTGCATTTCGATGATTTCGATATCACTGTCATTACCCATAACCGATGCCGCCATACGCAACAGGTTAAGACATAGGTTTACACCCACAGAATAGTTTGGAGCAAACACGATCTGCATATCTTGACCAGCGGCCTGTAGACTGGCTTTTTGCTCGTCGTTCAGACCCGTCGTACCGATGACAATACCTTTACCGTGCTGCTTACAAAATTCGATATTGGCCATAGTGGCTTCTGGAGAGGTAAAGTCGATTAACACATCAAAGTGGTCTTTTGCCTCTTCTAGACCGCCCACTAACGTTACACCCAATTTCTTGCCAAGGCCCGCCATCTCACCTGCGTCCGCGCCTTTTAGGCTGTCGTCAGGCAATACGATTCCGGCACCCAGTTCAGCACCCTCGGCGGCATCAGTTGCTTCGATCAAAATACGGCCCATACGGCCTGCGGCACCAATAACGGCAATACGTGTAGTCATGATCACGACCTTGTTGAATCAGTACAAAATTGGAGGGGATTGTACAGGATATTCTCAGCTGACGCTAAGAGACAAAAAAAGACCCCAGAAGCGGCTTCTGGAGTCTTTATCATTAAACCCGATCGTTTAGCTTATTCGAAGAACGTCTTAACGTTATCGAACCAAGACTTTTTACGCGGGCTGTGTTTCTCACCTTTTAAGCTGGCCTGAAACTCACGCAAGATATCTTTTTGCGAATCATTCAGGTTCACAGGCGTTTCCACCATAACACGACACAATAGATCGCCTTGAGGCCCCCCACGCACAGGTAAAACACCTTTTCCGCGTAGACGGAATAGCTTACCGCTTTGGGTTTCCGCAGGAATCTTAAGGCTCACACGTCCATCCAGAGTCGGTACTTCGATCTCGCCACCTAGCGCTGCGTCGGCAATGCTGATAGGAACATCGCAATATAAATTACGACCGTCCCGCTCAAAGATAGAGTGAGGCTTAACATGGGTTTCCACGTACAAGTCGCCCGCAGGACCACCTAGGGCTCCCGCTTCACCCTCGCCACTCAAACGAATGCGATCGCCATTGTCCACGCCTGGTGGCACTTTAACATTTAGGGTTTTGGTTTCTTCTTGAACACCGCGACCATGGCAGCTACCACAAGGATCTTTTACCGTGGTGCCTTGACCATGACAGGTTGGACAGGTCTGCTGCACAGAGAAAAAACCCTGCTGCATGCGCACTTGGCCTTGACCTTGACAGGTACCACAAGTGATCGGGCTAGAGCCGTCTTTCGCACCAGAACCATGACAGGTATTACACTCGACTAAGGTCGGTACGCGGATTTTAACCTCTGCGCCCTTCACTGCCTGCTCAAGGGTTAGCTCAAGGTTGTATTTTAAGTCGGCACCTCGTTGAGGGCCGCCACGACGACGGCCACCGCCACCACCGAAAATATCACCAAAAACGTCGCCGAAGATATCACTGAAGTTACCGCCGCCAAAGCCACCTGCCCCGCCCGCTTGACCATCCACACCAGCATGACCAAACTGATCATAGGCTGCGCGTTTCTGATCATCGCTGAGCACTTCATAGGCTTCGGTTGCTTCTTTAAATTTCGCATCCGCATCTGCATCATCCGGATTACGGTCCGGGTGATACTTCATGGCTAACTTTCGATAAGCCTTTTTAATCTCTTTTGGGTCGGTGCCTTTTTCGACACCCAACACTTCGTAGTAATCACGTTTAGACATAATTCATCCGTAAGATGTGACTACGGGAGACGCAATCGAATTGGGCCTCCCGTCCATACTTCGCCTTTCAGCGTTTGCGAGACAGCCAGGGCGGGACAAAATGGATTGAGAGAGCAAAACGCACAAATAGTACACTGGCTATCTCAATCATGTTTTAACGCCGCACTGGCAAAGCAGCTAGCTAAAATTACTTGTTGTCTTTAACTTCTTCAAATTCAGCATCAACAACGTCGTCGTCTTTGCCCGCATTCTGAGCGTCAGCACCTTCAGCAGACTGTGCTTGTGCCGCTTGCTCCGCGTAAAGCTTTTGAGCAAGCGAAGAAGAAGCTTCCGTCAACGCAGTCGTCTTCGCTTCGATCTCTTCTTTAGACTCGCCTTTTAGGGCTTCTTCTAGATCGGCAATCGCTTTTTCGATCGCGGTCTTCTCTTCTTCAGTCGCCTTGTCGCCCGCTTCTTCAAGCGTCTTCTTAGTCGCGTGAATCATGCCATCGGCCGTGTTACGAACCTGAATCATTTCTTCGAACTTTTTATCCGCTTCCGCGTTAGCCTCTGCGTCACGAACCATTTTTTCGATTTCGTCATCGCTTAGGCCTGAAGAGGCTTTGATCACGATAGACTGCTCTTTACCCGTCGCCTTATCTTTAGCGCTTACGTTCAAGATACCGTTAGCATCGATGTCAAACGTCACTTCAATTTGTGGCATACCGCGAGGTGCAGGAGGAATATCCGCCAAATCGAAACGACCCAAAGACTTGTTTTGCGCGGCTTGCTTACGCTCACCCTGAACCACGTGAATCGTTACCGCAGTTTGGTTGTCGTCCGCTGTTGAGAACACTTGAGATTTCTTAGTAGGAATCGTTGTGTTTTTCTCGATCAGCGCAGTAGCCACACCACCCATCGTTTCGATACCAAGCGTTAGCGGCGTCACGTCTAATAGAAGAACGTCTTTCACATCGCCAGACAACACAGCACCTTGAATAGCAGCACCCATGGCAACCGCTTCATCTGGGTTCACGTCTTTACGAGCGTCTTTACCAAAGAAATCCGCAACCGCTTTTTGAACCATTGGCATACGGGTTTGACCGCCCACCAAAATCACTTCATCAATTTCTGATGCACTTAGGCCAGCATCTTGAAGCGCAATTTTACAAGGCTCGATAGAGGCTTTAACCAAATCTTCTACCAAAGACTCTAGCTTGGCGCGAGTCAGTTTCACATTTAAGTGTTTTGGACCCGTTGCATCAGCTGTGATGTAAGGTAGGTTCACATCGGTTTGTGAAGCAGAAGACAATTCTACTTTGGCTTTCTCACCCGCTTCTTTCAAACGCTGCATCGCGAGTGGGTCACCTTTAAGGTCAACACCTTGCTCTTTCTTGAATTCTTCAGCCAAGAATTCAATGACACGCATATCGAAGTCTTCACCACCTAGGAACGTATCACCATTGGTTGCAAGTACTTCAAATTGCTTTTCGCCGTCAACGTCAGCCACTTCGATGATAGAAATATCGAAGGTACCACCACCCAAGTCATATACTGCGATGGTACGGTCACCACCTTGCTTGTCGATACCGTAAGCCAGAGCGGCCGCGGTTGGTTCGTTGATAATACGCTTAACATCTAGACCGGCAATTTTACCCGCGTCTTTCGTCGCTTGACGTTGAGCATCGTTAAAGTAAGCCGGTACAGTTACAACCGCTTCCGTCACTGTTTCGCCAAGAAAATCTTCAGCGGTCTTTTTCATTTTCTTAAGAACTTCGGCAGAGATTTGAGGTGGAGCATACTTCTCACCCTTTACCTCAACCCAAGCATCACCATTGTCTGCCTTAGTGATTTTGTATGGCACCATGGCGATGTCTTTCTGAACAACATCATCTTCAAAACGACGACCGATCAAACGCTTAATAGCGAATAGAGTATTAGTTGGGTTAGTCACCGCCTGACGCTTAGCAGGCTGACCCACTAGAATTTCACCATCGTCCGCGTAAGCGATGATGGAAGGAGTCGTGCGATCGCCTTCTGCGTTCTCAATTACGCGAGACTTTTCGCCATCTAATACAGACACACAAGAGTTCGTTGTGCCTAAGTCGATACCAATGATTTTGCCCATGTTGTTCTCTCCAAATATCTCTTAGAGCGCTAGCTCTATTTCTACGTCGCTCTTAACGATGCGACTATATTTCTTTGTTTGCTGACCCTTTAATGGGTGTGGTCTTTTCGTTTTCAACCCTAAATAAGAACAAATTTACATTTTTTGCACTTATCTAGGCGCACATAAAGCTCACTAAGCTTGTTCATCCACTTTAGGCGCCGCTTTTGACACAACGACCATAGCAGGACGTAGCAAACGGCCATGATTCGTGTAACCCTTTTGCACCACATTAAGCACCGTATTTGGCTCAGCATCCGGGGCATCAACCATGCTAATGGCTTGATGTAATTCAGGGTCAAACGGGTGGCCTTCTGGGTCCACGACTTCTACCTTGAACTTCTCTAGTGTCTGTACAAATGTACGATGGGTCATTTCCACACCTTCCATTAGCGGTTTAACCACGTCGTCTTCGGGTGCTGCGGCCATCGCTCGCTCAAGGTTATCCACAACCTCTAGTAGCTCACGAGCAAACTTCTCGGTACTAAACTTGTGCGCTTTTTCCACGTCAGCCTCAGCGCGGCGACGAACATTCTGCAATTCAGCCTGAGTGCGTAGCACCTCTTCCTTTAGACTGGCCACCTCGTCCTGAAGCGCTTCTAAGTCAACATCAGTACCGACATTCTCAGGTGCTTCTGTTGCCGCTTCGGCTTCCTGTAGCTCTACCTCTGGGGTCTCGATTTCAACGTTGTTTTCCTGTTCGGACATCGTCCACTCCACCTAAAAAAGACACATACATTCGAATGCCCCCTTTTATGGGGTTGGAATTGAGTGTTTCAAGGGGCCTACATCACAAAATCTCCGAACCCAAGAAGATTTTGGTTTACATACAGTATTTTTACTGTATAAATAAACACATGTATGGTTGTACAGTATTTGAATTTTAGATGCCAATGGCATCCACAGGCTGTTTAGAGGGATAGCAAGCATGCTCAACCACATTTCCATCAAAGACTTCACCATTGTCGAAAGCCTTGAGTTGGATATCGACAACGGTTTTACCGCCGTCACCGGGGAAACCGGGGCCGGTAAATCCATCATGCTAGATGCGCTGTCATTAGCGACGGGGCAAAAAGCAGAAGCAAGCCATGTTCGCCCAGGAGCGAACAAAGCAGAAATATATGCGTGTTTCGATCTATCTGAGCACCCAAAGGTGCTCGCTTGGCTAGAAGAACACCACTTAGCACTGGATGAAGATGAACCCTCTCAACTCATTCTGTCTAGAATCATTACAGATGAGGGCCGCAGCCGCGGCTTTATCAATGGCCGCCCTGCTGCCCTACAACAGCTAAAGTCCCTAGGCGAACAGTTGATTGACATCCACGGCCAACACGCCCATCAAATGCTCTTACAGAAAGACAGCCCAAGGCATCTTCTCGATGACTTCGCTCAGCACCAGGACCTACTGCAAAAAGTTAAAGAAAGCTATAAACATTGGCAGACGATTAAAACTCAGGTCGAGCGCTTGCAAAACCAAAGCGAAGAAGTGCTCGCTCGCACCCAACTACTGGAATATCAAGTTCAAGAGCTAGATCTACTGTCTTTACAACCAGGCGAAGTGGACGAATTAGAGCTTGAGCAAAAACGACTGTCCAATGCCGAGGCTCACCTGCTTAATGCACAACAAGCCCTGCACTTGTGCCGGAATGAAGAAGATCAGGCGGACGCTTATCAGGCCATCCAATGGGCTTTGCAAAAGCTTGATCCGATCGTCGAAACCAGCCCGGCCTTGCAAAATGCCCATGACCTGCTGAATCAGGCCTATGTCATCATCGACGAGGCCAGCAGTGAATTGGACCAGTTCATAGACCGCTTTGAAATCAACCCTCAGCGCCTACAACAAGTGGAAGAACGGCTTAACGCCATATATGAGCTAGCTCGCAAACACAAAGTACGCCCAGAAGAATTGAGCCAGCGTCATGACGAACTGTCACAAGAGCTTTCTCAACTTAAAGGCGATGACCAATCCCTCGAGCACTTGCTCGTGGAGAAAGACGCCGCAGAACAAAGTTTTATGGGATACGCCAACTCTCTCAGCGCTGCTCGTAAAAAAGCCGGTGAACGACTCGCGAAAGAGCTTATGAAGCATCTAAAGCAGTTGGCACTGGATAAAGCACAAATTCAATTCGAAGTAGAGAGTAAGGCCCTACACGACGCAGGGCCACATGGGCTTGATGATGTGAATTTGTTAGTGAGCTTTAACCCAGGTCAGCCATTACAGCCCCTAAACAAGGTGGCCTCAGGTGGTGAGCTTTCAAGAATTAGCCTTGCCTGCCAAATTTTAATTCAAACCGGGCCGAGCACACTTATTTTTGATGAAATTGATGTGGGTGTCGGTGGCGCGACCGCTGAACGTATGGGTCGACTTTTAAAGCAGCTTGGCCAACACAAACAAGTCATTAGCGTGACCCACCAACCGCAAGTTGCCTCACTGGCTACGACCCACATGCTGGCAACCAAGCTCAGTGGCAAACAACAGACGCGCACCCAAATGCGCAAACTCGGTGAAGAACAACGCCAACAAGAATTGGCCAGAATGCTAGGTGGCTTGGAAATCACCGATCTAACCCTGGCGCACGCAAAAGATATGCTGGCTGCCGCCCAAGGGTAAGTAGCACGATTCATGTAGGGATGAGTTTTTCACCCCTACCCCGCTCTCTGTGTGGACGCCCTTCGGGGCACGCCCCATCTTGATCGCATAACGCCAACTAAGGACTGGTTAGCGGTGATCTTGATGGGGCACTTTCTTTATCTACAACCTTGCTGTACTGATGCGCCCCAAGCCCTTCGAGAATAAAAACCTCACAGGCACAAAAAAAAAGAGCGATAAATCGCTCTTTTTTTAATCAACTCTACTGTGTTAGTTAGCCGCGTTAGGATTTTGGCTTAACATACAGCACTAAGTTGTGCTCAACGAGGTCATAACCGTATTCTTCAGCAATTTGATGCTGTAATCGTTCAATCTCTTCGTTAACAAATTCAATGACCTTGCCGGTTTTCACACACACCATGTGGTCATGGTGATCGCCACGGTCTAACTCGAACACACTGTGTCCACCGTCGAAATTATGTCTTTCAACAAGACCCGCACCCTCAAATTGAGTCAACACACGGTAAACCGTGGCCAAGCCCACATCTTCGTTTGCGTCCATGAGTGCCTTGTATACATCTTCAGCACTCATGTGAGGTTCGTCAGCTGCTTCTAAAATTTGCAGTATTTTTACGCGCGGCAGTGTCACTTTAAGACCGGCTTTGCGTAATTCTAGGTTTTCATCTGCCATAGGTCGCCCTTTGGTCGTTGCGAGCCTCGCAACTTCAGGTATTATTCGTTTAATTTTTAAGTGACGGTATTGTACATGTTCCGAATCATTATCACAGCCACTCTGGCCACATTAATAACCGCATGTTCTATGCAGGTATATAAATTGAATATCCAACAGGGCAACATCGTTACCCAGGATATGCTCGATCAGCTTAAGCCAGGTATGACCAAACGCCAAGTAGCCTATGTAATGGGCAACCCAGTTCTGAAAGACACGTTTAGCGCCAGCCAGTGGGATTATTTATACCGCACTGAACGTCGCGAAGATGAAGTGAAGCAGTACCACATTCGCATCCACTTCGACCCTGCCCAGAAATACAGCCACTACGAAGGTGAGCTACCGGCATCGACTGCACCTGAGCTACCCAAAGCGAACGACAAACCGGTTAAAGCATTCGAAAAGAGTGACACATAAAAAAAGGGCTTAAGCCCTTTTTTATTTTTGTGCTTTTTCCGCAGCTTTGGCTGCTCGATTGGCCCGAGCCACCTTAGGGTCAATGATCAGGGGTCGGTATATTTCAACACGATCACCTTCACGAATGATCTCATCTTTCGGTGCCCTCACCGCTTTTCCGAAAATGCCCATTTTAGATTCTGCTAGGTCAATTTCCGGAAACTCTGAGACGATCCCAGATTCTTCAGCGGCTTGATACACAGTGCTACCTTCTTCAACCTCAAGCACCAATATCTTTTGCTTTTCAGGCGTTGCGTAGGCGACTTCTACTTTAATCTTTGCCATGGCTTGCTCTCGTTATTCATTCTTTGCTTGGACGGCTAGACCCCGTAAACGACGTCTGCTCTTTGAACGAACGCGTCCACCATCGTATTGGCCGCCTGTTTAAACACTGGACTCAGGGTCATGGACAGGATTTTACCGGCCACTTCGAATTCCAGCTCCAAAATGACCTTGCACGCCTCATCCGACAGAGGCACGAAGCTAAACTTACCCTTTAACGATTTAAACGGGCCTTCTTCTAATTCCAGCGTCATCCATTCTGGGCGTTGCTTTTCATTCCGTGTGGTAAAGGTTTGCTGAATACCACCTTTGCTGATGGTCATCCCAGCGACCAAGGCAGTCTCGGTTTCTTCCTTTACGTGGGCAGCAACACACCAAGGAAGAAACTCTGGGTAAGACTTAACATCACACACCAAATCGAACATCTGCTCAGCAGTATGCATTACAAGGGCGGAACGTTCGATCTTGGTCATTGATTCACTCTATAAACAGCTGGTGACGTAATATGGCTATTGTAAGCCATTCCATAACACAAAGGCGATGCCTAAGGGTGCGATGAACTTTAAGGTCACGCGCCATATTTCGTAAATCACAGGGCTTTCCATTTTGACTTGCGCTCGAACGTCACTTTCTCGCATTTTCCAAGCCACAAACACGGCGATAGCCAGACCACCCAACGGCAACATGATGTTTGCTGTTAAGAAATCCAAGCTATCAAAAAAGGTTTTGCCTAATAACGTTACATCGGACCAATGGTTAAACGACAAAACGGTACCGATGCCCAGAACCCAAGCCGCTAAACCCACCACTGCGGCGGCAGCAGGACGATTCACACCTTTTGATTCCACAGCCCATGCCACCACAGGCTCCGCCAGCGAAATAGACGAACTCCACGCCGCAAAGGCCACCAAAACAAAGAACAGTGTTCCGAAAAGGGTTCCTGCTGGCATTTGACTAAACGCCAACGGTAGCGTTTGGAACAACAAACCAGGGCCTGCACCTGGTTCTAACCCATTGGCAAATACAATGGGGAAAATCGCCAAACCCGCAGCCAACGCCACCACGGTGTCCAATAGAGCGACCGCAATAACGGTCTTCCCGATGTTTACCTCTGACGGCATATAGGCTCCATAAGCCATAATCGCTCCGAGACCCAAACTAAGAGTAAAGAAAGCGTGGCCCAGCGCGATCACGACGGATTCGGCCGTTAACTTAGAGGTGTCAAAGTCAAAAAGAAAATCGAACCCTTGATCGAAGCCCTCGGTGCTTAAGGCGTAGCCTAATAGCAAAATCAACAACACAAATAACAAAGGCATCAAGACGCGAATGGCTTTTTCAAGGCCTGCGTTCACACCACGTGCCACCACACCGATGGTCAACACCATAAACACGGTGTGCCATAAAGTCAGCTCACCTGGGCTATTAAGCAGCTCACCAAAGATTTGACCCGACGACTCTGCCGTTGCACCAGCAAAATCCCCCGTGGCCATTTTAATGATGTAAGACAGTGCCCAACCCGCCACGACGGTATAGAAAGACAGGATCAAGAAGCCGGAAATGGCCCCCATCCAACCAATGCCCGCCCAATCACGATGAAACTTTTGGTCTTTAGCGATGGCTGACATGGTATTAATAGGGCTTTGGCGGCCCATTCGACCAAGCATGACCTCAGCCACCATCACGGGGATCCCAATGAGGGCAATGCATACGAGATACACTAAGACGAACGCGCCACCGCCGTTTTCACCTGTGATGTAAGGGAACTTCCAGATATTCCCTAAGCCCACAGCCGACCCTGTGGCAGCTAAGATAAATAACCAGCGATTACGCCATAACCCATGAATGCTGCTCTGTTCCGCCGCCATTGTGTCCCCCAAATATCGTTCTTTTGCGGCCTATTGTCGGTAATTTCGCCAATCTTCTCAAGAAGCAGCGCATACAAGGGTTTAAGGTTTATTTCAGCGTATCTTTTTTACACGTTCGCCCCTATAATTCGCGCCATGGCTAAAAGTAACAAAAAACCAAAATCCAAAAGCAGTACCATCTGTCAAAACAAGCGCGCTCGTCATGATTTCCATCTAGATGACATGACAGAGGCCGGCTTAGTACTCGAAGGCTGGGAAGTGAAAAGCATCCGTGCCGGCAAGGCCACGTTAACGGATTCCTATGTTATCGTTCACCGTGACGAAGCTTGGCTAACCGGTTGTAATATTACGCCGCTTAACACCGCATCCACTCACGTGATTTGCACGCCCCGCCGCGACAGAAAATTGCTGTTGCACCGCAAAGAGATTGAAAAGTTCAGAGGCATCGCCGACCAAAAGGGCTATACCCTCGTGGCACTTGAGCTGTACTGGAAAGGCCCGAATGTGAAATGCAAGATTGCTTCTGGTAAAGGTAAGCAGGCTCACGACAAGCGTGAAGCCAGCAAAGAGCGAGACTGGAACAAGCAAAAAGAACGCATCATGAAGCATAATGTGCGTTAATGTTTATAAAACCGCCCCTAGGCGGTTTTTTTGTGCCCTTACCTTGTAAATGCACCTGAGCGCCCATACAATTACCCTAACCAAAAGCTTTTGGGGACGATTTTGGATTCGACGCTGATGATGAAGCTTGAGGTGCATGTGGTGAGGGTATAACGATCACCTAAATCCCCGTTGTACATTTAAATAGTCGCAAACGACGAAAACTACGCACTAGCGGCTTAAGCCCGCTAACCTCCG
>Ga0255768_10002918_pt1 | contig 17108 bp, 30 predicted proteins | sample 071ome_33_FD_179983 | JGI IMG/M metagenome (GOLD analysis project Ga0255768, IMG submission 179983) | Coastal salt marsh microbial communities from the Groves Creek Marsh, Skidaway Island, Georgia - 071412AT metaG (version 2) | ecosystem: Environmental > Aquatic > Marine > Intertidal zone >...
GTGGACAAGAAATAGTAACTGGACCTAATGGAGAACAAAGATTAGTTCTTAAAGACGGTGAAAAATTAACAGCAGCAAATGGCGCTATTAGAGATGCTGAAAGACAAGCTATGAGAGAAATGATGGGTGGTAATACAAATATTAATGCTCCTACAACTACTGTAAATAATTCAACATCTAATAATGTTGTTAAAGCACCTGTAAGAAATGTTGATACTTCTGTAAATGCATACTATAGAGGTAATTGGATAATGGAGTCTAATGCCTCATCATTTTAATAAGAAAGGGGCCGAAGCCCCTTTTTCTTAGTCTTGATCCGCTATTTTCTGAAAATAACTCATCACATCATCGTCATCATCTGAACTGAGTGAAGGTTCAGGTGCTGCCGAAGCTACAGGTTCAGGCGCTGCTGCTGCCTTATATTCTGGAGCCGGTTGTGTTGGAATATCTTCTTGAACTAGATCAGAAGCAGAAGCAGCTACGCCACCATCACCACTGAGTATTTGATCAAGTTTAGTCTTTAATTCATCATATGATTTAAAGTTCTTACGATCTAGGAATTCTCCTAGTCTATATTGTTTATTAACAATTTCTAAGATTGCTTCATCAGTAGGAGCAACAGGTACTGGCTCTGAGAAAGATGAAGAATCATAGTTAGGATAACCTTCAACACGTTTCATACGTAGTTTAAAGTTAGCGCCTTCCCATAAATCAAATACATTTACAGGTTTCTCATCTTCAAATGTAGGTTTAGCTTTATCCATAATCTTATCAAAGATACGTTTACCATATCTAAATAACATTACTTTACCTTCATTTTCTGGGTTTGCAGGATCAGAAAGAACTAAAACATTAGAGTAGAAATGTAATCTACGTTTTTGTTTTCTTGCAATTTCTTTATTTGCTTCTACACCAGAGTTCCATAACTTAGAGTTTAATTCACCAACTGGATCATTTTCACCTAGAGTTGTCAAAGAGTTCTCAATGTACCAACGACCAGTAGGGCCTTGGAAACCATGTGAGAATACTTTTACCCATGGTAATTCATCATCAGGGTGTTTTGGTAAGAAACGGATTGTTGCAGTAGCGTTACCTGCTTTATCAGGAGTTGGTTTCCAGATACGGTCATCTTCATATGAAGCTTTAGAATTCTGACCTGGATTTGCAATCGTCTCGAATGCAGATGAGATCTGACTGAAGTCTTGATTGCGGGATTGTCTTAATGTATTAATATCCATCGTATTTTCCTTAGTATTTGCGTAGTATAAACTTAATATATTGTCGTAAGAAATTCATTAACTTGTTTTTCAATCTTATTACGATCATATTTTACAAAGCCTTTGAGCTTTTCAATACGTAATATATCATTCTCTAGTAACATCAATGATGGCTCTTCCTTCCACCTAGCTATCATTGGTACGAAATCATTTAATATAACAATTGATTCCATACATATCAATTTTCCAAGATATAGTTTTATTATATATGGAAACTGATTTAATGTACAATTAATTATCTGATCTAAATTATAATTATTCTTCTCAGATTCTAATTGTATAGTATTTATATCATTTAGAAAGGTATGTGTAATACTTTGCTTTCTTTTTTGCCATTGTATATAATTCTCTTCGGCTTCTTCCATACCATATATGATATTATCGTTACCGATAGAAAGATTAGCTACAATGAACTGTATGATATCTTGGTCTTTTGGAAACTTTCTTGCTAGTTTCTCAAATAAGTATTTATCGTTTCGTGCTTCGAATGCTGAATAAGATCCTTTAATATGACCTTTGTTTTCGAATACGTTAAATTTCTCTTTTGTAAAATGTAGTTTTAATGCAATATAATATCTAAAAGCTTTAAACCCTGTCATACATCAAGCCTGGCCCGTTTTGGTAGCATGTTTTCATCCATCATATTCACAGCAATCTTTTGCTTTAAAGCTTTATTCACCATAGAACTTATATCTTCTGGATCAATAAAGTTTTCTTCACAGTATTTTAGCACAGCTTCCATGTGGGTCATGCCTGTTTCTGATACAATGCCATCAATATAGATAGCAAACTCTTGAGTATTTTTAAACATCTTACCTTGCATTAAACCATTCCCATATAGTAGTTAGCAAGTTTTAAGTCACTATTGATTTTTTGCCATTCTTTATATCTTACCTTATATGCTTTCCATATAGGATGAGACTGATCTTCAATAGCACTCATTTTATCATCAAATAATTCTAAGTATTCTTCAAAGAAGTTATCGAGTTCTGCTTTACGAACGACTAAACCTTCTTTAACAACTTCAAGCTTTTTCTTTTCTCCTCTGCGATAGAGATCTGCAAGCATATTAGTCATTGGCAGTTCCTTTCACAGCTTTAAATCTTTCTTTCATAAAACGAATTACTTGAAACTCTTTTGTGAAGATATATTCTTCACCAAGATCTACATCAGTAACAATAAAACCATTCTGTACAGTTTTAACACTCAATTCACTCATAATATTTCACCTTTATTTCATTAATTTTGCGGCTTTCTTTTCAGCAGCTTCTAAAGCCGATACACGTTTCTTAAGTCTCTTACGGATTTCTTCAGAATCAAACCAAAGTTCAATACCTTGTTTTACATCATTTAATTCTTTCTTATCCAAGAAACCTTTATAAGCATCATCTAATAACTTTTCAACTTGTTCTACTGTAAAGTCTGTTTGAGTCTTCACAGTTGTTGTGTTACCAAAGTTACCAAATGTTGCTGTATGTATCATCATATATGCAGTTTCAAATACATGTATATTATGACAATACATTGATATAATAGAAGCAGCACTATGACATGCACCCATTATAAATCCTGTTATTTCTGCCTGAGATACAAGCATTGCATTAATGATTGCAATTGCTGTGTCAAGGTTACCACCATTACTATTGATATACATATGAATGCGATCAGTAGGTTGGGCATTAATAAGTAAAGAAATTAGATTTCGATACTTGTGTGGATCTTCAATATCCATATCAAGGAATACTTCATGTGTTGTCACTGAAGATGTTACTGCATTGATATGAACGTTATTAGTAAGATTGTTGAGTAGGTTCGTCGTCACTACATCTTCGTTTTCCATTTAAACTCCTACTTTCTTTTATAAAAAATATGTTTTCCAATTTGTGCAGTCTTCTTATACTTCCAACGTGGATTCACGTAATTAGCATGATAAAAAATTGCACCACCTGTAAAGTCTTCTATTTTGTCGCGATTCACATAAACATGTAAAGCTAAGTTTCTTATTTCTTCATACACTGCTTTTTCTTGTTGTGTATAGTTGTATAATGTTGCTTTACTTCTAAGTTCAGGATCACACCACCAAGTAAACTGACATGTTTTACCAAGCTTTTCTCTAACAACATTACATACATTGTTAGGATATAGTTTACTTAAAGATCTATTCATTGTTACGAGAGCTACTGCAACGTGACCATCTTGGTTCTCGCCTCGTGCTTCGTAATATATATTCTGTGCCAAGCATTCAACTTGTCTACGATCAGATTCTGTAAGAGAAGAATATCTTATAATCTGATCTTCTTGTTCAGTAACTTTTGCATCAGATTCTGTTTCAAATAATACAACAGAAAATAATACTGTTACTACTACCGCTATAAGGGCTACGACTTTCATCTTTACTCCTTTAGAATATTATATCAAAGTTATGAATTAATGTACACTTAATCTTAATTCAACTAACTTTTGTATATAATCTTTGCGTTTCTTTTTAAATACTTGCGGTTGTTCATCATCCACACCGACTATAATAACTATGTTTGGTATTTTAATCCCATACATCTCTTCAAACATAAGAGAGTAAGCTGTGGCCTGAATGAAATAATTTTCAATCTTGGATTCTTCTTTAGGACGTTTTGCGGTCTTAAAGTCGATGATCGATAATTCGCCATCATATTCACCAATACAATCAACTGTACCGGCCATCTTAAGCTTATCAGTATACAACATATTCTCTAACGCATGAATATTATCGATCTTATCAACTTCAGGTTTCAAAGATGTCCATAATTCATGGTTAAACATATCAACTTGTAGAGGTTCGCCTTTGAGAAAGGATTCACATAGTTCATGGATCTGAGTACCTCTACTCGCTGCTCTGTTCGATATACGATTCGCTTCGTCTTCACCAACGCGATCTCGCCATGCTTTAATTGCAGCTTCGTTTAATTTACCGGTTACAGTCGTAACGGATGGGTAACGATTCCCATTTGGAACTTCGTATAATCTACCATTGTCGGTATCAATACGTTTAATCACAGGGTATTCATGATGTATAAAATTTTTCATTATATAGATATTATATCACGTTTACTAATTAAAGTACACTGTTTTATTGATATTTTTTCTTTAAAGTAGGTAACTTTCTTCCGTCTTCAGTATATTTATTGTCATCTGCCGGAGCCTCTGCAGGCACTTCTGGAGTGACTATTATTTCTTCAATTTCTATTACTACAGGCTCTTCAGCCTTATCACAACTGGTTAATAATAAAACTGTAAGTATTAAGAATAAACTAACACCAATTTCTTTTAAACCATCGTTATGTTTTAACATTTATTATCCTAAGATTTCCATAGCATGATCATAGTGCTTGATTCTATCTTCTAAACCAATATATCCACCATTGATCCTCTTTGTCATACCTTTAATATCCTGTTCATCAGCATACTTATTTAATCCATTCTTGTTCCAGAACCAAATAGCAGCTAATAAAGCGGTTGGTATGTGGTCACATAATAAATCAGGATCATCCATAACTGTTTCAGGATCATCAAAGAAATCATTAGCAAAGTTTGTATAGTTATCCTTACCAGTTAATTGAATAGGTCCACGACCTCTATATAACCAACCTTCACCAGATTCTGTATCACCGTTACCCATACGATTAGCATAGATTACATTGGCAATTTTTTCTGGTTGTCTATGGTATTCCTCAGCATCTCGGCCAGCGTTCTTAAAGTATTTCGGAAATATTTTGTTAAGAGCGTCGGCCGAGTAATTGAGGTTTTCTTTTAGTACAGTAAAATTCCTTGATTCATGACCACACTGAGCAATGAATGCTGCAACTCTTGGAGCTGTTGTAATCTCGAATTTAGGAAAGTACTCACACATAGCTTCATACCATTCAGATACCTTCTCATTCTTTGGTAAAAGCTCCTCTAGTTTTTCTTCAGTGAAATCAAAATCAAATTCCATATTTTACTCCCTTACTTCTCTTTTTTCCATAATGTCCATGCACCCCAGCCGATAGCTGCCCATGCTGCTAAATGCATAAGTGGGTGTGCTACTAAAGCTAAAACACCAACAGCGATCAATGCTGCACCGTCCCATGATGTTCTTTCAGCCCAACGTGCTTTTACCCACTCTGTTGCTGTATGTAATAAAACGTCCATAAGTTTTCTCCTTATTTGTCTTCAACAATATCTTCATATCGCAGTTTAGCAGTAATATAATCTTTTACTAAACTTGATCTTACAATATCGTCTACTGTAAATTCGATACGCTCAAATGATTCCATATGCTGAGCAATATCGAAGAATTTAAGCAATCCAGATTTATCACCTGCTTTCCTCAAATCTGTTTGCCTATAGTCACCGCACCATATTATCTTCGACCTGTAACCAACCCGAGTCATAACGGTGTCTATCTCTTCAAAGTTCATATTCTGCATTTCATCTACAATAATGATAGCATCATCAAATGACATACCACGAATAAATGATGTAGATATAAACTTAACGTATCCTTGTTCTTCTAATCTCTGCCATGCATCTGATCGACCAAATAAAGTTTCACAGATCTGTTTATATGGTTGTTGATATATTTCCATCTTATCTGTAACGTCACCTGGTAAGTGACCCATATCTCTAGATTGTACAGCAGATCTTACTACAATAATTTTTTTAAAATAATTACTTTTATTTAATACTTCTTCTATCGCTTTATAAAAAGCACAGAATGTTTTACCTGTTCCCGCAACCCCATGTAATGCTATGAAGTAACTTCCAATTTTATATGCATCAAAAAATTTCTTTTGATTATCCGTTAGTGGATCTATTTTCACTAACTGGTCTGGTTTAATTGTTAACGAATTGCTCTTCTTAGGTTGCGTCCCACTATCCGTCTGGGTCGCGGCCTTGCGTCTAGCCATATAATTCCTTACGTGTTGAATGTTTTATTGAGTTCTGAGCCCGGTGAGCGTGAATGTATCTTTTGCATGACTTCTTTAAATCCTTGATCGGTCTTTCTAACGCCAAGTACTACAGGGTCAATTAATGGTGGTAAACCAGATATAAGTGGTTCAATATGAGGATTCTCTTTTAAATACTCTTCTTTAGATGAAATACTCATAAACTTCTCGAATACTTCACCTGTCTTTGTATCTTTAAAATCATATAAAGGCATATTATTCCTTTGATAATATATTATAGTTATTTATAAACGAAGGAGCCTGCCTTTTCTTCCAATTAAACATTCTTTGCTTCTCACCATTATAGTAATTATGGTAAGATTGTATTGAATTACCAGATATTTTATACTCATCTGGCATGGCTGGAGTAGGTTCTGTAAATGGTACATCAGCAATATTAGTTGGAGGAGTCTTAAGAGCTTCGGCTAGTACTGTACACTTATGTTCTTTTTCATAACGATAAGTATATTCCTTAAGTAATTCCATTAATAGTGAATGTAACCATAAGTAATTTGCTTTAGATTGTCTAGTCCATACTGTTGAAGGATGGTTAACATGAGTAGCATGATATAATATTGTTTCACGTGAATCAGGTAGAACCCAGCGTTTAGCTTTTCTACCAGTTCTTGTATGTCCGACTATTTCATGCCCATCTAGATATCTATGAGCAGTAGATAAAAGTTGACATGTTTCAACAATCATCTTAACACAATGTTTGTCTACATGATACTGCGCACATATTTGTGGGTTTTCATGTAAGTAAAAAATATTCATAGTAAAATTATATCAAAAAAGTTATTTAAAGTACAATTAAAATTCAAATGATAATCCCATTCCAATTGCATTATAATCACTATCACCTCTTTTAATACGATATCTCAAATCAATTGTTGTATCAGGAGTTATTTTATAACCAAGTTTAGCAGCATAAGTTGTATCATTTTGCTGATGTTCTGTATTAAAACTATCTCTAAAACGTACACTTGTACCAATAGACCACTTATCATTGAGTTTATATTTTAAACCTGGTGTTATTGCCCAATATGAAAAGTTATCATTCTTAACATACTTATCACCTACACCAAGATATAAACTTGAAGACCAACGATCAGAAAGCTTTTGTTTAAATTTAACACCAGCTTCTAAACGAGTATCATTACCATTACTACCAGATTCATTTTTATCTTTAACTCGTGTTGATACAGATAAATCCATCCATGGTGCAATGTGTTTACCAAACTTCATACCATAAGTATTAGCATCTGTACCACCTAATGCATCCTGAGATTCGAATCGAATACCATAAAAGTATCCTTTGCGTTCAGTTTTTTCAGCATAAGCAAGAGTTGTTGTAGAAATAAGTGCTGCTATTAATATTGTTTTTTTCATATTCAATACCTTTATTATTAATTGAATAAGTATATATCATCAAAAAAGGCATTTTATGTTACAGATTTATTACAATTATGCACTTTCTTTTTTAGGCAATGGAGGTATTAAACCAGCACCTTCAACAACTTTACGTGTTACTTTCTTATAAAGTTTAGTTAACTTTTGATCTTTAACTGCTAATAATAACTTAGCTTCATCAGGATGTACATTCTCTAGTAGATCAATAAACAACTGTTCTCTTTTAATTGGTTTAAGATCTTCTCGTTTAAATACATATAGTTTTTTCATTTCCATACGTAAGTTTGCCGGTGACATACCCATTGGAGCAGCATCAGGTTTAAATGGAGGTTCTCCTGTAGGTAAATCAAATTTATTTTCAGGAATAAAGGCATATTCAAATAACATCTTTAATGCCATATCATTCTTATGTTGTTCAATGACTTTAGGATCAGAATTAATTTCTTCTAATACTTCAGTTATATACTTCATCTAGAACTCCTCTATGTCGTCAAGTAATAATCGACATTTATTTTTAATTAAATAGTCCATGATTTTCATCTTATCACCTTGAGGTTTACAATTTGTATACTCAGTTATGATATTATTTTGGACTTCTTTAGGTATATATTTAAAATTAACTAACATACTATTACGCTGATAATTTCTTTTTTCCTCATCATTACGACAAGCATCTATACCTTGCTCAAAGAACTCAGCCAATCTTTTCTTCATCACTGGCTTTTGTCTTTCTTGATTAATGAATACATCATCTTTACTGAGGATGTTTGGTACACCATCACCACTATCGCCTTTAACAATATGTGTAATGATATATTCATCAATATCTTTTTGACTGGCCTCTACATATTTCTTTTGCATTGGAGACCATTGTCTTACATTTTTATTCTTTTGTAGTTGTATAAAGTCTTTGTCTGAAGATACAATTAATACTTTTTGTGGTTCTTCAAATAAACCTTCAGTCAATAATTCATTCTCTTGTGTATATTTAACTAATGTGGCAATCACATCATCAGCTTCTGCTTTATCAACATGTACTACTTTATATGGAAAATGTTCTTTAAGATCTTCTCTTATCTGTGATAAGGTATCAAATATTAATTTCCAATCTAGGTCAGACTTTTCTCGATTTACTTTACGCATTGCTTTATAGTTAGGAAAAGCATCCCTACGCCAGTATGATTTACCGTCACACGCAATTACTACATCACCATATTCGGGAGCGTATTTCTTTTTATATGATTTAATGGTAGAGATTGTCGCATGACGGATCAAATCAACCGTTTGTTCTTCAGTATTATACTTTATTTCTTTTTGAAATGGTAATATATTTGATAAAGCAATTTGACTGTAATCAAGTATAATCATTAGAATGCTCCTAGTATGATACAGTCTTGATTAACACGTCCATTTGCTGGTGCACCTTTAGTTTTCAAATCATTAAACTGTTTATTCATTTCACGTTTACCAACTTTTAAATCTTTAAAGAAGACTTCAGGTTTACGTATCGTCTTAGATTCAGATGCTTTAATTGCATAGTTAATAATGGTTGTACCTTTCACTGTAAGACCTGATGTATCTTGTGCTTCGTATTTAAATAGTTTTCTATTCTTTGTATTATAGATATAAGCAACATCAGCACCAACTAATGTAGCAGGATCAACAGATCTCATATTGAGTTCATCAAATTTAACCATATATTTAAGTCTTTTGACTACAACACCTGGTGCTTTAGGTTTACTTACACGAGGTTTCTTAACTACAACTGCATGTTGTCTACATTCATCTACAATTGTTTGTAGGAACTTAATAAACTTTTTAAGTTCTGCTTTAGTAAAGAATGAATAACCTTCAGCAAGCTGTTCACACTTACCTTCAAGTGCTTCCTGTGCTTCATTTAATGGATATTCATAGTAGTCTGCAATCTTCTTAGCAACAGCACCGCTTGTACCATTTTTAAGTAAGAATGCTTTAGTGGAGAAGGAAGAAGCTTTGGTATTGATATACTCGTCGATAGCGTAATCAATATCCTCACTTTGAGTCCGAGCCGCATCGATGATTCTTTGTTCAATCGATATAACGGGAGCTTTAGGCTTAGACTCTTTTACATCATCTTTAGCCTCTTCCTTCGTAACTTTTAAATACTTTTTGTATGTTTTATTAATTGTTTGTTGTAATACATTCATATGATCTTCAGATAGATAACCACCAGCATCTAGTATCATAACTAATTTACCTGCGCTAACAAGTTCCCAGTTAGCTGCTTTTGATAATACACTAGCTTTTGTTTTATCTGTCTTTCTGACATAGTTGATTACTGCTTTAGCTAATGTTTTATCATCGACTTGGTTATATTGACCAAGTGCAGCCATCAACGTTGATTGATAGTTTTCTTCAGTAACTACAGTATATGCCGTGCTTTTAAGCCGACCAGCTATAGCTTTTATTTTAGATTTGGATAACGCCATTAATTGCTCCCATAATTAACATAATATAGATATTATACACTATTTTATAATTAATGTACAATTATATTTTAACAACTTTAATTTTTGCATCTTCATAAGCCTTATCAGGATCTGGTCTTTTAATTCTATATCCTAACCAATTAAGATTATTATCTTCTTCTCGTGTTAGCCATATAATTTCCATTGAATTTAAAATAGACAAAGTATTTTCTGGATCATTTATAATCTGAATTGAAAGATCATTTACAGTAGCTTTATGTTCATAGACAAACATTTTTCTACCTTTATCATATGTATTTTGATTTTCCCACGTCATCTTTTTAAGATCTATATTATGCTCTTCTGCAAGTAATAAAGCCTTTTCAGATGCATGTGTAAGCGTTTCAAAATTCATAGCAACTCTTAAAACTTTGTTTATCATTGTTTTAAGTTTAGATCTTTCTAATTTACTATTTGTGTTATTATATGAATAAGCTAATTCTTTTATAGCCTTTTCACAAAATTTAAAATCCATTATTCTGCTTTAGTAATATTTTGATACATAACCTCAAATTCTTCATGTTCAGCAACCTCTTCTTGGAAGTTCTGTTTATGATGAACTTTGATCATTTTATTAATGGTTTTCTTTGGAATTTTATAGTTGTCATGTAGATCATCAACTATATGTTTGATCATATCACGTTCTGCATCAATACGTAATAATGAATTAGATGCCTCTTGTAAGGCTTCTTTGATTTTCTTTTTATCTTCACTTAATAATTGCATAGTATTTCCTGTAATAAACATAATTAAAATGTTACTGATTTGATTGAATCGAACCTGAAAGATCTCCAGGCTACTTTTTCTGTGTCGAAGACGCGCAACGCTTCTTCGGAAAAGGTTTTAGCAGTGCTGGTATCTCCTTTTCCTTGAGGTATGTGTTCTCCGGGGATTCTGGAAGTTGAGAGTGTGCAGAGCATTCTTCTCTCAGATCCGTCCCTTTTGGTGAAAGTAATGCCGACTTCATTTTCGTTAAGTTTAGCCTTAAGTAGTTCCTTAAAATCGTTTGATGTGTAATCATATTTCTCCATAATATACCTCAAGTTAATAATAAAAAGTTCTGCACAACTCCGTCGAGTCTGACCCGCGGAAGCAGTACCGGAATATGTCCGCATATATGTATTAAGTGGCGCAGAACTTATTCCTCAATTCCTGCAGGACCATCTTCCTCACCAAAACCAGGACCAAATAAATGAGGATCGTTTGGATTTAAATAGACTTCATCTAGTGTTAGATTCTGGTCATCAAAAATCCATCCATTTGCCTCTAATTCAGCTCGATTACGAGGATCTGCAGTATACTTATCTAAGAACAGTAACTGTCTTAGAATATCTTTTAATGGTGCACCGTTCATACCAAGACGGTGACCAAATATGTCTTTATGATAGTCAGATAGAGTAGTTACTAATTGATCGTAACTATACTTTTTATAAAACTTTAATGATTCTTTTGCACTAAAACTCATAATAATCTCCATTTGTTTACCATTTAAGTATATTATATCCTGTTTTCTAATTAAAGTAAACAGTTATTTTAACTTATTTTGTAAACAGATTGTAACAATACTACTATCATATAATAGTATTATATCAAAATTATGAATTAATGTACAATATTAATTTGCCGAAGCATCCATACCAGCTAATGGATTATCTAATGCTTTCTTAATCTTCATGTCAATATCCTTACGGAGTTCACGGAGATCCTTATCCATATCACGCTGAGCTTGCTTGGTTGAGCGCTCAACAGTTTCAACTACATCTTCAAGTTTACGAATGTCTGCTTTAAGATCATTCTTAATATCTCGTGTATAGTCAACTGCTTTTGCAGAGTTTTCTTCTATGATTGCTAATTTTTTGTCAAATTCAGATAAATCAGGAGCAACGTAGGATTGAATTTGTTCTTTCATTTCCATATAGTCTTTCCAGAACATGGCAGCTCCCCATACAATACCAGCAGCAGTTGATAACGCTGTGAGTATTACAAAGATTTTACCGCCTTTAAATTTAATTCCACCTACGTCGATTTCCATCTTATCTCCCTTGACCTCTATATTTCTTAAAAGATGCTTTCTTATTTTTATTCATAGTCTGCATCTTTGGTTTACGCCCACCTTGACTTGTTCTTTTAAAAACTGGTTCGTGAGCTACTTTAATTGTTGATTTTGTTTTCTTTGCCATAATAATATCCCTTCATTGAAAGGTTTATTTATATTATTTAGCAGCAGGTTTCTTAGCAGTCAATGCTTGACCACCAAAGAATGCAGCTACAATCGCAGCAACAGAAACAAAATATGTTGCAGCCATATCACCAAGGATTTTAGCTGCTCCATCTAAACCTAATAATACTGCAAGTACAACAGCAAATGGGTAGAGTAACATACCAAATAATGCAAACCATGCCATGTTTCTTTGAGCATCTCTCATTGCATCTTGGTCTTCTAATTCTTTTCGTTTAAATTCCAGATACATTTTTTGTTCTTCAGGTGAAACTACACCATCACCATTTGTATCTGCTGGGTGGTAGCCCTTTACTTCTTCAGTCATAATCATCTCCCGTTATTGATATTGCTGTTCTACCATTTTATCCATGAGTTTGTCTTGCGCATACGTAAAGGCAACCCCATAAACATCTTCTATGGTCTTATTTATATAAATGTCTTCCCCAACGTAAAAGTTGGCAAGATCAAATAATGAAGCATCAACTAGGTTTGCTCCTAATGATGCCATTGCTGCTAATGCTGCTGCCTGATCACCAGTACCAGAAGCAATATCAGCTACAATTCTTTGTGCGATGGCATTTGCTACTTCTGTCTTAGCCTCATCGCTTGATTCTCCTTCAGATTTAGATTCACCTGATTTACTTTCTGATTTTGAATCACTTTTACTATCTGATTTACTATCACTCTTAGATCCACCACCTGATTTAGAGTTACTTGCTGTTTTAGTTCCACCACTAGAACTTGATGATGAAGAACTAGAACTGCTTGAAGAAGAACTAGAACTAGATTCTGTTGAACCTCCACCAGATCCTCCAGCATCTGCAGTTTGAGCTCCTCCACCTGAATCTGAACTAGATGGACTCATACTCATAGGTGAAGCATCCATTGAAAAACTACTTACTGTTGCAGTTGGTGTAGATACATTGACACTTATTGTTGGTGTAGAAGATACAACACTTGTTGGTGATGCAGGGGAAGTAGGATCTGATGTTACATCTGCAACTGATGTTGTTGTAGTAGAACCAATATAGTTTCTTACGACAGTATCTTCATATGTTGTGAGTGTAGTTAATACTTGTTCTGTAACAATACTTGTAATTTGTTGTGTGATTGTTGTAATCTGTGTATCAATAATTTCTAGTTCAGGGTATTGTAAGACTGGACCATAATATCCACCCCAATAACCTGCATCAATACCATAATAAGATAAATCGATCGTTGTACTACTACCTAGATTATTTTCTCCAATACTCATTGAAGATTCATAAGTTTTCCATGTATTATCTAAATAAAATGTTTCTGCTGATTGATATGATTCTCCAGATACAGGATCAGATACTGTAATAGTTACTGTGAGAGGGTCAAGTGTTCCGGAAGAACAATCACCGCCAATTTGGTTTGTACATGCATAACCATATATCGATTGGTTAATATTGAAACCATCTGTCCATTCATTACTATTTAAATAATCAGCAAGGTTGACTTCAAAGTCCCATGTACCACCTTGATAATCCATATGAACATGTGCACAATGATTAAGTGTAGAACCTGTTACGTTACCGCATGCAGATTCATTTATTACATCACCAGATGAAACGCCTTCGGTTGTTTCTGTAGTGGTAGTTGTAGTGACTACTTCGTTATCTACATTTTCATAGATAATTGTAGTTGTTTCTGTAGTGGTTGTAGTAACTTCATAGCCATCAGCAGTAATTTCAGTAGATGTACCAGTAACTTGATCTGAAGATTGGATATCAGTAATTGTACCACCTTCAGGACCAGTGCCACCGATTTCATAACTCTTTGCATCTGCCATCATATAGAAAAACGTTCCGCAAAGAAGTAAAATACCTACTATTGTTACTGTATCTTTCACTAGTTACGTTGACCTAATGGATTTGTTGTATATGGAAATGTTTGTACTGAAGAATTCTCTTTACGAGCAACAGTAACTTTCCAGCTTGCATCAGATGGGACTTGATCTTGGTTCTGTTCCCATAATGCCATAGCTTCTTTACCAATTTTACCTTCAATTGGACAAGGAGTTCCGGCCATCATCATAGCATCAAATACTCTACCATCTTGGCATAGTGTAGATACTGCGGCCACTTTCATGCCCATTTGATATAATGATCTGGATAATTTAATTCTTTCACAATTATCATCAACAACTGTTGCACCTAATGCTAAACCAATAACAGAAGATTGTACACCTCCGCCAACGCCAGATTTACACATGTCGTTTTGGTTAATCATAATGTTTGGTGCCATCGCGGTTGATGGTGTTCGATCGATTGTAGTTGTACCAGTAACCGTGCCAGATACCGTAGATGTGACTGTATTCGTCTCAGCAAATACAGTAATAGATAAAAGCGTACCCAATAGAATACAGGCCGCGAATTTGAATAATTCTCGTTTCATTTTACTCTCTCGATTAGTTTAACGTATATAGATCAAAAGAGCATAATGTATATCAGTTTATATTATTTATAAAAGATCTTTATCCTTAAATGCATGTTTTCCATCAGAAAAGATCTCAAGTGATGGTTTACGTGGTTGAGGAGGTGTAGGTTTAACCTCCTCTTTTTGTAACCACTTCCTTTTTAAAGGTTTACGTAATGATTTAGGTTTTTTGGCTGGAGTTTCCTTCACCGGTTCTTTTAGAACTTCAGCTTGAGGCTTTTTTACATCTGGACCTTTTGCAACTTGTCTTTGTATGGGACCTAAACCATTTTTTGGTGGTTGAGGTGCAAGGGGTTGCTTATGTTTTAATGACCAGTTTGCAGCAATTAACATGAGTACAGCTAATGGATCAAATACAGCAACAATCAATATTATCATACCACGTACAGCTTTTTCTAATAATGATTGATCTAGTTCATCTCCATATATTAATGCAGCAATATATTTAATTGGACCAACCTCTGCTTCAAGTTCTCGTAAGTCTTTAGACAGTGGAGCCTTTTCTTTTTGTAACTCAATAATCTTAGCTTGAGAGTCTTTGATACGTTTAGTTAAAGCAGAACGATCTCTTGCTTGTGATCTTCTGATCTTTAATGCACGTTCAGCAACATCTTCTACATAAGTATTATTGTTTTCATCTTTAAGTTCACGACCTTCTGATTCCATCTTACGATTAACAACATCGTCCATTTGTTTGATGAGAGCTTTACTATTTGAAATTGTTTCCCTTTCAATAGCAATCTGTTCATCAATAAATGAAACTTGTTCAGAATAATCGCCGGTTGGAATAGCTTGATCTAAGTGTGCCTTAGATAAGAACCCAAAGATACCCATTGATGTAATGACCATTAAGACCACAACAGCAATTGTCAAATATGATTTAAGTAAAAATGGAGCTTGTTTCCAGTTTCTATAAACCCAAGAGGCAACAACGAGCTTTGCAGCCTCTAGAACTCCTCCCATAACAAGAATAGGTACTACAGCTGCCGCAAATATAGCAGCTAACCCCATTAATGAATAATAAGCTGCAATAACTGATAATGTTAATGCAGTTACAAACATAAGGATAATCATTATAGATCTCCTTCCTCTATTTTTAAGTGTTTTGAATGAATCTTTGCGCCGACAAATTCATTATAATATTCATCTTTGAGTAAGACGTGATTAACCATTTGGTGGTATAATTCCCAATAGGAACATTCACCTTTAGTCTTACAGAGGTGTAGTATCTCTCTCTTATAATTGTCGAAGCCCTTATCTTCAACAAGCAACTGTACTTCTTTGCTTGATCCATAATAAGTTCTCCAATCAGACTCTGCACGAGTCCGTACCCTTCTTTTACGAGTTTTATTTACAGGTAAGATCTTTGGTTTCCAAAAGAACTTTTTACCTATGTATTTCTTACCAGTATCCAGTTCAGTAATTTGATAAACAAATCCTTGATACTCTTCCGGTGTTTCCTCAAAGGGTTGATCATTGTATAACCACATTATTCATCGTAGTCGTCATCTTCAAAGATATCGCCACCGCATACTGGGCAGTAAACGATATCGTCTGAATTAATATCATTTGTTTTCACCGTAATTTTACCATGAGAATCGCAGTGCTCACAAACAAAATGTCTGACAGCCATATATTTCCTTATTATAATATACTATTATTTATTATGCAGCGTTAGCTGTACCCCAGACATCTTCCCAAGAACCTTTTAATGCACCTTTAGCATAATCAGTAACTCTATTTTCAAAGAAGTTACCATGTACTGGAGCATTAATCATTTCTTCTACCCATGGTAAAGGATTCTTTTTAACTTTAAAGATACCTTTCATACCAAGAGAGATAAGACGTCTGTCTGCGATATATCGAATGTATTTCTTGACATCAATTGAATTAAGATCTCTCATATCACCTTGAGAGAAAGCAAGATCGATAAACTTATCTTCAAGTTCAACCATCTTTTCTGCAATTGAATAGATTTTTTCTTTGAGTGTATCATTCCAAATTTCTTTGTTTTCCTCAATATAAGTTCTAAATAACCTAATCATAGATTCAGCATGCATTGTTTCATCAACAATAGACCATGTAACAATTTGGCCCATGCCTTTCATTAAACCATGGCGAGGAAAATTAAGAAGCATAATAAAACTACTAAACAACTGCATACCTTCCGTAAAAGCGGAGAATACTGCAATATGAGCGGCAGTCGATGCTTTATCACCATTTTTCGAGCTGAGTTCGGTAACATAATCGTGTTTATCCTTCATTT
>Ga0255768_10002919_pt1 | contig 17108 bp, 9 predicted proteins | sample 071ome_33_FD_179983 | JGI IMG/M metagenome (GOLD analysis project Ga0255768, IMG submission 179983) | Coastal salt marsh microbial communities from the Groves Creek Marsh, Skidaway Island, Georgia - 071412AT metaG (version 2) | ecosystem: Environmental > Aquatic > Marine > Intertidal zone > Salt...
CCGCGCGGGTTCTTTCTCTCTCTCTTCTTTTTGTGTCGCATTCGAGCAAAAGAGGCCGCGGTTTTGCTCGGTTCCTTTTTTTGTTTAGGGTTTTATTTTGTAACCCTAAACAAATACTTTTCAAAAGAAAAAAAAAAGAAGCCGGCGGCTGGTGTCGCTCGTAATCGCCGACAAAGAAAGAAGCGCATAAGAAAGCACGGATATCAGACAACATGGCGACGTCGGAACAACTCGAATTTTGGGGCACGATCATCAAAGCCGGCCAATCCGTCCGCGTGGACATCGACGAAGAAGACGAGGAACACGTGAGTTTATCCCTGGTGGCGTTAGGAGACGTCGAGGACGACGAGAAGAAAAACGATGCGAAAAAAAATCCGCACGCGATTCTTTCGGTCGTCGAAGACGTCGGCGTGAACGGCGCGAAGGAGATTTTCCTGGCGACGTTGCGAAGAGGCAAAACGGAACAGTTTTCGTTGGATGTGGTGCTTTCGGATACGTTCATCATGAAGAACAGCGGGAACGTGGATGCGCACGTGACTGGTTGGCGAATGGACGGACGCGTGAGAGGGAACATCGAGAGAGAGATGGAGGAGTACGAAGACGAGGAGATGGAGGACGAGATGTTTGAAGATATGGCGGCGGAGAGAGCGATGATGGACACGTCGTCGAGCGATAGCGAGGAAGACGACGCGGATTTCGCGAGCGAAGACGAAGAGACGGACGACGAGGATTTGAGCGATGGAGACGAAGACTTCGTGGAGATGAGCGACGACGAGATTGAAAAGTTAGCCGAAGAAGCGGCGGAGCACGAAGACGAAGAGGATGATAGCGAAGAGGATGATAGCGAAGAAGAAGAAGAAGAAGAAGAAGAAGAAGATGATGATGATGACAATGAATCCTCGGATTCAGACGGGGATTACGAATACGACGAGCGATTCGATCCAAAGAATTTACCGAAAGATGCCGAGCTTTTTCAAAGCGATTCGGAAGAGGAAAGAATGTTTGACGAAGCGTTGGCAAAAATTACCGATGAAGAGATGCTTGGTGAATCCTCTTCGGAATCTGAAGGTAGCGATGACGACGATGATGATGATGATGATGACGATGATGATGATGATGATGACGACGATGATGATGCATCTTCTTCTTCCTCCTCCTCTTCAGAATCTGAATCCGAATCCGAATCCGACGACGACGAGGAAGGAGACGAAGAACTCAAGAAGAAAATCGAGACGCAACTCAAGAAAGAGTTTGCAGATCCGGTTTCATCCGAATCGGAAGAAGAATCAGATTCAGAAGAAGAGGACATTCAAGGCACGGCAAAGAAACCAGCGGCGACTCCAGGGAGCGCCGCATCGAAAAAGAGAAAAGCAGAGGAGAAAAGCGAATCTGAATCTGAGTCTGACGACTCGGACGACGAATCGTCCGAGTCGGAATCAGAAGAACCGATCAAAGGCACCGGACAGAAAAAAGTAAAATCGCCGGCTTCTACGCGAAAAGAACTCTTGGAAAAACCAAAGAAAGAAGCGTCATCTGATGAATCTTCATCGTCGTCAGAAGACGAAGAGGAGGAAGGAGATGAGTCTTCTAGCAGTAGTAGTAGTAGCAGCAGCAGCGGCAGCGACAGTGGTAGCAGCTCGTCTTCTTCATCTTCGGAAGAGGAGAAAGAGGAAAAAACGCCGCAAACGGCGTCAAAGAAAAACGCCGAGCAATATACCATTGATTTAATCAAGTACTTGAAGGCGCACGGGAAAACGAAGATGGCCGCGTTGGCCGGGAAAGTCAAGAAGCCTCAGTCAATAGGGATGAAGTTCAAGGACTTCGTGAAAATGCGTCCGGATGAGTTCAAAATTTCTGGAGAAGACATCGAATTGAAATAGAGCGTTTTGAATAGACATTCTGTAGTTAAATTTAATTATATTAATATTCTCTCTCTCTCTCCCTCTCTTACTGTTATCCTTATTATTCACTTTCCACTTCAATTAGAATCCCGAAGCGGCTCCAATCGTCGCTCTCGGAATCGCAAACCATCCGGTACCGTTGTTGACGGACATGAAAAAGTCGCAAAACACGAGACTCAAAATTGCCATCAACTTCATCAAAATGTTCAACGCTGGTCCACTGGTATCCTTCAACGGATCGCCGACGGTATCGCCAACAACCGCGGCTTTGTGGCACTCCGAGCCTTTCTTTTGTCTCTCCGAAATCATAATCATAGATCCATCCATGTTCCTCAAAATCTCCCCCGTATACGGTCCGTCCTCTGGATCGTCTCTCGCGCGTGAGCGCTTCGGCACGTCAATGTACAAGCCACCTTTTTCGACGTACTTCTTGGCGTTATCCCAGGCACCGCCCGTGTTTGAAGCGGAGATGGCGAGTTGCACACCGGAGGCTAACCCACCGGCGAGCAAACCGACGACGGCTTCGACGCCGAACAAGGTACCCGTGATGATGGGCGCAGCCATGACGAGGCACGCCGGCGGGACCATTTCTCTCAAACTCGCGTCCGTGGAGATTTTGATGCACCTGGCGTGATCCGGCGGCGCGTGACCTGGAGTACCTTCGAGTAATCCCGGGATGGTGTCAAATTGTCTCTTCACTTCCTTCACCATCTCCATGGCGGCAATACCGACCGACTTCATGGTCATCGCAGAGAACCAATACGGAAGCATACTTCCGATGAGCAAGAACGCAAAGACAACCGGGTTGAGCATGTTGACGCCGTTTTCGAGAACTTTCGATCGCGTGACAAATGCCGCCGTCAACGCCAACGACACTAACGACGCGGAGCCGATGGCAAAACCCTTACCGATCGCCGCGGTCGTGTTACCGGCCGCATCTAACGCGTCCGTCTTGTCTCGGACAGATTCCGGAAGTTCCGCCATTTCGGCAATGCCGCCGGCGTTGTCGCAAATCGGACCGTACACGTCAATAGCCAAGCAGGTTGGCAACGTACCCAACATACCCAACGCGCACAACGCAACGCCAAACATGTCCGCCATGGAAAAGGCGATGAACACGCAAAACGCGAGCATGGAGATTGGAATCACGCACGATTTGTAGCCCAACGCCAAGCCGTAGATGATGTTCGTCGCGGCACCGGTTTCCGTCGATCTCGCGACTTCTCTCACAGGAGCGTACGAGTGCGAGGTGTAGTATTCAGTGACAAAGCCAATGATCAAACCACCCCAAAGACCGGCGACAATGCACGCAAACGCGGCGTGCGGGCCGTTCGTGACGCACTTGGAGGAGACGACGCCATCCACGCACGCCACGGCAAAGGTTCTGCCACCCAAGTAAAACTCTTGCGGCATGAAAATGCGGCATAACGGGTACACGCACATCGTCATCGCAAACGTGGAAAATGTCAACTGTTTCTTCAACACTTGTTCCACGCTCGCTTCGTTTTTAACCGGGTCTAAATCCGTAGCGATGAAAGAAACCGCCGCGCACGCCAAGATGCCGATGGACGAGATGTACAACGGAAACATCAACGTGTCCCAACCAGCGGAAACTAAATCCACAGATTCTGCGCCGATGACTAAAGCAGCGCAAGTCGCTTCCGCGAAAGATCCGAACAAATCAGAACCCATACCGGCAACATCACCGACGTTATCGCCGACGTTATCGGCAATCGTCGCTGGGTTTCTGGGATCGTCCTCGGGGATACCCGCGACAACTTTCCCGGCTAAATCCGCGCCAACATCCGCAGCTTTGGTGTAAATACCACCACCAACTCTTCCGAACATGGCAATAGATGATCCACCCAAACCAAAGCCGGCGATGCACTCGAAGAGTTTAACCGCTTCGCCGCCTGAGATGCTAAACGCGCCGGAGTAGCAAATCATGATGAAGTACATCACCAACAAGCCCAAACCGGATAATGCAAAACCCATGACTGCGCCACCTCTAAAGGCGCAGTTGAACGATTCTTTCCAAGCTTCGCTGTTGCTTTCCTTCGCCGCACTCATCGTGCATCGGGCGTTGGAGAAGACCGCGATCATCATGCCGATGTAGCCAGAAACCATACTCGTGATGCCGCCGACCACAAACGCGAACGCGGTGAGGGAGCCAACTTTGAAGTCCCATCCATCGTCCGTTCTGGAGACAAAAATGGAAATGAACACGCCCATGGCAGCTAAGAAATACACGCACATGCGATATTCAGCGGCTAAGAACGCTTTCGCCCCTTCTTGAATATCCCGGTAAATCTGCCTCAACTTGCGATATTGATCTCCACCATTCGCGCCAGATTCGAGTTCATCGACCGATTCCATTCGTCGCATCAACAAGTCGTCGTCGTCTTGCCCTCTCGTCGCTCTGTACAACTGAATTCTGTTGATCTTCTTGTACATGAAAAACGCAAAGATTAAGCCGAAAATCGCCGGCGTGATGACGAGTAAAGACCCCATGATTTCTTCCAAGACTAAAGAGTTTGTAGCCGTGCCTCCTTGCAATGGCATCACCCAGAGAAGGAAAACTTTTTATCTCTCTCTCGCTCGCAAAAAGCAAAAGAGTAGTGCGTTCCTTCTTCTCCTCTTCTCTCGAGTAAAAAGGGGAAAAAAGAAAGCGCTAGCACTACTACTCTCTCTCTCTCTCTCTCGCTCGCGCGTTTCTCTCACTTATATATATAACAGATGTGCTTCTTTTATATATATATAGAGTGCGTAAAGATTATATCGAACGACGACGACGCGCCGATTGGATTTTTCCTTTTGTTTTTTTTGGGGTGGCTGCTCACTCGAGCTCTCAAAATTGAGAGCTTCACGACCATCCATTTCCGAACCTTCATCTTCACTAAATAAAGAATAATAAAATATGCAGATTTTTGTCCCCAAAAAGGCGAGCTCTGGCAGAGGGTAAATGTGTTATTCCCTCAAGGTCGCAAAAAAGCAGCCGGCTCGCTTTCAAAACAGTGGTGGTGTGTGTCGCTACATGGATTTTAAAACGCTTTTTTTGCCCGCTGCGACATTTTTACAACAAAAAGACGCAAAACGTCAACGCCGCGTTCTCACTACTACTACGTGTATATGTATCGCTAGACTACTATTTCGCTAGACTATTTCGCCGTCCTCGGCGGCGTCTTGGATGAGCATCGGTTGCGGCGCGTTTTTGGCGTCGGTCGGCGGGTCGTCTTCTTCCTTTTGCTGTTGTTGTTGCTGCTGCTGTTGTTGCTGTTGTTGTTGGTGCTCTGTGACATACTCTTCGCCCGGGAGTTTCGTGATGCTCGCGAGCGCGTTTTGTAAACCTTCTAACGCGTCGTTCGTTTCTTTTTCCTCCTCTTCGCTCTCTTTTTCGAGCCTCGCTATTTCCTCCTCGAGCGCTCGAAGCGTCCGCTCGGAGACTTTCTTCTCCGGCAATTGGATAATCTCAGCTCTCACTTTTTCTCGTCGCTCTTCTGATTTCCCGTCTTCTCTCAGCGCTTTCACCTCTAGTTTCAACTTTTTCACCTCTTCTTCCGCGTCTTTGAATTTCTTCTCCAAACGAACCAACTCTTTCTCGTACGACGCGTCTTCTCTCTCGCGCGCCCGTTCCGCGTGTTTCAACTTCCTCACCACGTCTTGCTCGTACTTTGCAATCTCTCTTTCCAAGTTTTTCCGATGCGCGAGCACGACATCTTCATTCTCCTCGCTTCCGATCGCTTTCCCTAACGCCACGAACGCTTTCGCGATTAAATCCACCGGCACGTCCTTCCCGGGAACGCCCGACGCTTGCCCCACTTTCATCTGATGTTTCAACATTTCAACTAACTTCGCGTGGATTTGAACGTTTTCTGCCGGTGTTTGACCTCCATCGTTTGACGTCGTCGTCACCGGCTCCTCCTCTTCCATCTTCTCCTCTTCGATTTCATCGTCCTCGTTCACAAACGGCACCGGTTCCGGCGTCTCGCTTCTTCCTCCTTCTTCTCCCGTCGTCGTCGTCGTTGTCGTTCTCGTCGTCTTCTTCTTCGGCGTTGAATTCGGAGAGATGAACTTTGTGTGCGTCGCGTTTTTCTCCGTGATCGTCGTCACCACGCGCGCCGGCGGCGGCGGTGGTTGTTTCAGAGACAGCGACGCGTTCGTTTCTTCTTTTTCTTCTTCTTCGTCGTCGTCTTTAACCGCCGTCGTCGCTCCTTTCTTCCCTCTTTTCGGTGTTGGCATTTTTCTAAACTCGAACGAAGAGGTGGTGCGTGTGTTCGTCTGTCGTTCGTGTTGTGAACTTTTTTTTTCCGACTCTTTCTTAAACCCTAAACCCTAAACCAAAAAATGTTATGCGTGTGTGTGTTGTTCGACTTTTTCTTCTTCGAGAAATCCAAAAATTTATCGCCACCACCGGAAGACCGCAGAGACGCGCGAGAGATAATCTTTCCTCTGACACACACACACAAACGCATAAACGCGGCATAAAAAAGGAAGAAGAAGAAGAAATCACATCATCATGGTGATGGTCGCCTCGAACTCCGGCGTCATCGGGAAAGGGAACGCGTTGGAGACCATCTCGAAAGAAGTCACGCAGTCCGGGAAAGGTTTGACGCTCCTCTTCGTCGCGTGGGGGATAGTGTCGTGCGTCCAAATCGCATCGATGCGCTCGAAACAAGACATTGAATATTCGTCGTCTTTGATGCCGCAAGAAAACGTGGCGGCGTGGGCGTGCACGTTTGCCGCGGTGAGTGGGGTGGCGGCGTTGGTGTACGCGATTCAGCTGGCGAAATCTGTGCTCGCGCAACCGGCTGGGAACAGCAAGATGCAAGAGATCGCTTCGGCTATTCAAGAAGGCTCGAGAGCGTTTCTCGCGACGGAGTACAAATGGTTGTCGGTGTTTTGCGGCGTGACGTTTTTGTTCGTCTGCGCTGGTATTTCGTTTAGCACGGGGATTTGCTTCGTGATTGGAGCCGGTCTGAGCGCGGCGACCGGGTGGATGGGGATGAGCATCGCGGTGCGAGGCAACGTGAGGACGGCGGCTGCGGCGGTGCACGGATTGGACCCGGCGTTGCGCGTAGCGTTTAACACCGGGACAGTCATGGGGATGTTGGTGGTTTCGTTTGGTATTTTGGGTTTAGCCGTGGCGTTTATTTTCTTCGAATACACGCAGAATAGCGCGGAAGAGGCGTTGACGACTTTGGCCGGGTTTGGGTTCGGCGCGAGTTCAATCGCGTTGTTTGCGAGAGTTGGCGGGGGAATTTATACGAAAGCCGCGGATGTTGGGGCGGATTTAGTTGGTAAAGTGGAAGCGGGGATTCCGGAGGATGATCCCAGAAACCCGGCCACGATTGCGGATAACGTCGGGGATAACGTCGGGGACGTCGCCGGTATGGGCGCGGATCTGTTTGAATCGTACGTCGGGTCGATTATCGCCGCGGCAACGTTAGGATTAGAAGTCCACGGGCAACGAGGGGTGGCGTTACCGTTTTATATCGCCGGCGGAGGTATTTTCTGCGCGATTATTGGAACGTTGTTCGTGAGAACGCAAGAAGGCGCGAGCCAAGAGCAGTTGTTGACGGCTATGCGCAACGGGACAATTTCTGCGAGTTTGTGCGTGTTGATGTTCTGCGGGTTTGTGATTCCGGCGATTGGGATCGCAGCGCCGTTGAAGGTGTACTTCACGGTTTTGACTGGGTTGTTGGCTGGTGTCATGATTGGAGCGGCGACGGAATATTCCACGTCGCACGCGTTTTGGCCGACGAGAAGTATCGCCGCGGCTGCGGAAACCGGACCGGCTACGGTTATGATTCAAGGTTTGGCCGTCGGTATGTTTTCCACGGCGCCGCCTATTGTGATTATTGTGATTGCGATTGTTATTTCGATGACTTTGACGGGCGTGTTTGGTGTCGCGATTGCTGCGGTTGGGATGTTGTCCACGTTGGGCGTCACGTTAGCCACCGACGCGTACGGACCGGTGGCGGATAACGCCGGCGGCATCGCTGAAATGGCGGAGATGCCGCCTGAAATCAGAGACCGAACGGACGCTTTAGATGGTTTAGGAAACACCACCGCGGCAACTGGGAAAGGTTTTGCCATTGGATCCGCGGTGTTGACTTCTTTGGCGTTGTTGACGGCGTTTCAAAAAGCCGTTTCGGTGAAAGGCACGGATTTGTCGGTCGATATCATCGCCAACTCGAAAGTCATGCCGGGTTTGTTAATCGGCGGGGTCTTGCCGTTTATATTTTCTGGGTTTACCATGTTAGCGGTCGGTCGATCCGCGGGGTCAATCATCGAAGAAGTTCGAAGACAGTTCCGCAACGGTATCTTGGAAGGTTTAGTGAAACCGGATTACGCGGCGTGCGTCGACATCGCGACGAGAGCGAGTTTGAAAGAAATGGTCGCCCCGGGCGTGATGGCGGTGATTGTGCCAATCGTGGTTGGTATTTTTATGGGCCCGGAAGCACTCGCGGGCGTTTTGACGGGCAGCATCGTCTCTGGATCGACGATGGCGATCATGATGGCCAACGCCGGTGGCGCGTGGGATAACTGCAAAAAGTACGTCGAGGCTGGCGCGCACGGCGGAAAAGGCTCGGAGTGCCACAAAGCGGCGGTAGTTGGTGATACGGTTGGTGATCCGTTCAAAGACACCAGTGGACCAAGTTTGAACATCTTGATTAAGTTGATGAGCGTCATCGCTTTAGTCATGGCGCCGTTGTTGAAGAGAATGTGGATTGAAATGATCTAATAATTTTCTCACGCGATTTGCGAGGACGACAAGAACGACTGGTGAGGTGAGATAGTAGTGTGTGTTGGGGGTTTCGGGAACACTCAGAGAAAAAAGGAGAGAGAAAATTAATACTACTGGTACTAATATAAAACCTATACGTTATTCACTGATTAACTGCTAATTCTAAATACTGCGTTGTGCTACTACTGCTTCTGCTCCTGCTCTCTTGCCGCCTTTGTACGTCTCGATACTTTCTTTTCAATCCTCCATCTCCTCGTCGTCTTGGTCGTACATTTCGAATCCTCCGTCCTCGTTGTCTAAATCCCTCAAATCGATCGGGTTATCGTCGTACTCATCGTGCCCTGGCACGTGTCGAGGTAACTTTACCGCAGCAATATCAATCAAACACAACTCTAACATCTCTTGAGAGAACTCACACGAAGGATTCAAACCCAACGCTTTGTGGTAACTCGCCACGGCGTTTTCTAAACTCGTCACGTCTACAAAATCCGCCTTCATTTGGTATGCGAAACCTAGCGCGCTGTGTGTGGACGAAATGTTCGGCCGCAACGCGATGGCTTGTTCGTAACACGCGATGGACTCTTCGAATCGCTTCAATTTTCGCAAGCAGTGCGCTAAATTCACGACGCACGGTTCCCATCGTTCCAGCTTTTGCGAGCTCAACCGAGAGGCTAACGCGACAACGTCGTGTTCTTCCGATTTGATCATGGCGTGTTGAGGCGACGGACTCGTGCTGATGCTCGTACTAGAACCTCCTCCCGTGGCTAACCATAACGCATCTCTCAAGAACTGTTCGGCTTCTAAATACTCTTTACGTTTGTACGCGGAAACGCCCAGCTCGTTCTGGACCAACGCATCCTTCGGATTCAACTCCGCCGCTTTTTCGAAAAAGCTTCGCGCGAAGGAAGCGTTGTTCGAACCTCGGCTGTATTCCATCCCGGCACACAAAACAGGCACGTGCATGCCTGGAAACAGTCTCGAGGCGGTTCGATACGCCGCGACGGCTTGGTCGGATTCGTCCTGCATGGCGAAAGCGTGGCCAAACGCGATCCACGCCGGTGCGAACGCTTGATCCGCAACCGTTGATTTCCCGAAATACCGTCTCGCGTCGTCGAATCGTTTCGCAACGAGATAATAACACCCGACAGCGTACCAAGAAATCGCGTGCTTGGGATATAAGGCGGTTAAATCGTGCGCAATCTTGTACAAATCGTTCGATTTTTTCAAGTCCACCGCCGAGGCGAGGTATGCAGGCAATGATTCAACGTCGTATCTCGACGGCGCGGACGATTTAGCGGCTATTCTTTGCATCTCTTCGTAACATTTGCGCGTTTCACCTCTGTTGTAAAGCCATTCAGCACGTTTCGCGCGCAAAAACGGCGCGTCGCGCAAGATTTCGAGCTCCGGCGACGACGAAGAGGAGGTCGTCGTCGTCGACCTCGTCGCTACTCCCGACACCGGCGTCGAGTGATCGTATTGTTGCGATTGCATCTGCGTCTTCTTCCTCGGACTTCTCCTAGACGGCGAAAGTGTTTTTGAGGGACTTCCTTTCACCGGAGTCTTTTGCCTATCTCTCACTCCTCTTACTCTCGCAGAAGTAGCGTTTGTAGAATCTCTCAACGCGGCGCCAAAATCATCCTCCTCGAACCGTCCCGCCATCGCGTCGTACATCGCTCGCATCCACTCGTCGCCCTCTTCGAACCGTAAATTCTGCACCACCTCTTTCTCTTTTTTCATCGGCAGCGCGTGCGATTTCGTCAAAGCCTCGTAACTGTCGTACAACATCGGATCTAAAATGAGAGATATTTGAAACCATCTCGCGCTCGCGTTTCGAGCGTCCAACTGGTCGTGCACTCTACCTCGAATGTGCGCCGATACCGCTCGCAACTGGTCCAATCCGTCGTTTTGTTTCATCGCCACGGTATCCCCGTCGTCGCCTCCCGCGCTGTTGTTGTTATACACCGACGGCGTCCCGACGTGATTCGCGCCGACCACGTCTCCCACGAACGCGTGATTCGACGCCCCGGAGGACCCGAAATCCACCAGCCCATCCAACTCGCACATCTTCAAACACTCGTCAAACTTGCGAGATTTATACAAGCACCGGCTCGCTAACACGCTCATCTCCCCGAACGCCTCTAAATACTCTCTCTCTTTCTTCATGATTTCCATCGCTCGCACGTGTTGCCCGTCCTCGTGGAGGATCGAGGCGAACGCGTACGCGTCCGATTTCTTCATCGCTTCCAACGTTTCCTTCTTCGCGTCTTCGTCTTGCTCTGTTTTCGACGACGACGACGACGATACCGCTAAAGCGCTGCTCATGACGAGACAATTCTCCGCGAAAAATAACGCGGAAGAGCGCAAGCCGTGCTTGTTGTTTCTCGCCTCGTCTCGTCGAAGTCGGAGCTTCGCGAGCGTTCGCTCGACGACGACGTCGTTGCTCTTCTTGTTGTTCGCGTCGTCTTCGTCCATCTCTTTTTTTTTGTGCGGGTTCGTTGTTGTTTGGCTGTTTCGGAGTTTTTTGAAAATTTTTACCAAAACCCTAAATTTTCCTATTGAAATCAAACCCTAAATAATCGAAAAGCCCTGAATCGCACAAAACAACACTTCTTCCAACTCTTCACAGAAACACGCACACGCCAGCCTTCGTTGCTAGTATACAAAAAGGCATAGAGACTTTTCACGCATTGTCTTGTTGAACAAAAACATAGAATTTATATAATATGTTAATTTCCAAAGCGAACAGAAACGAGGTGTACAAGTACCTCTTTAAAGGTGCGGATGAATGACGACCGATTTTTGTTGTGATTTTGCGGCCCTAGAAATTTTTTTATCGATAGGATCCAAAACTCTCTCTCTCTCTCTTGTTTGCTCACCTCGCGTCTTTCTCTCACCTTTACCATCTATCGATAAACAGAGGGCGTCGTCTACGCGAAGAAAGATTACTCTTTGCCGCAACACCCGGACATTCCGGTGCCGAACTTGCAAGTCATCAAGCTCATGCAATCGTTCAAGAGCAAAGAGTACGTCAAGGAAATCTTCTCGTGGCAGTACTATTACTACTACTTGACCAACGAAGGCATCGAGTACTTGAGAGAATACTTGAACTTGGGCCCGGACGTCGTTCCGGACACGTTGAAGAAGTCCGCGAGACCGGCTGGGGAACGACCGGGCGCCGATGCCGGCAGAGGCGGCGGCAGAGGCGGCTTCGGCGGCAGAGGAGACCGCGGCGGACGCGAAGGCTACAGATCGGAAAGACCGGCGTTCGGTAGAGGCGGTTAAACGACAAGAGACTGTGTTTCGCGTTTACCACGAGGTTATTTTAACTTCTTATATAAACAAACGGATTGAAATATATAATTTTGCTATATTGAATACGTAAGTACTCGCGCGACGCGTGCCAAAAAGACGATTCGATCAGTATTTTCTCGAATAATTAAAACAGAAGATCACCACACATTTATTTTAAAAGTATTCACTTTTGCTTAAGTATCTCTCTCGCGCGCTGCGCTTATTCTTTTTATTCTTCTATGCGCGGTGCATTTCATGCGCGTTTTACTCGTTTAAATCTTTGCGATGGCAGACGCGTCCACGTCGGCAAACTTCTTCTCCTCGAACCATTTTACGATTTGCTCGGCGTATTTTTTCACCCCGCCTTCCTCGTCGCTTTCAATGTTCAAAACCATCACCGGGTCGTGTAACGACGAACGCAAGAGAAACCATCCTTTGCCTTCACTTTCAGCTCGAATGCCTTCAAAGTTCTCCTTCGCGCAGACAAAGTTCGGTTCGAAATACCCGCTTTCGATCGCTTGTTTAAACTGTTCGATGACCTCTGAACCAACTTTTTTAAACTCTGGGTTTGCTATTTTCAATCGAACTTCCGAGGACTCCAACGGTTCCTTCAAATTCTCTAAAATCTTTCCTATGCCACCGCCGTTCGCGTTCTTTCTCTTCACCGCCTCGATGATTATCTTCACCGCTAAATACGCGCCGTCGTCCAAGTTGTAGTTTTCTTTCATCGCGCCGTGGCCGGAAGTTTCAATCATCAAAGGCGCGTTGATACCTTTCGAATTCAACTCGATGCCTTTGTTGATCACGTTTTTATACCCTCGCATGTACCTCAGGTGCTTCCCTCCTCCGTTTTCGATGAATGTTTTCAACCCGGAAGAGGTGACTGAATCTGTCACAATCGTGCTTCCAGGTTCTTTTTGTAAAGCAATGTGCGATAACACCGCGATTAACTTGTTCCGATTGATCTCCTTCCCGTGCGAATCAATCACTGCGGATCGATCGACGTCGGTATCAAACACAATTCCTAAATCCGCTTTACTCGCCAAAACCGCTTTCGTCGCGGATTCCATCGCCTCTTTCTCCTCCGGATTCGGCGCGTGGTTCGGAAACATTCCGTCCGGATCTAAAAACTGCGACCCGGTACAATCCGCCCCTAGCGGTTCTAAAACTTTCGTCGCGAAAAAACCACCGCTCCCGTTTCCAGCGTCCACGACAATCTTAAAACCTTTCAACGGCTCGTTCGTCCCACCGTTAATACCTTCGATAATTTTGTCTCTCAAAATCGAACTGTACTTGTCGATGTATGGCCTCGATTCGATGTTCGCCTCGCCGCCTTTCGCCATCTCTCTCTCCGCATCGGCGATGTAATCCGCCGCTCTTTCGCACATAAACGCAACATCTTTCTTATCCAATCCTCCATCTTTCGTAAAGAACTTAATTCCGTTCCTGTTGAACGGAAGATGACTCGCCGTGAGCATCACGCATCCTTCGTACGCCGGTCCGAGCTCGCGGTCCTCCACCGTCGCGAAGAAACACGCCGGCGTCGTCGATAACCCGCAATCAATCGCGACGCCGCTTTTAAATTGCACGCCGCGCGCGAACGCGTCTTTCAGCGACGGTCCAGACAATCGCGGGTCTCGACCTATGCCAATCGTCACCGGCTTTTTACCGTCCACTTTTTTCTCCTCTCGCAACCAATCCACAAAGGCACAGCCTAAGCAAAACACCGATTCGGGCGTGATGGTGATCGGTTCATTCTCGACGCCGTCTAACGCGACCCCTCGCACGTCCGATCCATTTTGTAAACGCTTCAGCGACTCTGGAGTGGTTTTTGGTGAGGACGACGAGGCAGCCATCGCCAAAGTGGAGGTCAAGCCGCGTCGGTTTTGATGATGATGATGCTGACGGTGATGCCGATGGCGGAGGAAGAATTCGGTCGTTGCGACGGCGAATCCGATTTGATTTCTTCGCCGCTGCTCCGTGGAAAGAGTCGTTCTCCTTCTTTCTCCTCTCGGTTTCGACGCGTCGCGAAGAAAAGACGTCTTCTGAACACCGATCGCGCGCATTTACTTTTTTGCGAAGTGAATAATACCGCGTGCGTGAAAGAGAATTCACACCCCGCGCGCAAAAAAAATATCAAGAAGAAGAAATGTTTGTTGACTCACACGGACGGACACTTTTTTCAAATCAGAATTCAGAAAATAAGCGGGTTGAGAATATAAGTGTTTATTACGTTCTGCGTGTAAGCGTGTGTATCTCCGCGTCGCTTTCTAAATTTACAACTCCAACGGCGACGACGTTCTCTTTTTCTACAATTCGCGACCAAGGGCTTTTTCTGCCCCGCTATTCTTCTTCGCCTTCATCTTCTTCGACGATGGCGGCTCTCTTTGGCTGCGTCGCTTTCTTTTTGTTTCTCTTGGCGGGCGGCTCTAACGAAGCGCGCTCTTCGTCGCTGTTGGTCAAGTCCAGGAGCGATTTTTTAGTGCTCGCCGACATCGGTTTCTTTTTCTTTTGCGTTTGGTTTCTGTCGTCTGTTTCTTCTACGATGGACCGGATCGTAAACTCGGCGTCGTTTCCGGCGCCGCCGTCGGCTCGTTTCGGCTCTTTATTCTTGGCCGGCGAGGTGAGCTTTCCGGTTCCCATCAGCTCGTCTTGCGTCGCTTCTTTTCTGTGCGGCATGATGCCGGGTTTGTTCTTTCTCAGTTTACACAAATCTTTCCATCCTTGCACGTCCAGCGCCATGACGTGCGCCGCTCTTTCCTCTTTTTCCGCTTTCTCTTGCTCCTCTTTCGTATTTCTTTTCACCATCGACGGTTTGCCTTCCTCTGTTCTAATGGACACTTGTCCTTGCGAGACTAAAAACGACAAAGTGAAGACGTTTTCTATGAACTGCGCGAACGATTGACCGTTGAACACCAAGTCGACGACTGGACACTCGCTGTTTGGAAATTTGTTCAATTCCTTGACCATTTTCTGCATGATCTTCGCGGTGGTCTTCTCGTGGTCGTTTTTCGTCGATTCTAACTCCTCAGGTTTCGCCAATTCGCCGAGAGGGACCCTTTGTTGTCGTTGAGTCATTTTCCGCTCTTTAATTTCCGTGTTCATGACCCCATTCCTGTGTGATTGTGTCGTTGTGAAAAGAAGAAAGTGAGTATGTTTATACGCATATAACGAAACAAAAGAAACGCGGGACTACGCAAAACGAGAAGAAAAAGCGCTCACATGAAATCCAGCGTCTCCACCTCGAAGCAATATTTACTCGCAAAATCGCTCAACTCTCCCCATTTCATTTTCCCTTCGCTGATGAAATCCGGGTCATCCTCCGCGAGCGTCTGCTCGTCGCGTCTCCTGTTCCGCATGAACAAACTCGTCAGCCCGTTCAACACTTGTCCCACCGTGTATCGACTCATTCCAGTTTTGTTCAAATTTTTACTCATATCCAAACCAATGCCGGCCAACTCGCGGACGACTTTCAAATCTAACTCTTGCTCTCTCGTTTTCATCCTCGCGACGTTTGAATCCGTGTACACTGACTCGACTCTATCGATGAGTTTAGCCAGTCGCTGATTGTGTACATCTTTCAACTCGTCCCGGTTACGGTTGATGTCCTCTTGCATCGTTCGGTATTGAAAACGAGTTGCCCTTCTCGAGATGAGCCTCGATCTCGCGTCGTTCGTGTTGTTATTGTTGTTATCGTTATTATTATTATTAGCGTTATTATTATTCGCATCTGGCTTTGCCACGGCGTTCGGAACCTCCGCCGCCTTCGCCGCGATCGCCATCTTTTTTTCTCAAAGCGCGCGCGCGCGTGCGTGTGTGCGTGTGTGCGTGAGCGCGAGTATCGTTCGAGCGCGTTCAAATGGAGCAAAGTGTGTTTTTCAAATTCAAATACCAACAGTTGTGACAGAGTGAGAGGGAAAAAAAGCTTTAAAAAGGAGAGGAAGCCTATTACGCGGTTCGCGTTTTAATCCGCCGTCTTCTCTGAATCATTTTTGCTCTAAATACGCCGCCGCAACTACTAAAAAAGCTAACTAACTGCTACTACTCTAACGATACCTATTATTACCACCACTCTCTCTTCTCACCAAAAGCTTTTGCGACCGTATTTCTTTTGCGCGCGCACTTTGCGCCCCAGCTCTTTCACCGTGCTGTAATACGCGTCGCCGAGCTCCGCCGGTCGTTGGTAGGTGAATTTCTTCCAGATCTTGTCCATGTATTGGCGACGTCGTTCGCGCTCTTCTTCTGGCATGTCTCTCATGGTTTCTAGAATATCTGAGACGTCTTTTTCTGGGATCTTTAACGCGAATTCGCTGTAATTGATTTCGGATTCGAACGGGAACTCGATGTTATCGGCGATGATAATCGGGATGCATCGAGTCATCACGGCTTGGTAGAAACGAAGCGTCCAAGGAGTCCAACCTAACGGGTTTAAGCAAAATACGGATTCCGTCATTTCGCGAACGTAACAGTCTCGGTCGCAGTCTTTGATTTTGGTGCCGTAGATGACGTCGGTGGCGTTTTGGAAGATTTTTTTCAGTTTCGGTCGCAAACCTTTACTGTACGCGAACCCAGCCGGGTGGTCGATGGTGCCTCGAAACATGGCTAAGATTTTCCGTTTCGGAGGGTTCTTCACCAGCTCGTTTCGATGTTCTTCCAAATACATTCGTTTATCGTACTCTAAACCCGGAATGACGATATCTTTCCACGTGTCAAACTGAGGTAACGTCCGATCGCCTTCCGGCGTTAGATAAATCGAGTGCGGTATTTCCTTTTGCCAATCTCGAAAAATCGTCGGTCCTCTCGCTCCGGCAAAGACGAAAACGTGATCTCTCCCGTCCGTGCGATTAAAATACGGCCATTTTCCTTTCACGTGCGATAAAACTTCCAAAAAATACTCGTTCGTTTCTTCCATCGCTTGTCCTTGATTCTCGTGTCGCAGCATCTCTCTCGACCACAAGAAACACTCGCCGTATTGCGGCACGAAGAACAAATCCGCCTCCTCTGGGTTCATCGTTCGGACGCCATTCTTATCGTCTCTAAAGTTTCTGTGGAACCAAATCTCCGTCCCGTACTGGTCGCGTTCGCATCGCCCGTACTTCTTCGCTAACTCGCTCGTCAACTGTTTCGGCACGTCGTAGACGAAAACCTTCGGAAACGCCAAAGACTCT
>Ga0255768_10002926_pt1 | contig 17081 bp, 11 predicted proteins | sample 071ome_33_FD_179983 | JGI IMG/M metagenome (GOLD analysis project Ga0255768, IMG submission 179983) | Coastal salt marsh microbial communities from the Groves Creek Marsh, Skidaway Island, Georgia - 071412AT metaG (version 2) | ecosystem: Environmental > Aquatic > Marine > Intertidal zone >...
TAAAGTACTCTTGCGAGCCTTGATTAAGATTGCCATCATGAAAAGTTACTGTAAATCCAGTATTACTACTACTGCTAATAGTAAATGAAATATGATCATTTGAGTCTACTGGGGTTACACTAACTGTTGGTGTTGTTTTAAAAGGTGTTGCGTATGTAATGACTTTAATTTCATTATCATCCCCAGAATCAGTTTGTACATTATAGTCACGTTTAATTGTATCTGGCATATCAATAGTGACCTTAAGAGCAGTACATCGCACGTTCTGGGTAGTGTTAGAAGAAGTCAAAACCATTCTGAATTGAAATGCCCTTGCCGTATAATCACCAATATAAAAGTTAATCCAAGAACCCCAAGTTGGAGATCCAGAAGGATCGTCATTAGTAGTTCTTACTTGAACTTGAGCATTTGTTGATGAAATATCTGTTCCATCGAATAAACCCGTACGACTATCAAAGTTACCTGAAGTAGCGTCAAATAACTCTACAACATCAAATGAGTCTGTTGAATATTCTACTAAAAGTCTTGAAGTATAGGTTGTTCCTAAGTCAATATACTCATCTGTAAAGTAATAAATACCTTGAGATTGTATATCTCCTTCTATCTGATAGTTTGCTGCATCAGTTGGAAATATGTCTGATACTAAAGTTAATTCTGTAGAACTATCTTGGCTAGAAATTGTTGTTTGTTGTCCAGTATCTAAATTTCTTATTATTCTGTTTTCTGCCGTACTATCGAAAGATGCTGCAGTATCTCTTAATATATTTGCTGCTACTGGTATATTGTAAGAATCACCGTCTTCGTGCTCAAAAATATTATCATCTAAAGTTAATTCGTATGCACTTACAAAAGCAGATATAGTTGCTGATGTTGCATTTGTAGTATTATAAATTGTTTTACCTACTAACGAGGAAGTAAATGGACCAGTACTATCATAAACTTGATAAGGCCCCCACTCAATATGATAATCTGCTCCATGATTATCTTCCATTAAATCTGAAGATAGTGTGAGAGTATTAGCATCAACAAAAGCAGTAACGGTAGCTGTACTATTGTCATCAAGTCTTACTGTTCTATTTACTAAAGAAGAAGTAAAAGTTACGGAAGTATCTCTTAAAGTACTAGGCAAAACTTCTAATCTATACTCTTGTAAAGTTCCATCAAATATATCTGTGTCAAGAGTTAATACAGTACCGCTATCAACATTAGTAACTGTAGCTGTTGTATCATCTGTAACATTTCTTACAATTAAATCATCCCAACTTGAATCAAAACTAGCATTATCATCTTCTAGTTTGAAAGCTGTATGCTGTATATCATCAAAATTACCGCTTCTATCATCAAAATTACCAGAAGCACTATCAAAAATATTAGCACCAACTGTTGCAGCGTAATTAGAACCGCTGTTATCGTCTAAAATTGAGTCTTGTGTACTATCATATACTCCTACTACGTCGGTATTAGTACCAGAAGCATAGTACTCATCGTGTGTACCACTAAATATTGATTCTGCGCTTATCTGTATCGCTTGGTTAGCCGTATCGTAATAAATATTTGTAGTACTTGAATCATTAACCCCAGTATTCGAAGTATCATTACCAAAATTAGGATGCTGAGTTGTGGTCTCTACAGCATTCAAATTTAGAATATCTGCGTCTACACTAGCATTTACCGTAGCTGCATTTACAGATTCATTACCAGAAGAATCTACTGCTTTTATTAAGTATCTACCATTTAAAAGAGGTATAAGTGCTGTTGAGCTACTTCCAGGAATATATCTATCAACAGTTGAAGAAGAACCCCAAGCAGCATTTGTATCACTACTATATCTGACCCAATAATTTCCGCCATGTATAACATCTAAATCTGATACTGGAGTCCAAGATAATAGTACTTTTGAGCCTTGTACTACAAATTGAAAGTCTTCAACATCGGAAGGAGCTGTAGTTTTTCCAAATATTTCGTGTTCTAAACTTGCAAATGGTGAATATAAATTTGCCATTAGAATATTCTCCTTGTCTTAACTCTAAACTGTACTTTGCCTGCTGGCGCATCATCAATTGTTACACTGTTTGCTACTGTATTTCCTAAGCTTATCCAATTGGAAGAATTTGTATCTGTTCTTCTATATTCTACGTAATAACTACCAACATACGGATAGTTTTGAGTTGTACCAGCAATTTTTGGATTTGACCACGAAAAAGTAGCTCTATTTTTAATATTGTTTGTAGAGTCTACATATAGTTCTTCACTAATTGTTAAGTCTCCAGGAGCCGGTATTGGATCACTTGGATCTGGTAAATTACTCGTAGACTTAGCAGAAAAATCAATATTTTGTTCAACTACATTATATTTTTGTTCGTAGTGTTTTAGACCAGATATTTCATAAATATTAGGCTCTTTCTCTCTTACTGATAAACATTTAAAAGTTTGAGCTTCTACAGTGCCTACTTCTTCTAATATCCACATTGTGCCTTGTGCTGGTGTATTTTCAAATGCAGAAGTTACTGTAATTGAAGTTACACTTTCGCTTGTAGAAATTGTATCAACTGTTTTTGTTTCAGTCCAAACATAAGGAGCCCATTTCTTTCCAGCATTAATACACGCCTCTTGCGTAGTTTCAGTAGATTTAGAACCATCAGAAGCAATACAAGCTTCTTCGGTATTTAGTATGCTTAACCTATAAGACTGTCCTGCAGTAACTGGAGTAGCATTATCAAGCTGAATTACAGTACTTGTACTACCACTAGAAACTCTTCCTCCATACCTTATCCCTGCTTTATATGAGTCTGCTATATAAAAGTTATCTCCAGGTCTTAAAGATACTCCATCCATTCCTGTAGAAAAAGTTACTGTTTCAGTTTCATATCTTTCAGTATAAAGTAGCCACTTACCAATACGTCTTGCTTGAGACTGAGAAGTACAACCAACTGCTTGAATATCTACTGCAAAAATCTCATTGTTCATTGCAGTAATACCATCGGTATCTTCTACGTATTCTACATGTTGACGATAAAAATCATCTGGGTTATTCCAAGTTACGTGTGCAACATTATGTCTTTGTTTACGACTTGTTCCTTCATAAGTAAATATTCCATCTATTACATTTGAATCTGCAAATGTCATAATTGGGTCACGTGGAGAATCTTGTACCGCAGTTATCTGTCCTTCCTGCCAATATAACATTCCTCTAAAAACTGAAGCAATGTCGTTTAATACTTTAAACGCTTCTTCTTTAGATTGTAGGTATAAGTTACAAGTATATCGAGCTTCTTTATAGCCCCATCCATCATCAACTCCCACAAAGTTTCCAGAAGAATCTACAGCATCACAGTATTTTGCAATTTCATATAATGCCCACTTATCAATTTGATTTGCAGTTAGCCACTTACCTAACCCATATCTATCATCTGTACATAAGTCATAAAGTACCCACGCTGGGTTTGCTGTCCATCCAGTTGTAAACGTGCCATCCCAATCTCCACTATATAAGTTATCGCCTACTTCTGTACCTGTCCATGTACCTCCTTGAGAAATACACCTATCTTTTCTACGTATTCCTGCTATACTACAAGAACCGTGATCATATGTAGTGTAGTTACTAGGTATCTTTATTTTTAACCCTTTAATTTCATATCCACGAGTAGGAATTGAGTTAAATTGTTTTGCATCAAACTCTAGTGCCATTAAAGCACTATTAGGATATGTTAACTTATTATCTATAATTTCTGTGTAAGTTCCCCAATATAAATCATTATTTGTTTGTGCTGAATCATCGTCATCAGTAACACGACTTACACGAATACTAATACTTGTAAATCCTGCTGTTTTCCAGGCACTAGGTATATCAAAACGAAAAGCTCTTTCATATCTTTGAGTAGTCTTACCATCAAAAGAACTCTCTTTTACAGTTGTATAGTTACCCCCATCATACCCTAGTTCTATTTTAAATTCTACTTTTGAACCTACTAAGTCACCATTAGACTTTTGAAAAGTTAAACGAGGTACATATAGTGTAACTCTTACTGCATCTGCAGTTGTAGTAGTTAGTGTTCTTACATAAGGGCTTAAAGACTTTTTAATTTCTTGGTTATAACCTACTTGTTGCTCTGACCCTTGAAATCCTGGTATATATGATTGTGAGTTTGTTCCTACACGAGACGCGTAGCTATATCCACTATAGTTATCATCTCCATTATTATCTTGAATTGGAACTTCGTCTAAAAAGATTGACTTTGCTCCATCCACTAAGCCTTCTATTTCGCCTTCTGATATTAAGTCAATAATACGAGCTTTGGCTGTAGAAAATAAAGTATTATCTTCTTCCTTTGGCGCAGAGCCTCCTCCGCCGCCTTTACCGCCACCTTTTGAACCACGTATCCAATCTTTTTCGCTCATGGGTTATAGTCCTCCGCTTCTATACCAGCGCTTATAACAGCACCACCTACTAGTAACTTTCCATAACAAACTGGAACTGGTACTCCTTGTGAAGTAGTATTTACAGGTCCATTAAAAGCATAGTTTTCAGGTTCATCTTTTCTTTCAATGGGTTTTGGAGTGGGGGCTAACATTGCTCCAATTCCTCCCATAATAAGAGCCCCTGCAAACTTCATTGCAATAGTTCCAAAGCTACCCATGCTTCCCATACCATAAGCAATACCCTGACCAAAACTTAATCCACCACCTGCAGCTGCCATACCGTAAAGCCCAATACCTGTAATAATCAAAGCTCCAAGTAATATCATACCTAGACCTTTGCTTTTTGCTCCCATAATAACTGGTATTATCTTAATTTCTTTTTTACCAGTAGGAACTTCACATCCATCGTAATCTTGTACATATTCATCGCCTATCATTACATGATAACCAATACCTCTTTCATGAGAACTTGAAAACTCTCTGTGAAAGTCAGGTCTATTTGCTGCAATAGCTCTTGCAGCTTCACGAACATTTTTTACATCAAGCTCCCACTCTTTACCAAAGCGCTCACCTAACTTACCATATAATTTGACTTTCTTTAACATAATGATTTGTGCCTTAATATATGCGTGGTATGTTTTCTCCAGTACCCGCCGTATGGTTCTCTATTTGATAACCTACCATGTACATGATGTAATATTTTATTGTCTCCGAGATAGATTGCCGCATGGTTTGGTACAGGTGAAACTAATTTTATTAAAAATATATCATATTTTTTTAAATCATCTACTCTTACAAAACCTTGTTCAGCATAGTTATCTAAATATCTATTCTCTCCTTTATCCCACCACCCGTCTTGACCTTGATAACATTCAAAATCAATATTTAATTCTTTTTTGTAAAAATCTTTTACTAAAGTACAACAATCTAAAATTCCATAACTAAACTGTCGTCCTATGAGTGGGGCTTCATAACCATTTGGCTCCCAGCTATATAGTTGATTACCAGGCCAGCTTAGTATATGCCACGGTATTCCACTTGCTTCACATCCCGCTTTATCGGCCTCTGAAGGATTTGGTCCTAGATTTGGATGTGAATGACATATTCCAATTATAGTTCCAGTATCTTCTGCTTCAGCATAACTTATTGGATCAATTATAAAATCATCTTCAGGATTTTCAGATATATTCTTTGCTGGAAAATATCTTGGCCTACCTTTTGGCATTGCTATTATAAATCCACATGCTTCTTTTGGATATTCACTTTCTACATGTTCTCTAAACTTTTCTAAAACGTATTCCTTCATCGTACTGCACCAGTTTTAACACCAGCGCCTGGAAACCCTCCGAAGGGTATTTCATCATCTTCGTTTGGAAAACGCTTTTCACAAGCAGTGAAAGTTTTAGCACAAACATCATCTCCTGCATCACTTACTGAATTATTATCTATATCAAAGTAATTTGTTCCAGAATAACCACATTCTGTACCACGATACTTCCAAGGACAGCCATTTGATAATACTGCTCTTCCAGGAAGTTTTACTCCTTGTACATCGTGAGCCGCTGTTAGTTCAAATTGTATATAAGAATTTGTTTCAATTGCTTTTCTATCAATATACCATATTTCATCTGAAAAGTCTGCATCTGCATCTGCTGTTGAATTTAAGTAATATATTCCACCATTATTGGCACAAGCTACATCTGTATAAGCTGTCCAGGTTCCTGCAGAGCCGTATTTTGTAGAATCTAAGCAATCTGCTTTACTGTAGCTTCCATACCAAGTTTCTCCCGCTGCTAAACAAGTTTGTTGAGTTGTATAACTAGCATCTGAACAATAAGCTGTACTTTCTCCTGCACAAGTACCTCCAAGTACATAACCCCAAACATGACAATGTGAATCTAAGTATTTACCAAAAGTTCTTTTACGAGTAACTTTTGCTCCAATCAAATCATCATACTGATTAATTGCATTTGATAGTAAAGAAGTAATATTTGCTACAGTTAATGTTGGTCTTGGTATGCTTCCTTTTCCAGTATACTCAAAACCTTCTGCTTCAATCGGAAAAGGTAAGTAACGATTTCCTTGCCAGACTATTTCTTGTAAATGCTCATCTGTACCAGAGTGCCACCTAAATATCTGGTAACTTGAATCTGCAGAACCTGTAGATAAGTCAAGCTCAAATAGCTCGATAATGTCTCCTGGTTCAAAACTATGAGCATCAGTAATTATATCTGACATTTAGTTCTCCTATGCTTCAAAAACTCTTCTAAACTTTGCAGAAATTGTCTGCACTCCATCTACCGGCATTGTAGCGTTCCATTCCTCACATACATATTTTTGATATGGATAAATTGTATAGGATTCTCCGCTTGCCATAATATCTGAGCTCAACTCTAACTGTGTTCCACTATCAACTGCTACTACTGTTGCTGAAGTAGAATCAGTTGTGTTATTAACTGTGGCATTTAGGTATCTATTTGTAAAATAAACACTTGTATCAATTAACTTATCGGTATTTGCTGAAGTAGTTGTGCTTGATATTTCATACCCAGTTGGATACCAATCAAATGCAGTTACTCCGCCTTGATCTTCTAAAAACTTGATTATTTTATTACCTTCATTTGTAGTACGATTTGTCCAAGTTAAATCCCATTCTTCTTCTTCAGTATGAATACCAGCTCCAGTTCTTTGCTCGTATCCATCACCATATTTAGCAATTAGAGTACGAGGTTTTTGACTTCCTCGCATTCCTTTATCTGGATTAATGTTTACTTCTGTATTAAAATTTGCCATTAATAACTCCTAGTTCCAGTGCTGTTAAGTAATCCACCAGGTCTTTGTTGTCTCATGATTTCTTCTTGAACTACTTGAGAAATCTGATAACCTAGTTGTTGCATATTTCCTTCGCCTTCTGCTTGTGCATTTGCTTGGCCATTTGAATCTACTGAAACATTTACAGTAACGTTGTTATTTCCTCCACCAGTATTTCCGATTACTGGAATTGCTTTTCCATCTGGCAAAGGTACAATTGCTTCATTATACTTGCCTTCTCCAACTACGCCTATATGAGGAGCGCTTACAATTCCGCCATTTGCATACCCTTTAATACCGCCCATTGCAATACCACCTTTAGCTGCAAATCCAAGTGAGCCCATTATAGTACTTGTAACTGCACCTGTTGCTGAGTTCATAAAACTCTGACCAATACCACCAACAAAGTTTGATGCTAGCATTTTAGCGTTAAAATTACCGTTTACAATTAGATCTTCAAAACCAAAATCTAAAGTATTTTTTAAGCTGTTTCCAACTGCTGTAGCATTTTCAGTAATCGTAGTACCTAGTTTAGTCAAGTTTTCATCTAACCAAGAAGTCTCACCTCTATTTCTAGGTAAAGACTTGTTTATTGGCATTTCTTCTACACCTTTAATCGTTCTGCCGCCAGGATTATTTAACATGTTAGTAATGCTTTTTACTTCGGCATTTAATCTATCCCATATCTGTCTAAGATTATTTTGGAATATTGAGGCTTCTCTTTGGCTCATCTTAGTTTCAGCTTGTACTTTTTTAGTAACATCATAAGTATTTCTTACTTGAGTTACTCCGCCAGTACTAGTAACTCCTCCGGAGCTTCCACTTCCTCTTCCAAAGTTAGGGCCAAATAAATCGTATTGACCTTTTCCTCTCATGTTTGCTGCTACTAAAGTTCTTGTACCCGGGGAACCATTATTATACGCTTGAATAATAGTCTCTTCCATAGAGTCTTTGACATCATCAGGGCTAATAAACTTGCCTTTATATTTATCATAAAGGAACTCTGGTGTTGTTCCACTGCCTCCAATATATCTATCTCTAATACCGGCAGTAGCGTCTGCAGTTTTTAAAGTATTTTCCTGAATAAGATTATCAAGTGATTCTAGTACTTTAATAGTCTCATGTAAATTTATAATCTCTTGTTTAATACCTGCTAAGCCTGAATCAATTATTTCTAGTTCTGTTTTTGGAAATAAAAAGTCTAATTCTTTTGTATTTAAATCAAATATAGAAGCTGCACCTTTTGAAAGCAACCCTTGATTTCCAAAAATACCTCTTTGGAACATTCCAGCAACCATGTCGCCAGCACCGCCTGCAAATTGTTCTGCTAAGGCTGTTCTCCAATCAACGTCGGACTCTCTGCCAAGAATTTTATCTGATATTGCTTCTGATAAAGAACTTGCAAATGCCTCGGATACATTTTCGATTACATTTTTATAATCTTGTAAAGACTCTCTCATTTTTGCATCTCTGCGTTGAGCCTCTAAGTCTGCGAGTTTTACATAAGCCTCTCTTAATTTTAATCTTTCTTTATCGATACGTAATAAGCTATTTGTAGTATCAAGATCAAGTTTAGCAGCTTTTAATCTATAATCAAGTAGGTCTTCTTGATCTCCTGCGTATCTTGTTTGTACATCTAAAAGAACTAACTCTTCGGTAATTTGCTTATTTCTATCGTTAATTACTCTTCCTTGCGCTGTATTAAGAAGTAGAAAATCTTTAAATAATTTTTTAGTTTGACTAGTAGTAACCTTACCAATCATTTGTGCTTCACGCAACACGCTTAACATAGCATTAAACTGTTGGCCCTCATCAAAGCTCATGTTAAATCTATTACGGTCTTGTGAAAGAGCATTAGTAAGAGCATTAAACTCTTTTGTGATCTCGTTTATCTTTGTTTTATTAAACAAATCGATATTAGAACTATCTGCTCTAAGAGCATTTAATTTTTGAGTTAAAGTTTCTACAGTTCCTGCTAATTCATTTGCAAATTTACTAGCTTCTACTGCTGTTCTTCCTGCTTCTTTAATTTGTCTGTCAAGTAAAGAAATTTGTCCATTTAAGTTTTCTAGCTCTACTCCCTGTAAGTTACCTAACGCTCTTCTTCGAATTAGCTTATCTCTTTCTATTTCAAGAATCTTTTGTTGTAAAACTGCATTTTCTTTTAATGCACTATTACCAAATCTTTGACTTTCAGCAATTGTTTGAGTAATATGAGCAACTTCCATAGCTTGCTTAAGCTCTCTTTCATACAGTTTTTCAGCATCTCCACCAAGTAGGTTTTTAATTATATTTCTTTCAGTACCCATGTACTCTATTTCATTTGCATAAGCTTGGGCAGCTCTTATAGCATACTTTCTTTCTTCCTCTATGATTAGTTTTTTCTGTGCTGTTTTTTCTCTTTCTTTTTGCTCTAAATCAGCATATACTGCTTGATTTATTCTTATTAATTCATCTTTGGCTTTTTTAATATTTTCTTCAAATCCTAAAAATTCTTCTGCATTTCTAAGCTTAGAGTACTTTGGACCAAAATATCCCTCTTGGTTTAGGGCTTTAAATTTTTCTGCATTACTAACTAAGTCGCTAGGCGCACTTAGAGTCTCTCTCATAGTTTTTTGAGCATCTGCAAAGTCTTTTAAGTCTCCACCTTGTATGAGACCTCTACTAAAAGAAGTTCTGGCCTTTTGAAGACTATTTGAAGCATCACTGAGTGCTTTAATAGCATCCGTGCTTGCTTTTGTTTGTTCTGCAAATAACTTGGAAGCTTCAGTAAGATCACGATAATATGCAATTGCTTTTTCTCTGCTTCCAAAATTCATTAATCTATCAAGCTCTTCGATGGCTACTGATACTGATAAAGTTCCATCATTAACTTGGTCAAGAACTCCTATGATACTATCCGCGGATTCTTGTGCTGTTGAGCTTAAATTCTTAAATCCGTCGTTTATTCTTGTAAATCCATCTACAAGAGCACTTATACCTGCAACTGCTGCAATTATTGGAAGTGCAATTCCTCCTGTAATTGCTCCAGCACTAGCCATACCTGCAATAGAGGAAATTCCATAATAAGCAAGACCAGCACCAACAACTCCCTCTCCTACTCCTCCAGTTATCTGTTTAGCTCCCTCTAGTTGAGGATTTAAACTTTTTTCTAACTGGTCTCTAAGTTTTCGTTTGAACCCGTCCCAAACTTTTGGGCTCATATTAGATGCTAAAGAAGTGAGACCTTTTGAAACCCCTTCTTCAATTTTATCTGCTATTCCCGCACCAAATAAGTCTAAAAAGGTATCGTACCACCTACCTAAAAAAGCATTTTCTAGTTGTTGATCATCTAATTTAATAGCAGCTTTTTCCATGGCTGTAGCCATTCCATCAGCAATACTTGAAACTGCTTCTGTCTGATTTAAAGATTCTGAAAAAGTAGTTCCGATATTAAGTCTTTTTGAGCCTCTTTCTTCTATCAAAGCTAGAGTTTCTTGTAAATCTGCATTTAAATTATTTAAAGCCTCAGAAGCTTTACCAAAAGCAACACTCATACCTAAAGCTTCTTCTGCAATCCATGTAACTGTCATTTTAATTGCAAAAAAACCTACAATAAGATTTAAAGCCTTACTCATAGATCTAAAAGCAGCTGCAGCCGCTGCACCAGCACCTGCCATTTTTCCAAGCTCTCTTGTAACTTGGATTATAGCAGCTACATATCCCTTGCTGCTTTTAACAAACATATCTGCTTGACCAGTTATTTTACTTTTATTTTGAGCTACAGTAAGTTCATTAAATTTATTGATTCCTTTTGCAAAACTTGCTGTAAGGTTCGCCATTGAAGAAGCTGCTCTACTTGCTTTATAACTAAATCCAGTAAAAAAGTCTAATACCATAGAACCCTTAGTTGCTTTACCGATATTAGTAATTTCTTTTCCGATAGTTCTTAAACTTCCTTTTAAGTTTTCTAGGGTGTTTAATTGTCCTAAACTAAATCCTTCTAAGGCAGGAGTTCTAGCTACAGGATTAACTACTCCTGCGGCTTGTTGTCTAGCTATGTCTGCTCTAGCTCCTCTTATTGCGGCTGTTAATCCTGCTGAAGCTGATTTATTAAAAATAGCTTTTATTGTATTTCCATTCTTTTTAATTGACTCTTGTAACGCATTTCCACCTGAAGTACCTAATACTTTAAAAAACTCTTGTAACTTGCTTGCTTGTTTTTCTTCGAGTATGCCAAGTTTATTTCCTGCAGTTTCCATTCTTGCAAGTCTTGTATTTCTAGAAGCTTCTTGGAACGCTTTTGCACGATTAACAACACTTGATAACTTTTTATCAATATCACTAAATATTGGTAATACTTTACCTGCAAGAGAACGAACAACCATTGCCATTAAGCCAATAAGTAATTCTGTAGAGTCTGCAAGTCTAGCAATAAAAGGCCCTATGATATCTGTTGCTCCAGCTCCAAAACTACTTACTAAGTCGGTAACAGAAGCTGCAAGTTTTGCAAATGGATTTGCTTCTACTTTTTCTCCAATTTCTCCAAACTTATTCTCTAACTGTCCTAAAATTGCTGTACTACGAGCAGTTTGTTTTTCTTGCTCTGTTAACTGTGAAGTTGTTTTATTAACACTAAAAGCAAAATCTTGATAGACTTTATCAAGACGAATAATTACACCCAATTCGTCAAGAATTTCAGGCTCTGCTTTTACAATACCTCGTGTTAAACGATCCATTGCATTTGTCATATCAATACCAAGTGCTACAGAAGCTGCCCTTGCTCCTTTTGTCATTCTTAGTAATGTTTTTTGTGTAAGACCTGCAGTTGTACCTAAAGCTGTACTTGATGAGGCTTGTTGAAAGTCAAGCATGTAACCAGAAGCCTCTTGTAAGCTTCTGGCAATTGCAGCCATGTTTTTACCAGTCTGAGCTGCAAAAGCTTTCTGACCTTTCATTAATACATTAAACTGAGCTGCTCTATTTAAAGCACTATAAGCAGCTGTTAAAGCGAATACACGGGCCGCAACTTCTGCATATGCAGGTACAAGTACACCTTGCATACTCTGTGCTTGTTTCGAAAAGTTTTTAGAAGCATTTGAAGACATTTTAGCATTGCCTTTCAAGTTACGATCTAGTGTTCTTGAAGACTTACCATGTGCTTGTGTGCCTTTGTCTGCTTTTTTAATAGCGTCGTTTAGGTTATTTAGTTCAGCGGTGGTTTTCTTTACACCCTTGCCTTTTACGTTAACCGAAACAGTCTTTTTAATATCTGCCATTATTTCTTCCTAACCGAACTTTTACGTTCTGCCGCTTTTCGCTGTTTATCAGCTTTGTCGTTTACTTCTTTTCCGTAGTATCCGTCAATTTTTTGTACAAACTCAAATACAATTTTCTTCTCGTCAATGCCGTAAAGCTCCATTATCTCGTAAGCTCCCTGCATGAATCTACCTAAGTATGTACCGTTCATTCCTTCCCAGTTTGGGGTTAATGCTCCCCATACCATAAATGCTTGTTGTATTGTGTAGGGAAACGCTACATCTGTTTTATCATTAGCCTTGTCCCAGTATGCATCCCAGTCTACTTTTAGTCCTGCTTCTTCACTTTGAACTAAAACTTCGAACTCTTTGTCTGCATCAAAAGTAGTAACACTTTCTTTAAAATAGTTTTTTAATTTTTTATCCCAGTGTTCTACTTGCTCTTGGTAAAATTTGCAAGGTCATTGACTACCTCACCTAACCAGTTATCAAAATCACCAGCATTTTCCATTAATGCCATTGCGTTTTCATGTGAGTATGGTAGCTCATTTTCTGGGTTAACAATCTTATCTTCGTCAATTGGTAGCATCTGTGCTACATATTTTAATTTAAAACCATTCCATCCCTTGATGATTGATTTTGTATATTCTTGTAAGAAAAGTTTCTCGTCTAATTCTTCGATTGGTTGACGAGTCTTTCTATCAAATTTAGTTGTTACAGATTTCTTACGAATCTTTAACATTTCATCTCTTGAGAGATATGTTAGTTGAAGTTCGAAACCTGGAAATCCAGGGTATTCAACTGTAGTTGTTTTGCTTGGAGTTAGTAAGTCTGATAAACTTGTGATACCCACACTTGCTGTTCCTGTTGTAGTTGTTGTTGGCATTTTAATCCTCTATATTAAGTTAAAAAGTGTGAGGCCCCGAAGAGCCTCACTGAAATCAATTAGGTAGATGTAGCACCTACATATTCGATTGTCATTTCATCACTGTCACCTAGAGAACCCTCTAGACCAGTAAAGTTCATTGTTACACCTACTACGTCTGCAACATCAATTGATGGAAGCTCAAAGTGAGCTTGGTCAATATTGAGTTGAACGTATGGTGCAGTTCCACCACCAATCTTAAGATCAATATCAAAAGAGTTAGTGATTGCTGGATCAGCACTATTAATATCCGTTAACATGTCTGAGTATACTTGCTCTGTGTCTAAAGTACCGCCAGAAGCTAAGTAAGCTGTTAATGAACCACTAATAGTTCTTGTACCAGTAAAGTGCTCTACAGGACTGTTAACTTTACCTAATTCCTCAGGAATTGTATAAGTAATGTTATTGCTGTATGTAAAGCTACCGCCAGTAATTGCAAAAGTATAGGCTTTTGAACTACCAGATACGTCTGAAGTTGCAGTTAGGGTTGTTAGACGGTTCAAAATGAAATCCGCATCAACATTAGCTGGAACGTAGTCTGTACCTGAAGTATCTGGATAAGTATTGCCTACTTCTGTAATAGAAGTTGCATAACCTGTCCAGCTTGCCATTGCAATACCATCAATATCAAAGTCGATAGTTACTGAGTCTACACAAAACTCTGATAACTTATAAGTTAGACCAGAATCTGTGAAATGAAAATAAGCATATAATTTCAATAACTGGTTTTTCTCAGAATCGTTTGTTGTGATTGTGAAATTGTCTGAATCATAATTAATACCACCATCAGAGTCAGTGTTATTACTACGAGTATCAGATACTAAAGCGTTCCAAAGAATAGCTTCAGTACAGTTATGTGCATCATTATTTGCCGCATCAGTAAACGGTCTTAGATATGTTTGAAAACTAACTTCCACTGCTTCTAGTGAAGTATTGAAAGCTCTCTGTCCACGGTTAGGTGAAGTACCTGACTCATTTAGTGTTACAATCTGGTTACCAGTTGCTTGTGTAAATGAGAAACCGTCTAGTACAGGAATTTCAAAAGTATCCGCGTCTACTAGGTTTGTGCCGTTGCCGTCCCATGATGAATCTACATATGAAACAAACAACTGGGCGTTTCTACTTAATGAAAAGGCCATGTTGGCTCTCCTTTTTATATCTTGTCTTTAGCGTCATTCGACTATTGTCTATCTGCTAATTGACTATGCTTGATACCTTACTTCTAAGGTAATTTCGCCAACTCCGTACGGAGCAAGTAATCCTTCATCCGTAGTAATTGACAAAATGCTGATTTGCTCAGTTGTTTTACCAGTATCATAAGTTAATGTTTCATCTGCTTCTAACTGAGTTTCAATATCTGTTAGTGCTAACTCAAGTGCATCATTCGGTTCTTCATCGTATACATAAATACGAATTGTGATTCCTAAAAATCCCCATTTAAAACCTGGATGATACTCTCTTGTCTCACTTGTTGGGACTACACTTACATATGGAAAGTCATTGACTTCGTCCCAAAATACTAATTTATTTGTTACATTATCTGCTAGGTCAGTATTGTAACTACCACTACCATCGATCTTCTTAAGTTCGGTAATGATTGCATTAGTAATTGCACTTCTTGCTTTACCTGCCATTATTGTCTCCTAGTTCTAATGTCAAACTGTGAACCCATAATCTGTGCTGCAATTTCTCTTATGGATTTACTAATTATAGTTCTTGGGTCTCTTGCAGCAATACTACCTTGCGCGTACCCTCTTTCAAATGTCTGGTAAGGTGACTTCATATAAGTATAAAATGCAGTCATTTGATTTTGTCTTGTCTGAGAAATGTTTGTTATTCTTACAGACTTTGCAAATCTACCAGTTTGATAATTTAATGCAGGACTACGCATATTTGTTCTAAGTTGATTATGTAGTCTTGAATTAATTAAATTCATAATACTTAAAGGAGATGTAAATCTTCCTTTTGTATCTCTAACTTTTGGAAACTCTGCTGTTTTTGCCTTTTTAGCTCTAGTCTTTCTAAGGTCTGCTTTGATTGTTCCCGAAGTATTTTTATCGTATTTATAGCCTTTTTTACCCTTAATTGTTTGAGTAATCATTTCATCGGTTGCTTGCATAATAGATTTAGAACCTTTCATCATAGGTATATCATCTATATGGTCATCGATAAACTTTTTAACTACTCTGGTAAGCTCTGGCTTTAACTTCTTTTCCCAACCTTTACTTCTATTATCTCTTGAAGGCTCTGGAAAAATTGCTACAAAACTAAATTCACCATCTACCTCTGCTTCACTTATTTTTCTTTCAAAATTATAACGAATCTTTGGGGGTTTTACTTTATTTAGTTTTGCTTGTACTACTTTTGAAAATTTAGAAATAACCGAAGCAGGCGCACCTAGAAAAGATAGTTCTTCAATTGTAGATTCTAATGCTTCCTCTACTTGCTCTTTTACTACGGCGTTTACGTGTCCTCTATCTATTAATCCTCCACTCTTTAAATAGCCTTTTCTTTTTGCAGCAGTAAAGAAGCTACCGGCTTGAGTAAAATCATCTAATGCAATAATTTTTTCTGACTGTGTCCAGGCTGTATTATGAGGATTACTTGCATACTTCTTTGCCCAAGCAAATGCAAAATTTCTAAATTCATTCCATTTCTTTTTAGGAACCCCCGCATTTTTTAAAATTGGATTTGCTAAAAAGATTAGTTGTACTTGTGGATTTAATTGTTCTTCTCTCCACTTTTCTGTAGTCAGTCTTAACGCTTCTTCTAAAGGCAGTAAAGTTGTCTTTATATTTTGTTGGCTCACTAGTCTATATTCCTATATAAATCCAGAATACGCTTAATATGTGGTGGGAAATCTGCCGGTAGTTTACTAGCTGATGCGTTATCCTGAGATGCCATGCCAGGAATTTGCTTCTTTGGAGTTGATTCTTTCTTTAAATAGTAAGTAATCAAATCAAAGATTGCCAGTTTGAGGTCGGCTGGAGTAGAGGCGTAACCGCCTTTGTACACTAACTTAACTGAACGATTTCCTTTACGAAAGTATTCTTCACTATTAGTCAAATGATGTAGTTTCTCTACATAAAAAGACCCAGCGTCGACTTCGTACTCTTTATCAGCAGTCCAAAACTCGCCAGCAGCTTCACAAGCCGCTTGAGTTGCGTAGTTAGTATTGCTACAATGACCAGTCCATCTTTCAGATGTGAAATCCCAATAATCTCCATCTGTATGACCAGTTGTAGCTGCAAAGGTTACATATATGTCACCCTCTAGTTGTTGACTAGAACCTGTGATTGCCACGTTTTCCGCCTTCCACGATGTACCGCCATTCCTAGACCACTTAAAGGTATCTGGCGTTCCTGCGCTGTCTATTTGTACTCTATAACTACGTCCTACTTCACCTGACGACGTATTTGCGTTGTAACCAGTGATAGTCAAGTCATCTAATCCACTTCCAGTGAATGAGTCATTGTTAATACAAGTAGTTTCTGTGCTTTTTGTAGAAAGTGAACATTGAGGTGTTCCAGATTCTAAAAGATGATAGTTATTCTCATCTGCGAAGTTATTCTCAACATCACGTTTTTCAGTTGAGGCATTTTTCCTTTCATAAACTGCTACTACCGAAACGATAGGCACTTCTTCAGGATAAATTCTTGATGTTTGATCGTCTACATCAAAATACTCAA
>Ga0255768_10002932_pt1 | contig 17060 bp, 14 predicted proteins | sample 071ome_33_FD_179983 | JGI IMG/M metagenome (GOLD analysis project Ga0255768, IMG submission 179983) | Coastal salt marsh microbial communities from the Groves Creek Marsh, Skidaway Island, Georgia - 071412AT metaG (version 2) | ecosystem: Environmental > Aquatic > Marine > Intertidal zone >...
GTGTGCATATCTAATCTATTCGTTTATTCGTCTACTAGTACAATTGCTCTTCTCTCTCTATTATTTTTAATCGTCGTCTAACAACTCGTCCAACATACGAGCTTCTTCTTCTTCCTTTTTTTTCCTCGCGCTGTTGTTACTTTTATCGTCACAAAAACAACCATCTCCTCTCTCATCGTTCTCCCCTAGCTCTCTTCTGTATTCCTCGTCGTCCAACCCGAGCATTGTAGATAAAGGCATCGAGCGCACGCGTCTTTTGACTTCTGCGCTGTCTATTTTTTTTACTCCTCTGCCGTCCGTCGCCTTGAAATTTCTCCCTTCCTCTCTCTCCTCTCCTTCCTCCTCTGGCCACGCGGTGCGCAACACGCACGGTTTCCTCCGCATCGCTGTTATATATATATATATATATATCTTATCTCTCTCTCTCTCTGATATCTCTGTCTATCTGCTTTTCTCTCGCACCTTGTTATTCGTCTTGTTTTATTTAATAATACAGTTTGTGGTGTGTTTTCGACTTTTCGTCCTTTTTTTGATTCCACTCTGTTTGTCACTCGCTCGCTCGCTCTCCTCACAACTCACGTCTCTGCCTAATAAACGAGAATAAAATATAATCATGACGAACGATAAAGAGCGAGAGAAGGCGAAACAGAAGAACATCGCGGTTATCGAAAACGCGATCGCGGCGAGGAACAAGGTAGAGAAAGAGAGCGGTTCTCTTTGCTTTTTTTTTTCTTGGGGTATTCTTTTGCGATACACGCGCACGCGCACAAATCTCTTCTTTTCATTTTTTGTGTGTTTTTCAAAAATTTCTCTCTCTTTTTCTCGTCGTCGTCATCCACCAGTCGCGTATGCTCTGGAGCAGCGCAACTCTGTCATCGAAAGAAAAGAATCGCTGACGTCTTCATCTTCCTTATTCTTCGTGTTTCATTATTTAAACGCAGTATAAATCTATCGCGGATGACCGCGTGAGAGAAATTGCAAAGTTGGAGAAGCAAATCATATCGTTAGAGGCGTTGTTGGACAATCGGGACGGCGCGGATGCTTTGAAGATCAAATTGGCCGAATGCGAAGGGACCATAGCGGCGTTGCGGTCAGAGCTCGCGAGCGTTCGTGGGAGACTCGATAAGAAATCGAAAGCCAGCGAAGATATCTCTTCGTCGAACGCGTTGAGCAAACTGGCGCAGTTGGCCGGAAGCACCGCCGGTCTCGGGAGCGGCTTCAGCTCGAGAGATTACCTCGTGGGCGTGTTGAGTGGGGTGGTACTCGTTGGTGCATTGGTGAGCGTGAGCCACCATCGTAATGGTGGGACAGTCTCGTTGCGTTGGTTCGGGGAGACTGTGAGCGCGTTATTGAAAACATCCACCGCCAAATAAAAAAAGTTCGTATTTATATATATAGAGAGAGAGGCATTGCCGACCTGTATTTTTTTAGCACACATTTTAAACCATAATTATTGATACATACCATCTAGATGCAAGCAGCTAAGTTCTGTTCTCTCTTTCACATGCATAAGTCTTCCTCTCTCTCTCTCTCTCATTGTGTGTTTCTACCGCAAAAATTCCTCTCTAATCTTCGCGGCTTCGTGGTACGCGTTCACATCCAAGCCGCTCGCGTTTATCGCTATCCTTACGCGTAAAACGCCGTTACTTAAAACAGAGAACGGCGTCGAAGACGAAGAGGACATCGAACAATGACGAGGAGCACCTCCTGTCTCTCGCTTCTCGTACTCTCCAATCAAAAAATACAAGTTCTTCAACTTCCACTTAAACGTTGGCAACACCGAAGACGCGTCGAAAGAGAGCGCGAACGCGTTGTCTTTCAAAACACCGATGGAATTTTTCGGATCGAAACTTTCCAAAGTTCCCAAGACGCGCACGGAAACTTCGTACACATCGTCTCCGTCACTGTCGCCCTCATCCATCGCATCTTCATCTCCGCGCTCTTGCTCCTCCGTCTCTATGATTTCTTCTTCCGAATTCTCGTCGTCGTCGTTCAAAGTCGTTAAAAACGAAGAAGAAATCTCTCCTTCTTTCTTCTTCTTCTTCTTCCTCTTTTCGTCGAGAAGAAGAAAGACGTTCCGCAAGTCTTCCACGCGACAGACCCGTCCGCTGTTCACCATTCGTCCTCTTCTTCTTCTTCTTCTTCTTCTTCTTCTTAATGATAATACTCGCAACCTCTATCGCGGATGATGGTTCACCATATTTCTCATCCTCTCTCGAGCGTGTGTATGGTGTGTAAATTGTGTTTATAAAAAAATGTGCTTCTCGAAAATACGAATTTACGAAAAATCGAGGAGTATTTAGGGATGTTGGTTGACTGTTGACACGAGCGAGCGAGCAGAAGGCGGAGAAAAAAAAAACAAACAAACGCATCTAGTGCGCGTGCGTTGCTGTCTCTCTCTTTTTCGCGCCTTTTCGTTGCTGTGACTTCTGTTCTCCGACAAAAAGAAAGAGAACTTGCCACAACACTTACACACTTACACACACTTACACACAGCGCGAGCTCTGGACTTGCTCTCTGTGCAGAAAAGCGAACGTTCTTCCCCTTCTCACCTCCGTTCTGTTCACTCTCGGCGAGCAGACGCACGCGCGAGACGCTCGTCGCAGTGAGTGAAGAAGAAGAAGAAGAAGAAGAAGAAAAACAACAACAACAAAAAAGGAAGAATGGAATTCCGAAGGAAGTCTCCTTCGGGAGACGATCCGTCCGAACGAGGAGTATGTTTGAGTAAACCGGCGACGCCGGCTAGCAACGACGGTCGAGACAACGAAAACAGCGATTTGATTGTCTACCAAAACGAAATCTTGCGCGCTGGAGACGACCGATGCGCGTATAAAGTGCTCGGCAGTTTAGGGAGCGGGACGTTTGGACAAGTTTTACGGGTAAAGAAAGTGACTCAGAACAACAACAACAACACTGACGGAGACGGAAAATATAACAACGACGACGGCATGGACGAAGATGCAAACGGCGAGAATAAAGTCTCCGCGCTGAAAATAATCAAGAACCATCCGGCGTACTTCCATCAAGCGCACGTTGAGATTGGTATTCTCCACATGCTAAACACGAGGTGCGACCCAACCGGAGAGAAGAAAATCGTGAAACTCTTGGACCAGTTTGTTTGTCACAACCACTTGTGTTTAGTTTTCGAGTTGTTGGATATCAACTTGTACGAATTTTTACGGAAGAATAAATTCAGAGGCGTCTCGTTGCGAGTGCTGCGAGAGCTCATGGTGCAGCTTTTGAACGCTTTGGACGTGCTGCGAGAGGCGAACGTGATTCATTGCGACATAAAACCGGAGAACATTCTGTTGAAGTCGTTGTCGTCCACCGAGGTGAAATTGGTCGATTTCGGTTCCGCATGTTTTCAAAACAGAACGGTGTATCAATACATCCAGTCGAGATTTTATCGGAGTCCAGAGGTTCTATTAGGAACACCATACGGGATGCCGATCGATATGTGGAGTTTAGGATGCGTTGCTGCGGAAATGTTTCTAGGATTGCCGATTTTACCAGGCGCGAGCGAGTTTGATTTGTTGAACCGAATGTGTGAAACGATTGAACCGCCGCCGGATTCAATGTTGCACAAAGCGAGACATCGACACAAATATTTCGTTCGAACGAATAATAACAACAATAACAACAATAACAGTAGCAGCAGCTTTTCAGATATGAATCCAAACTCGGAATCTGATTCGGATATGGTGAGAAATAATAACATGGACGGCAACGGAAACGGAGAGTCAAACTATCGCTTGTTGAACTTGCAACAATACGAAGAGCGTTCGGGGAAACGAGCCGCCGTAGGGAAGAGATACTTCCACCAAAAGAAATTAGCTGATATTATTTTTGGAGCTCCGTATAAGGATCTCGGCGCGGATAGTCCTGGATCGAGAGAACGAGAAAACGCCATCGAGGAACAAAAGCTCATGCGCGCATCATTTTTAGATTTCTTATTCGGGATGTTGGCGCTAGATCCAACGTTACGTTGGACGCCAAAACAGGCGCTGTTGCACCCATACATTACCGGTGATCCGTTCGATCCAAAAGTACCGTTTAAACCACCAGTATGCGTGGAGACGACATCGGAAGAAACGAGAAAAGAACATCAACGGAGCGCGGCGAAAATGGCAGCGGCGGTTTCGGAGAGCGCAAAGAGAGAAGTTATCGCGGCGAAGAAACCGAAACAAACCGTCCAAACGCCGTTTCCAGATTTCGTACCACCCCCGGCACACCAACCGATTCCTACCGGCGTCGCGGCGAATGCAGCCGCTGTTGTCTCCGAGACGCCTGCAGCAGTTTCGGCGCAACAGCAACAACCGGTTGTCGGCGGTTTAGCCGCAGCGTTCGCTTCAGCTTCAGCAACTGCCAATTCTGTCGGAAATTCAAACTTCTTGCAGGCGCAACAAATGCAAACGGCAGCTGCTGCAAACGCTGCTGCTGCAAACGCAGCTGCGGTGTCTCAAGCCTCTCCCGGTCAGACGCAAGCTGTTTTCGGCGTTGGAAGCTTTGGCCAAAGCCCTGGCGGAACCCAGTTTTTGGGAAACCACTTTGTCGGTTCCCCTCACGCCATGAACTCTGCCGCGCTACATCCGTTACACTTTGGGCAATCGCCACCGACTTCGCAAATGCAGAACTTGTCCATGCAAAGACAGCACGCCGTTGCGGCGAAGGCAGCCGCTGCCGTACAGTTTCCAGTCGTGTACGCTAGTCCTTTAGGTCCCGGTCGAGGAACGCTGGGTGGCGAGGCTTCCGCGGGCGGAGCGAGCAACGCGTCGCAGGCGGCTCGAGCAGCGACCGCCGCACAAAATGCTTTGAACGTAGGGAATAACAACTTGATTCGTAACAACTTCGGTATTGGTGGACAGTACAAAATGCAACAAAGCGGCGAAAACTCGAGCGGTGGGAGCGCCTCTACGACGTTTTCAGGCTTGCCGCAATCCATGCCGAGACAATCCGCCTCGGGAGGTTTCGGTGGTTCTGGTAACGCCGGATGGTGGGGACCAGGCGTCGTTAGTGGCAACTCTGCAAGCATAAGCAACAAAGAGAAAGGTGCGTTTTCGCCTATGAGTCGCGTGTCTGGATTCGCGTCGCCGTCTGGATCTAGTCTGAAAACCGTTCGGGAAGGCGGCGAGTACGTTCCAAACAATTCGCCTCCGCCTCAAATGAACAAAGATATTGATATGGACGCGAACTGGGATCCTACGCTTTCGGAACCGTTAGAAGATCATCATCAACAAAACAGCAATCAAATGACAACGACGGATTTGTACAAGTACGCCTCGAGCGCTCCGACGGGTACTTCGTTCATGCAAGAGAAGAAGCGGAAAAGCGATCGATAAGCACATACTGTTATATAAAACTCTACCACCGCCATAGCTTTACATTCTTTCTAATTAAGAATATTATAGTGTACGAACTACGCAAACTACACACGTCTATTTCTACCGCTAAATTATTACTATTATCATCATCACGATCGATATTATCACACGACGAGCTTTTTCAGCTTGAACACGTCTTTTACGTTCTTCTGCATCGCTTTGTACGGGACGTACATGCCTTCTTTTTTACCGCCTTTGTAATGTAAAATGCGAATGTCTTTCTTTTTCAAACCTTGGCCGTTCCCACTCGGAACGAAATTATACTGATCGCCAGGAATCATTCGCACCGTCACTACTTCTGCTCCGGAGCTGCCGCACACGACCGGTAAATCAATCACTTTCTTCCCTCTCGCTAACGATTGTACTTTTGCAGCCGGGACGTTCAATCCTCTCTGATACGCCGCCTGGTCGCCGGTAAAACCAGCCTCCTTCCCGCTCTTCTCTAAGTCGGATTTCCACAAATCCAACGTGTGATCGCTAAACTTGGCTGCCCCGACATACTTTCCTTTTGGCACAAACTGCACGCCTCCTTGAACCGGGTACGCTTTGTTATCACGAATCGTCACTCCGTAATCAAAATTTCTCGTCTGAAACAAATCGGTCACGTCGCCGACAAAGACGATGTCCGTATCCACCATTAACAAGTCCGCGTTCCAATCGTTATCTCTCGCACGTTTAATAAACGCGTTGTATAACTTCATCCTTTCCAACATTAACGCTCCAGTCCCGATTTTTGATCGATCCAGGATACCCTCGAACCGGTGCAACTGTACTTTATCCATTCCCGGTTTGCTCATATCGATCTCCGTCTCGTCGTCCGTGATCAACGCCACGCACGTTCCAGGCCCGTTGGTCATTCTCGCGCTTTCCATGGTGATAAATACGGGAGGTTCGTGACACCCGTTGCACCTCTCGCCTTTTTTCCTCTCAAAACCGCCCGGTTTCGTGGCGTAAAACGAAGCGACTATTAACGAGCACTTTTTCGCCTCCTCGTTGATCGATTTGAACTGCGCGTGATGGTGCGCGTCGAACGTGTCCTTCTCTCGAGGTGGATGACCCTCGCGACGGCCTCGTCGAACACTCGGTACTTGTAATTCTTCGGACTCTGCACCGACGGTGTTTGGAACGTATCCCTCGCCACCACTGAAAGCACCGACACCATCACCACCATCATCACCACCGAGCGAAAGTGCAGACGAAGAAGTGGAAGAAGAAGAAAGCAGCATCCAAAGCATCACCGCAATCATCATCGCCGTCACGACGAGCGCGTTGCGGCCACTTCCTCCACTTCCTCCTCCTCCTCCGATAAAAGAGGATGTCGACGAAGAAGAACCCGTCGTTGCAAACATGTTGATGTCGTTATTGTTCAGCGTCAGGTAGTCACGTAGTGGTAGTGAATAGAAGCGAATAATAAACTAAGGAAAGTGTTCTCTCCTTCTCTCTCTTTTTGGACGACTTTTTGTTTTTTTGTGGTGCGTGGTGAAGCAACGATTCCAAAGAGAGAGAGAGAGAGAGAGAGTGCGAGTCGAAAAGAGAAAACTTTTTTGTTTGTTTTTTGGTCGAAAAAGGAGAAGAGAGAAAAGAAAGAGAGAATCGAAAAGAAAGAAGGAGCCGCGGTCTATTAAAAAAAACGAAAAAAAAGCAAAACTCTCTCGCAAAAAAAAAACGCATCGCGCACCCACAAAAAAAGCACGCCGCGGCACGCGCAGAGAAAGAGAGAGAACGAGGAGACGAGAAACGCGCGTTTTTCTTTACCCTCGACGACGACAACTAAAACGACGACGACTAAAACGACTAAAACGACGACGGTTGGTATCTTTTCACTTTTGTCGACTCAGAGAGAGAGAGACTTCTTCAAAGCGCGTGGAGTAAAGAAGCGCGTAGAAGAAAGGACGCGAGAGAGAGAAGGTTTTCTTCGTTTTCTTCCACTATAATTTAACCAAAAATCGAGATGAGAAATTCAGTTCCGTACTATCGGAAAGACGAGAACCCGGTGAGCATGTACGGCGCACCGTTCTTAGCGGCGATCGTGACGTTGATATTCATCACGTTATCGTATTTCGGAGGGAACTCTTCGGGACGTGCTCATTATGAGAACAGCATGAGTGCCGCGAAGGATTACGCCGCTGCCGTGAATCGAGGAGGAGAAAGAGGAGGAGGAGGAGCGGGTAGCGCGACGACGATGGATTCGAAGAGCGATGCATTCAGCGGAGAGGAGGATTTAGCGGCGTCGAGAAAGTATTCTTTGACTTTACCGAGACGCATGCACCTGCCAAACTTCTTCTCGAACCTCGGAAACGAGCAACAGCAGCAGCAGCAGCAGCAGCAGCAGCAAATGCAAACGCAACAACAGCAGACACAAAAAATAGGAGGAGAAGAGACAACGCACGAAACCCCTACGCTCCCACCTCTTCCCGCCGGTTCGAAACGGTTCCAAGTATCCACCAACGATGTACTCTTAGATGATAAAGTATTCGACGACCACGACAAAAATCCGTTGGTCGGGTTCGCGTGTTCGTTTGATCGTATTCCAGGAGCGCAGACGCAGACCTACCACGTGAAATCGTTCACGCCAAAGTTGTCCAACCCGGAAGCGACGCACCACGTGACAGTGTTCGCGTGCAACGCGCAACGCATGTACAAAAAGTTTGGAACGACTAAAGGTGATTTCTACGGTGCGAACGAGTGCGGAACGTGGCCGTTTTACGGTGAACCAGATTCACCGTGTCTGGAAGTTGCGTGGGCGTACGACAAAGGCGCAGGTACGTTTTCGTATCCGAGCGGGTTCGGTTACAAAGTCGGTAAAGGCACCGCATTCGACGTGTTGTTGACGCAAGTGCATTACTTGTACCCGAGAAACAAACCCTTGAAGATGTGGAACGACGATACCGGGGCAATCATGCAGTTAGATCCGTATCGACCATCGGTTGTCGATGCCGGCGTGTTGACTATCATGAAAACGAGCATGGTGTTGAAACCAGGGCAAGACGAAACCGTCGTGCATTATTCCGTAGGTCCGGAAAATCAAGTGTACGCGAACCATTTGAAAGACGATTTCGCAAACGGAGACCAAGAGAACTTCGGTGTGACGTTGTTAGCCGCGCACTTGCACGCGCACGATTTGGCCAAGAAGTTCAAACTTTCCGTAGAATCTCCTTCCGGACACAGAAACGTCGTCAAGTACATCGATAACTACGGCGGTTACGGGAAGGACCAAGACTTTTTCATCTTGGCAAACCGAGCGAGAGTACATCGCGAGGACAGAATCGTCATCGAGTGTACGTTTGATACGTCACAAATTAAGCAAGAGGTAAAATACGGGACCAATCACGACGAGGAGATGTGCGGGCCGATTTTGATGTATTATCCAAAGAAAGTAACGTCTTCGGATTTAGACCAAAGCGGGTATTTTAGCGGCATTCAAATGAATTCAGTCATGGTATAATTTAATAGATAACGACAAAGAGAGAGAGAGAGAATGTGAGAGGATTGCAGTGTAACAATATATATACATATACGTACTTATGATCATACAGTAAGAGTAATGCGAGTAAAACTTTTTTTCACTCGTCCTCATTCTTCACGCGACACTTCAAAGAGAAAAGAGAGAATATGGAATCTGTGAGAAAGCGTCGTCGCCGTAGATCGAATGCGAACGCTTCTTCTTCTACTTCATCGTCATCTCCTTCTACTTCGGTGTTGCGAATATTCTACCCGTCGGATTATTTCGAAGGTGAGGAAACGACAGAAGAAGAAGAGAAAGAAGTTTACGGTTGGATATTTCCAAGTGACGATGGGCGTTTCGATACAGACGATGTAGACGACGACACAAATAAAGAAGAAAAAGAAGAAGAACGGGAAGTGTGGAATTGCGTGGTGAGTGAAATAGGTCCAGAGAAGATTGTTTTCGATGCCTCTTCTTCTTCTTCTTCTCCTTGTTTCTCTCGTGCCGTTCTGAGAGTTGTTAACGATGAGAACAACGGTAAAAGCAGCAACAGTAAAACCGTCGTCGTCGAAGCGAAACGAATAGGCAAAATAGTATTTGATGAGGCGCGTGAGAAGAATAGAGGCGACGTTGATGCGGCTTATTTCGTCACGTTTCGTTCAAAATCGCCTTCCATCGGTATGCCGTTTGCGGTGAGCGTCGTCGACTCTAAGAGACGAAAGAGAGAATTTGACGATATTCTGTTCGTCTCGGTCGCTCGCGACGCTATCGACGACGCGATGATGAATGGCAACAACAAAAGTAACCCAATTGAAAATAATATTCGAGATAGTCGTCGTCGTTGTCGTGCTCAACAACGCGCGGAGGATGAACGAATAGGAATAGATGCAATCGTAAAAGTGCTGTCGTTGTCTTCTTTCGCGTCTTATGAACGACAGAGAGAACAACAACGTGCGAGGAGAGTAAAGGAAGCGAGCAACAGCAATTACAATTTCTTCACCACGATCTCCTCCGCTATTCTCTTGCCGATGCAGAAAATGTTGGACGAATACGACATCGTGCCGTATTTTTACGGGGGCGGGAAAGGAAACAGCGGTTGGAAAGATGGACAATTGAAACTGAAACCGATATCTGGAGTAAGCACGAGCTTGCGCTTGCTCGCGACGCGAGTGGCTATACTATTGCGACGACGTGAACGTCGCGATACTCTTCTCTTTAAAGCGTTGACCGCGTTCGTGTTCGATGTTTTGCTCGCGCGACTATGTTTTACGCAAATAGCATCCCGCGTTCAAAAGCTATCTTCGGGTTTTATAAACGGCGACTATTTAATTCGCAACGCGAACTGGCTCGCCAAAGGGAACCCGTTAGGCATCAAGCTTCATTTACCGTTGAGTCGAACTTTGAGTGGGGTAGCCATACTACTCGCTGAAGGTTACGCCTCCATTTTAGGTGTTCGGCTCCATAGCATCATCCGCATCATCGGTGAACGCATGTGGTTCCTCGGTCTCACGACGCAACTCGCTTGTTTATCGGACTGCATGTTCCTGTTCACCTCCCACGCCGCCGCGTTGCATGTGTATTCGAGTTTACTCGTCACCGCTCAAGTTGCGTTTGGAAAATTTTGTTACGAAGCAGGTTTCGGTCGTCCATTATTACGACGAGAAGAAGAGAAGCATTTAACAACCCAAACAAAGCGGCAATCCACGGAAAGTCTCGTGTTTGGTGTTCTTTTCGTGCCGCCTATTTTCCTCTTCTTCCCGACGACGTTTGCGTATTTTGTGAGCTACTTGTTGTTGCACGCGGCTGCGTTGTTGGTACGAGCAACCGTGGTGTTTTTACTTTCTTCGCTCGAAAGCGCGAAAAATTATTACGTTTTACGAGTGGTGGGTGCAAAAGAAGATGAAGAAGAAGGAGGAGGAGGAGGAGGAGTATTAATACTATCTGCTTTATCAAAAGACGAAGAAGAAGAAGAAGAAGAAGAAGAGAGAAGAGAGCAACAACAACAAATTAAAGTAGTGCAACTCGCGCGAAAGAAAAGAAGAGGTATAACAACAACAACAAAAATATTTGCACACAAATACGGCAAACATGCCGCTCAGTTTTGGGGATTTTCTTTCATGGGTTCGTGTGCGAATGCTTTGCGCAGCTTTGGTCGATTGCCGGTGGCGTTGACACCTTTTTTTGAATTAAGTACGAAGAACTCTTTGAAATGATTTACAACAAAGACAACAACAACAACAACGACAACGACAACAGGTACTAGTTTTACGTGTGTTTGTGTTTGTGTTTGTGTGTGTGTGTATATGCGTGTGTGTACATGCGTGTGTGTGTGTTTTACATCTTACTTCTACAAACGCGCCTTCGCGCGACGTACCATGTCTGCTACCATGTCTGCTCCGCCTCCTCTCCATAATTCGTTCCGTGGAATAATCGTATTTTTAATGCCGATTGCACGCTCGCGTTCATTTGCAAGCAAGGAGAGAAAACCTTCTCTAATGTTCCAAAAAGGTTCTAGTATTTCACGTTGGTTAATCGCGAGCTTGATCGCTGTTTCTTTGCGTGTGGGCTTTGTGGGAAAATTTTTCTCAAGCTCCCTTGATATCTTCTTGAGAAGGTTTTGCTTCGTCAATCCCCCCTCGTTTACATTTTTATTTCTTTTACGCTCGTTCATGATCTTGAAGAGCGCTAATAACCTTGTGTTTTTAACCTTGCCCTCTAATTCACGCAACGGTGGCTTCGGTGAGTCGAGATATGCTTCCTCGCAACAGCCAAGAATAAATTCGATTTCATCCTGGGAGTAAGGTTTTCCGCGGTTATTCTCGCCGTCTTCCGGAAGATTCTTCATTCTCTTCAACGCATTCTCTAAGTACGTGTTCCACTTCGACCGAATTTGTGTTATTTCATCGTCGTCGTAATGCGCGGCCAAATCAACCTTCGCCTTCCACGCCTTACAAATCAGTCTCAGGTAGTACTCGATATGTATCAAGAGCGAATGGTACATTTTAAACGCGTTCGCATTTAGCGAAACACCATCGATGGTTGGCGGGTCGCGCAGTTTCTCAATCTCAGAACCGTCTGAACATATAAATTCCCGCACTCGGGCGTTATGGAACTTGCTCGATGCCAAGAGTTTGCGTAAAAAGATCGTAGATTTGTACTTTTCCTTCACCTTTCGGTCACCGGATTTAAGTTTCTTAAGAACCGACGACACTAAATACGACATTCCAAAGTTTGCACCCTTTCTCCGGTTGACCAATCTAGCAACTCTTGGAATCAAGAAGAAAGGACGATTAACATCCTCAGAGGTTCTTTCCGTGAGGAAGATATCAATCACCATGCGTTTCACATCTTCGCTCTCGATTTCTCGAACCGGAGTTAAGCTATATACGGCGGCGGTTTTATGCGCCATCAAACTCACCGAAACCTTTATGCCTTCTGGAAACACGGCCTCGCGCAAAAAGTTGACGTCTGCTGGAAGATCTTCGCCGTCTTTAGTCGAAATTATGACCAAGTTGGCTCGTTCTTCGTCAAATTTTTTCATTTGCTCCGGCGTTGGATTACACACAAACTGGATGGTACCCAAATCATCGCGGCAACCGAGCTCTTGTATCAAACGAAAAATTCGGTACGGCCAGGAGTATTTTCCATCGAAACCTCTCTCATCGAGCGCTTTCAAAAGATGCACGACGAATCTAGATGATGAATCCTGCTTCGTTTTTTCCGCGGCGTAAATGCCCACTAAAATTCTCGCGATGTTCTGCTGCTCGCCCGCATAGGGGAAAATGGTAGTGGTTTCGTCGTCTTTGTTGATGAAACGACTACGCTTTTTTAAGCGTATCTTTAAATCCTCCGGCAACGGAGTTTCGACGTTCGAGTAATCGCTTTCCTTATCGATAGAGATCTTCGATTCGATGACGATAACGATGTGCCTTTCTTTTAATAAATGTTGAACAAACCTTTCTTCCGGATTGTGTACAAGAACAATCAAACTCAACTCTGATCGACTTCCGAATTCGCAAATGAGCTGGCGCTCTTCCAAAGCCAACCTGCCGTCGTAAATTTTGAGAATGGCGTCGAGAACGTCGTAGTAATCGAAATCAAAATAATTCTTTTTGAAGCGCCTCTCCTTGATTTCTCTGACGACGTGATCGACTATACCGGCGATTTCGCCGAGCGCCTCATATTGGCGGTACAAAGTGTTCTTGTCGTGTTCACCAATCGGAATATCTGGATGCTTGTCCATGACGCGACGAATCGCGTGCAATCTGAGAGAGAGCGTACTTGCGGCTAAGTAGTCGTTGTCGCGAGAAGAGTCGTTGTTGGAGAAGATTTTGTGCAGCTAATCTTCTCGAGGAAGCTATCTAAATCATAAAGCACCTTCGTCGATATCGCATCGCCAGAGCCGCCGCCACCAGCACTCAACGTCTTGATGAATTTAATACAATTCATTTCCAACGTTTGATCCGAAAGGTCCTGGCTCCCAGTGCGAACGTCGCGGCGACCGTACCACGTAATCGTTCCCGTATCTATAAGCTCTTTGAACTTTTGTATCAATTGTTGGGGACTCGGAGCAAACGTGACACAGTTCAGTGGTGCGTCGCCCGTCGGATGATCAAGAAGATCAAGCTTCTTCTTGATTTGTTCTTCGAATATTTGTTTCGAGCGCATTTCTCCGTCTTCCTCTTCCTTCTCTTCCTTGTTCGCATCCTCACCCAACGTACGGAAGACTAATCGGCGCAGATAGTCGTATTCCACTTCGATACCCGTGGTATTCAGATACTCTAGCACGTTTGCTTCTGTTCCGTCTTCAACGAACTCTTCGTCGAAATCGTCGTCTCCTTCCTCTTCTTCCTCTTCTTCTTCTTCCTCTTCTTCTTCTTCTTCGTCGTCGTCGTCCTCTATTTCATTTCTTCCTTCACCCCCTCCTTTTGTCAGCGCGAGTTGTGCCTGTAATAATAATAATAATATAGAAGAATGAGAATAATAATATAGAAGAATGAGAAAGAGGGGGGGGGGTGGCGGCGTTTGTTGTGAGTTTTATGAAGAGTTTAAGAAGAACTCGCTTCGTCTCTCCGTCGCTCGCCTCTGTATCAGCAAAGTACCGCGGTAAGCGATCGAGTTCGACTCGATTCGCGCGAAGCGTTTACTCGCGGTTGCGTTTTGCAGTCGCAGCTTCGAAACAGTTGAGTGCGAAGGAAAAATACGACGAACGAGGGGGATCTCACTTCTTCTACTTTGCTCACCTGTGGAACAACATCATGCTCTTCTTCGCTTTCTTCGCTGCTGTAGATCCATTTGCAAGACATAGTTGATCGATCGACAGCGACGGCACACTCACTGATGCAAACTACTGCTTTCTCTAGATTTCAACACACTTGTCCTGCGCGCGCGTGACTTTATGCTTCTTTTAATGAGAGCGATCGCATCTGATTTGATTAACCGACGACGAAGCTTCATAAAAAATACACAAGAACAAAAAGCACTTGACCAGCGAAGAAGGAAGAAGCGTATAATAGCACTCGCGCGCGATACGATCGATCGATCATGCCGCCGAAAAAGACGGTTCCGGGGCAACAATCGTTTGCAGACGTGTTAAAGAAAACGATCGAGGAAAAAGAGAAAGAGAAGAAAGAAGAAAACGAGGAGGAGGAGGAGGAGGAGGAGGAGGTCATAACGCTCGGCGACTCGACGACGAGCGACGGCCCGTCGAGCGAAAGCTACGTGCCGAGCGACTCCGTGAGTAATCCTTTGGGTGATTCGGAACTCGTTCGCGACAAAGGGACATCGTTTAACGTTTACGAACAAAAAGATCGCAACGTGGAAAAAACGAGAAAGGAGCTTGATCGTTTGGTTGAAAATCCAAGTGCCGATGCAGGCGGCTCGGACTCGGAGGACAAATCATTTGACGACTGGGTTGATGAGCGTGCCATAGAACTGTGGCAGCATTGGGCGTTCGGCGGAGATGAGAAAAACGAGAACCTTGCTGCGTTTTTTGAACACTACGTGAAGATGCGCGAGAGAAACCCCCCTTCTTCGGATGAAGAATAGAGAAGAAGTACAAAGAATACACACAAACGCCATGAGTGAGTACGGGAAGGCTTTTTTGTGACCATCTGGTGAATTTGAACGCCACAAGCGCAAAGAGTTCGTCGTTTGAGAGACATCGTGTGAGAGAGAGAGAGAGGTTGTTTAGTAAACCTATCATCCTAATTAATATACACACATACATACATAATTCCAATTTAATCTTGTGAAAGCGCTTTTCCGATACGTGTGGTGAGAATTCGCTTTCACAGCCCCCTGAATTGACCGCAAAAAATGGCGCAACCAACGATGTCACGCGCCCGATTTTTCCTTAAAAAAGCACAAAGCAACGAGTAAACATCATCATTATCGATGCCCTGCGTATTGCGCGTGTTTTTGTAGCGTTCACATTCCCAAAACCATACGAGAAAGAAGTGTACGATAAAATCGGTGCCCGAAAGGAGGAATCTCCCTCAAAACTCTCTCATCGCGTACGTTTTGAGAAGTGGAGAACCAACGGCGCCATGAATTTCGAAAAAGAAGACGCGGATCGATCCCTCTGGAAACGTGTTATCCATCAGCGTGTTCTCGTTCGTGTTCTCGTGCAAAAAAAGAACGCAGAAGTCGCTGACGTCGACGATGAAGTCGACGAAGACGTCACAAACACGCCACCGCTCCGAAGAAGTAAGCACGGCCGAAATGATCTGTGCAAACTCTGTAAACTCTGTATATAACTAACAATCGACGTTAAACATCAATTTTAATGACTGATTATCTAACAACAATCGATACGAACACTATCTGCCTCGATTACATACCCCAATCGATTTGCGCATCTAAAACGGGAGGAATAAAGGAAACACTCGCCAATTCTCGTTTTTTTAAGCGCGCATCAGATCACCCTTAAATGCATCAAACAAATGTAAAACCGCCCGATCAAGTTCAATCGACTTAATATCTACCCAGAGAAACCGTCTACTTGTGCAACGCGGTCGGTCACCACTCGTATCGTGCCATTTTGAGCGCGTTTGGACCTTCGAAATTATCAAAATGTCAAAAAAACGCGCCTTTGGTGCGATATTTCAACACGTATCTCCTCGTTATAACAGCGAATGCGTTGAAATATAAATACACTAGACTCCGAGAGTATATCACTGTAAGTGATGTCGTGACTTGTATTGGGGTAATTACTCCCGTTTACTATCCGTCGCTCGTTTTCCTCGCGACTAAAAGTAGAGATATTCTAATGAAATCTCCCATCGAAGTGAAAAAAAAACTTAAGACAAAAAATTCCTTAAGTTAGCCAAAAATTCCTTAGTTAGGAACTTTCGACCCAGAAGTGCTCCTTAAACTATGTCAATCGCCGCGTAAACGTACACACATGCATCACGCAGGAAAAAAAAAGACTTAGGTCGCACTAGGATTCGAACCTAGGTGACTGGATTACATTGGACAAATTGCGTGTCAAAGTCCAGGATACTAACCAACTATATTATACGACCGAGAATACGCTTTGGGTTTGATTTAAGCTATAATTTTTTGTTATTTTTTTTTGCTATCTTCTTTACCTTTGCGTGCATGATGCTCATTTTGGAACCCTTAAAAGCTTGAAATGAAACCCTAAAACTTTTTTTCTGAGCCCCGCATACATTTTTGAAGAAGAAGGAAAAGAGGAACAACAAAACAACAACAACAACAAGACGACAATAACAACAATGATGATGTCAACAACAACAACAACAACATCGTCGTTGTCTTTGTCGTCGTCGTCTCCATCATCACCTTGGTGTTGTTGTTTACCTTCGTCTTTATCGTCATCGAAGAGAGCGATGAAAGTGAATAAAGGAATACGAAAAACTTTTTCAAACAACAACCTGAAATTCAAGCCGTCATTTTTAAACAACAACAACAACAACAAATCAAAAGCGATATCGGAAGATAACTCTTCAGCTTCCTCCTATTCTTCTTCTTCCGCGGACATATTCGCCGATTTGGTTGATTCCTCTCCCGTTTCAAATAATAATAATAGTAACAATAACAACTACTACTCCTTTGCTGGGAATGGTTCAAACGGAGAAAATATGTTGAATCAGCACAACGCCTCGATTTCGCCAACGAAGAACGTTTTGAAAGTTTTTAGCGGATCGGCGCACCCAGAGTTGTCCACGGAAATTGCCAACTATTTAGGCATGGACCTCGGGAAACTGACG